>Ga0208354_1000753_pt1 | contig 12869 bp, 9 predicted proteins | sample HotLakmasection4_FD_184727 | JGI IMG/M metagenome (GOLD analysis project Ga0208354, IMG submission 184727) | Hypersaline microbial mat communities from Hot Lake, Washington, USA - Section #4 (SPAdes) | ecosystem: Environmental > Aquatic > Non-marine Saline and Alkaline > Hypersaline > Microbial... | reverse complement strand
CATATAGCGTAATGGTTTCAAACATATCCTCGATGAGATACTGCAGCGAATCGGGCGTGTCTTCTTTCAGGTACTCCACCAGGTCAAGAGATATGGTATAGGGTGGTTCCTGGAAAGCAAAATCATCAATGTAGCGGCTCAGGGTGGCATTTAACCTGTTTTCACCGATATAGTCGCTCAACGCATAAAATACAAGTGAGCCTTTATCGTAGTGAATGTACTGCTGATTTTCATTGTAAATGAGGGGCAATTCACGCTGCGATTCAGTACTGCGCCCAATTAAATAGCTGTCGAGCGCTTCTTTCAGGAATCGCCGCATTTGATGGACGCCATACTCTTTTTCAAGCACTTTCAAGGCGCTGTACTCCGAAAGACTTTCAGACAGCATCGTTGCGCCCTGTACATTTCCCCCGATTACCTGGTGCGCCCACCACTGATGCGCCACCTCGTGCGCTGTTATGCTGAACGGGTAGTTTACGGCCTCATTATCTGTAGTGTCCACATCCGCTATAAAACCGACCGCCTCGGAATAGGGGACGGTGTTAGCAAAGGACTGGGCAAAGCTGCCCCCGGTTCGCGGAAATTCTATGATGCGAAGCTGACGGAACTGGTAAGGGCTGAAATTTTCGGTATAATAGACGAGCGATTTTTTTACACCGTCCATCATATACTCCAGGTTGTAGGTGTGATCCGGATGGTGGTAAATCTCAATATTTACATCATTCCACTGGTCGCGAACAACATCAAACTCAGCAGAAATGAAAGAGTAGAAGTTCACGATGGTGCTGTCCATTTTGTAGTGAAAATAGCGCCGTCCGTTCTCTTCCCACTCCTCCTGCAGGTACCCGGGAGCAATGGCAATTTGCTCGGGTGACGTTGAAATGGTTGTCTCAAAATCGATCCAGTCTGCGTCACTGGAGATGTAGTTGTTCATCCTCGCGGTACTGTCGGCAGGAGGCGCCATACGGTCTTTTGGAGGGAGATCATACCGCTCGCGGGCTTCCCGGCTGCTCAGTTCGCCGGATTCCTGGTACCCGACTCTTGGAAAAGAGAAGTTATTGATGAAGGTTCCGTTACCACGAACCGGAGAATGGTTTCGCAGGATTTCATTGGGCTTGTTGGCCAAGGTGAACGAGAACCTGAGTGAATCACCCGGCATCATAGACTCACTGAGCCGGTAGATATCGTAATTCAGTGTGTCATCTTCCAGCACGAGGTCAACATCGCGATCGAACTCAAAGGTACTGATATAGTTGTTGTGATCGATGTGGATCGAGTCGATGGCCACATCCGTTTTATTTTCGAGAATGTACGTCCCTGCTATTTTAAAGTCCCGGGTTTCCGGGTATAGGTCCAGGTCTATACTGCTGGAGACAATCCGGGGTTGTGGTGCATTATGAAACTTCCCGTAGTTCTTTTCATAATAGGCCGTTCGCATTTCACTCTGCTGGGAAGAGACGTAGTTGTGTTTGATATTATTGACGTAATAGATCCAGCTTCCCATTCCCAGGAATCCAACTAAGGACAGGGTAAATATGATTTTCAGAGTTGGAGTGAAGGCTTCCCGGGCATTTCGCAGTCGTTCTTTGATGCTTCCGGGCAGTCCTCTTCTGAACAACAAAATCGCCAGCATAAATAGGGCAATTCCCAACAGCAGCCAGTAAAGTTTATATATAAAATAGCGGCCCAGTGAGGCACCGTATCCGTTCATATCAGAGTAGGGGGTTCCCGGAGCCTGGTTAAATTTGAAGACTGTCTGCTCAATACCAAGCTGACCCAAGAAAGTGATGCCGATTGAAATAATTAAGAGAAGGATAAATCCGATGTAGTAGTTCTTGAAAAAGCTGTGAATAAAAAGGGATAGCAGGCCCCAGATCACTACATGGATAAGGGAGATAGCGTAGAGGTCAAACAGGTAGAGCCCGATTTCAAAATGATAAAAGCCGTTATAAAGCTGAACTGCGAGCCCGGCAATCATGATGATGGAAAGAAGCAGCATCTGCATCAGTACAAGGGCGAGAAGCTTGGATAAGAGCAGGGCCCAGTTGGTTACGGGAGTTGCGTGAATAAGCTGATCCATTCTGTTTCCGCGGCTGCGGTGTATCAGCATTCCCGCATACAGGAACGTTAAAACATTAATGAACAGGCTGAAGAACGTGCCGGGTAGCTGAAGCATCTGCCACGTTACGGGAAGCGTAGCCGTTCCGAAGATTTCACTTCCCAAAAGGATAACGCTGAGAGAAATCAGAAGGCCAATCAGAGCAATGATGATAAATGCCCATCCGCTGATAATGTACCTGAAATCGACTTTGGCAAGAGCCCAGGCTAATTTGATTTGTTCAATAAAGGAGAAGTTCAAATTCACTTTCGGCATCGTTATTGAAAGAATGCTGCCGAAATTCTTTTTGGTAACGGCTTTTCCTTTCTTCTTTTTGAATAAATCGAAGCTGGCCGCCTGCTGATTAAAACCAAATGTGAGGTAGACTGCTACAAATATCAGGATTCCGAGGCTGCCCCAAATTAACCGGTTGTAAAGAATTACCTCACCCCACGGAAGTGGGTTTTCATTTTGTTCGAAGATGGTCCAGTATTCGGTATAATATGCGTTTGCCTGGAAGCCGTAGGGGTCAAGCAGCGCGGCAAGCATTTTGTTGTCAAGGTCAGACGTAAGGTTCTGTGCAAAGATCTGAATCAGGAAAAAGGCCAGAATTGCAATAAAAGCCACGTTGATATTTCGGCTGTAAACCACAACGGCAAACACGATAGCTCCGAAGAAAATCATGTTTGGGATCAGGTAATAGAGGAAAGGCTGAATGTAGCTAATCAGATGAAAAGGCCCCAGAACATCGGGGTTTGTGCCCGGAGTAATGGTTCCAAGGATGATGCCCAGTGCCGCAGTGATCATCACAAATGTTGAAACCGTGAGGCCGGCCATGAATTTTCCAAGCAGATACTCCCATTTTTGAAACGGATACGAATATAAAACCGAATGCATGTTATGCTTGTAATCCCGGTAAATGGTTCCGCCGATGAGAGCCGGTAAAAAGAAATAGAGAATGATAGCCATCTCGTTCAGTATACCATTAATTGCTACGGGGGAGTTTACGATGGTGATGGTGTTCATGCTGACCGTCAGGCTTTCAAAAAAGCCGGAGGCGCTGATCATAATAAAATAGGAAAGGGCGAACATGATGCCGGCATACACATAAAAAGAGGATTTGCGCAGCCAGTACCTGATCTCAAATGAAAAAATCGAATAAAACATGGCAGAGAAAATTTTTGAGATTAAGCGGCTACAACTTCTTTTTCTTCTTTTAATGTGACAAAGTAGACGTCCGACAGATCTGGATCAGCGGTACGGAACGTTTCATCCGGCTGTTCGCTGCTGTGTACGCGAATATTCAGCGAATTATCCTGATTAAAGTTTGACGAGATTATGTTAAACCGACTTTCGTGCGTTTCCAGCTCCTCGCGGTCAATAATTTTGGTCCATATCTGTCCTGCCAGTGCATTAACGGCATCTTCCGGGGTGTGGTGGCTCAGAATCCGTCCGCCATTCATAATGGCCATATCGGTGCAAAGTTCTTTCACATCATCCACGATATGAGTAGAAAATATGACGATGTGGTTGGTTCCGATTTCCCGCAGCACATTCAGAAAGCGATGTCGTTCGGAGGGGTCAAGGCCTGCCGTGGGTTCATCCACGATGATCAGTTTTGGATCATTCAAAAGCAGCTGGGCAATACCAAATCGTTGCTTCATCCCACCTGAATAGCCGGCCACACTTTTATTTCTTACTTCATACAGGTTGGTGAGTTCAAGTGCAGCCTTTACCATTTCGGTGCGTTCTTTTTTATCTGCAATTCCTTTCAGCCGGGCGAAATAGTGAAGAAGCTCTTCGGCATTCATCTTTGGGTAAACCCCGAATTCCTGGGGAAGATACCCCAGCACTTTCCGCAAACTCTGTTTCTCGTTCAGGATGTCAATATCATCAAGTGTAACTGTGCCGGAATCCGGTGCCTGTAGTGTGGCAATGGTACGCATCAGGGTAGATTTACCCGCGCCGTTGGGCCCGAGCAGCCCGAACATGCCCGATTCAATTTCGATGGAGACGTCATCAAGGGCTTTCACCCCGTTTTTATACGTTTTGGAAAGGTTGGAAATGGTTAGTCTCATAGTCAAGGTTCATTTATTTAATTCAAAGTTTTCTCCCCTTTGCCTTGATTCCAACAATTTAATAGACGAATAATCAAGGCTAAATCGCTAAAGTATAGATAAGTAGTAGCTTTCCGCTAAAATGAAATTATTCAGAATAAAAAACAAGCGATGATGTTAATTTCTTGAGTCGGGTTACCTGCGGAATACGTTTTAAAATAGACTCTGAACCCCCCGGCTTTAAATAAGAACGCTCCTTAGTTGCTGATGACAGAATATCCCGTATGCTAATTCTGTCAAAAATTGTTAAGCCGCATTGAAAATTTATTCTGCTGCCTCTATTTCTCTGTTACCGTAACTCCCGGAGGATATGCATAATCGTTCCAGAGCCGGTTCAGTTCATCCGGGTCAGGTTCGCCGTCGTAGGTTACATATCGGTATCGTACAGTGTAGGGGGATCCCGGCTCAAGTCGCATTTCGCCCAGCTGAGTTGGGGCAAAATTAAAAAAGGGTGTATCGGGGTGTATACGAACAGGCTGAGGGAACCTGAAATTTTCGGGATGGTCCATGATTGTGATCCCTGCCGGCTCTCCGTTACTCAGCCCTCCAATGTGCGTCCACTTAGTTCGGGTTGCGTGCCCATCCCTTCCTAATCCTTCTGCTGTCAAAAAGCGCATAAGTTCGGGGTTATTCCAATCTTCATGACCCCGAAAACCAACGCCCCCATAGTGATATTCGGGCAGAACCAGAGGTTTGCCGGCACTAACGGTTTGGGTTACCACCAGGTCGAACAGGTGATACCTCTGATTTTCAGGCGGGTTATAAACGTGTACCCTCCACTCCTCATTTAATGCAGTTACGGGCGTTGGAGCAGAAAGGTCTGTAAAATGGTGTTTGGCAATAAATCCCCCATGAACGGGTCCTTCCCAGTATGTTTTTAACGAATCAGCCCGATCCACTCTGCCTGTGTTCAGATGAATATTCCAGAAATCAGGGGTGCGTCCATCAAATTCAGTATTTGTCCATGCAGACCAGATTCCGGATTGATGGGGATGGCTTCCCACGTTCATATGACTTGTCAGCCTCACACCACCGGGTGAGTAGACGGGATGAATATATCCGCCACGCTTGTATCGCTCATCAAGCCCTTCAGCAGGAGTATTGTTACCGTGATAGTAGGAAAGGATTTCGCTGCCTTCAGACAGAAACGTTATTATATTTGAGTCGATATTGTTTGAGATGGTTTTGTCAGCCATTATCTGCTCTCCATTGATAAGATAACTTCTGTTTTGTCCTGCAGATAATTCTTGCAGTATAAACCAGCCTCGGTTTTCGGAATCCACCTGTAAAAGGGTGTTTCCGGCCTTGCTGCTTTTCAGTGTGTAGACGCCCGGGGCTACTGAGTGAGGGAAGTAGAACGACACAACTGTTTCTGATCGGTCAAATGCACCGGCAGCAACATGAATTTCGTAGGATTTTTGAGCGATGCTCACTGATATATTACCAAGTAAAAACATGACGAGTAAGCAGGAAGAAAGTGAAGTGTATTTCATACTTTTGCCGTATTTGGTAAAGTTATTTTCAAATTATTTATCGATGTAAATAAGCAGGTCCATGATTTTACATAAAGTGACCGCAAAAAACAGACTACTTCTCAAACAGATCATCAGCCGCTCGATTGGGCAGTTTATTTGCCAGCCGCTCGCTACGCCAATATCCTTCCACGCCGATAACGCGTGGATTTACCAGCGTACCGTCTTTACGAACAAGGAACACCCCATTGGCCGTCTGAGGTGATAAACGGCCCCGATTCCTGTCATCCGTACGAAAGCGACGCTGGCCATAAAGCACATCAACAGGCCCGTTTATTTTAAACGCCTTTACATTTTCACTGTAGCCTGCCGGCGATACCCTGTTTTCGAGAAGGGCGCTCATGATTTTCCGATCCCGTTTTAACTCATAAATTTTGGCGGGTCTGTTTCCTTTAAATCGTACCAGATCAAACTGGTTTCGTGAAAGCTCGTCCTGGTATAAACTTTGCAAAAAATGCTGAAGTGAACCGCGATAGGCTCTCTTTCTGTTAGCCATCCACACTCTCTCTTCCTGTTTCGTTTCCGGCGTTAGCTCTTTAAAATTCAGGTCGAACATCATCAGTCCGGTATCACTGTGCAGTTTCCATAAAAATTCCTTCATTTCGACGCTGACCTGATAGCCAAGTCCACGATTTTCAACTATGAGAGGTGCAGAAGCTGTGGCAAAAAGCTCGCCGGATGATGTGCGTACAAAATCGAGAACCCACCTGTTTTGGATCGAAGATTTTGACGCAATAAGTCCAGTACCGAGGAACTCTTTTTTAAAGGCATCATAGTTGCTCTGCCATTCACTGTTATCGGCAGTAATCACAATATCATCAAGATCTATTCGATTGGTGCGCAGTGTGATGTTCAGATTATTTAAGGAAGCGGGTTTATCCAGGTCAACAGGGTATGAGGCCGTGTGAAAACCAACAAAACTGATGACAAGGGTTTTTTCGCCTGTATGTCGTGTGCAAAATGAAAAAGAGCCATCTTCAGCTGTGCTTGTTCCAGTAGTAGTGTTTTTGAGGTAGACACTTGCGCCTTCGATGGGATCACCCGAAAGCTCCTCGTAAACCGCTCCTTGAATCCCGGCCTGTTGCGACCTTGCATCAGTCATGGGCATGAGCAGTGAGAGAAGCCACAATAGTGGCATCATTTTATGGACTACCCGCTTTTTATCTTTCATCATTGTTTTGCGCAGATCTGATTCAATACAAATATCAAAGTAAACACACCAAATGGTTCAGCTTGAGTCCGGATTTGAAAGACTCTGTTTCCGTTAATATGGGGTTTTAACTAAATGTTAATAAAAACATAATATAGAGCTAATGCCGTTTAGGCAAATTGAAAAGACTCTGAAGGGGAGATTCCTAAATATTAAATATATAAAAAACATATACTTAATATTTTATAGAAAGTTGCTTAATAGTTTGAAAATATGAATGATGAAAATCACGTGCTCGGGAATGCTTAATAATTACGTAAAGTTACTTTGATAAATTTGGATTGATGATTAACCAGTCGATTGTACGATGAAGATAAAAGTTTGGATGATAGCCGTTATTATTTTGTTTATTTCCTCGCCGATACTAAAAGCTCAGGCTGTCAAAAATGAGGTGGAAGACTCCATCAAACGAGAAGAGATGCCCAAAAATGCACTTGAAACTTTGGATGAATTCTGGCAGGGGCTAAATGATATTCGATACTATTTTCAAACGGATGGAGATAGTCAATCCTACGAAGCCAAACTGGAGTGGCAGGGAAGCAGCTATAGTATTGAATTTGATGACTCCGGAAAAGTTCTCGATGTAGAACAGCTAATTGAATGGGATCAGGTGTCTTCCAGTGCCAGCGAAGGTATCGGTGAGTATTTGCAAAAAGAGTTTAGAAGGGTTAACATTACACGTTTGCAGAGGCAGTATATCGCAGATGATGAAGACGATTCGGATGATGAAGATTTTATTGATGATATACTCGAAGGTGATGAGGAAGATTTTGAGATAAGATACGAACTTGAGGTGGAAGGAAGAAGCGGCCGGCAGATCGGCGCTTTTGAACTCCTTTTTGATCATTCCGGGGATCTGATACAGCGCCGGAAAATTGAGAGAAGATCTGTAGATAATATTTGGTAAGCCGTTATTTAAATTTATTTATGAAAATATTTGTGGTCGTTGTGGTCGCCATTTTTGCATGGCCGTTGACGGGTTATGCGCAATCGGGACCTGAATGGATATGGAATCCGGAACTTTCTTATTCGAAGGATACATCCGATCGGATGACGCTGGGAGCAAAGCTGTCGATCTTTCACTCATTTGAGGATTTCACGGAAAACCGTGCACTGGAGTATATTGAACAACAGTTCACAGGAGCTTATACACTGACTCCCCGATGGAAAATAGGTGGCGGTTATTATTATCGCTTGTCGAATCCCCTTCTTGACGGGTATGAATATGAGCACAGGCTGCTGCAGCAGGCCGGATATATAAGTTATTTTGGTGACCGGCGTCTTTCTCATCGCTTCAGACTCGAGCAGAGAATTCGGTCATCTTCCTATCAAAATCGCTTTCGCTATCGTGTGGGTTTCGACTTTCCCCTGCAGGGTGAGCAGCTCGATCCCGGAGAGAGATACCTGATTATTAAAAACGAGATAATGACGGCGTTTAACGGTTCCGAAGCCGATGCTGAAAACAGAGCGTCACTGGGAATAGGATGGCTTTTGGGTGGTGGTCAGAAATTTGAAGTGAATGCTCAACACCGGACACAGGATATTTTTAGTGGCAACGGGGTTGGTCATTTGCTCTTACTGAATACCACGTTTTACATAAGCAGATAAAGTTTAGCATCAGAGTAATCCACATCGATCACATCAGAACTACTGCACATTTAATGAAATTGTGAAGTAAGGAACTGCCTGGAGGAGTCCGGTAAATAATTTCAGATTAATAGCAGAGTACGTAAACCTGACGGTATGTTTGAAAATAACCGATTGCTTCACTGAATCAGGTAACAGCTCCGCCGCAGCTGCTTCCTGCCCCGGCTGTGCAGCCGTAGCAGTGTTGATTTACGATAATTTCACGGTTATTCAGTTTTTCGAGATCCCAGTTTTTGATATGGCCGGGTGCTCCGTGATTGGTTTTCATCTCCAGCATCTGGTTAAAATCACAGTCATAAAGGGAGCCATCCCAGCCCACAGATATGGTATTTCTGCACATCACTCCCATAGCAGCGGATGGATTGAATGAGGTGATCAGCTTCTCCATATATTCCTCCAGGTTGCCAGAGATAACCAGAAAATTAAGGTACCGGCTGATCGGGAGATTTGTGATGGTAAAAAGGTCATTAAAAACAATGCCGTGATCGTTCCAGAGCCGCTCTTTGTAATCCTTCCTGAGAGAGTCCTGAGAAGGCGGTAAAAAAGCACCAACAGGATTGTAAACCAGGTTGAGTTTCAGTCCGGTTTCTTCTTTCCCGTAACCAATATCATTAAGAATTTTCAGCACCTTCATTGATTTATCGTAAGTGCCTTCACCCCTCTGTGCATCGGTACGCCGCTTGCTGTAAAAAGGCAGCGAACAGGTGATCTCCACACCGTGGTCTGCCATAAACTGAGGCAGATCCTCGAACTTTCGGGTATCCAGTATCGTAAGGTTAGATCGAACGATAATCTCTTTTCCAAGTTGTGACACCTCATCTACAAACCAGCGGAAGTGTGGATTCATTTCCGGAGCGCCTCCGGTTAGATCAACCGTTTGAATATCAGAATTTTTGAGTGCATCGAGGCAGTACTGCAATGTCTCTTTGGTCATGATCTCTTTGCGATCAGGCCCTGCGTCTACATGGCAATGTTTACACGTCATGTTGCACATATAGCCAACATTAATTTGAAAAATCTCGATACCTGTGGGTTTTAACGGAAACAGGCCGATATCTTTCAGCTTATTTTCAAACTTATCAAGACGTTTAATCTTGTCGCTTTGATTATTGATAATATCAATCTGGGTTTGCGGATCAGATAGAGAGTGGCTTTGGGCGATAAGAGACTTCATGGTGATGCTTTTACTTAAAGGTTCTGTGCTGCTTTTTAAATAGATTTAATGATCACATTGTGAGTTTATCCACCTTGTTCATCATCTGAACGCCGTGAACAAGAGAGGCCCCGCCCCTGATTGCTGATGCCACATGAACGGCTTCCATCATCTGTTCTTCGGAAAAACCTTTTTCGAGACTAGCTTCTGTATAAGCGTCTATGCAATACGGACACTGAACTGCATGAGCTACTGCAAGGGCTATCAATGATTTCTCTTTGGCAGAGAGAGCACTGTCTTCAAAAACAGCGTTATAGTAGTCGAAAAATTTATCGGCGAGGTCTTTCTGAAATTCGCCGACGTTGCCAAACTTTTTTAAATCTTCAGGTTTATAGTATGTGTTGCTCATAGTAGATTATTTGATTGTTTTTTGTAGATACGAAAATATACAGCACCTGAATGGTATGAAATAAGAATATCTGTTATTAGAAAACAATCTTGAAGAGAAGAGTTCAGATTAAAACGTATAAAATCGTGCCAGTACTTTCTTTTCATAAACCATGATAATGAGTGAAGAAAGCTTAAAAATCACAAAAATATCATTTTTGAATAATTGCCAGCCAATAATAATCTGTGACGGTCATTCATGACGGGTGGGGTTTATAAACATGGATGACTAATCAGCAGAAAGGATACCCGGGCAAACTTCTGTCCCGGGTTTTTTAAAATGCAGTTATAATCAAAGTGATACTGCAGCTTTTTCAGAAATGGCAGATATAAGAAGCTTCTCTGTCTCAGCGGTATCACAAACCTGGATATCATCCTTAGCGGAGGCGATATCAGATGTTCTGTAGCCGTTGTTGAGAAATTTCCTGATTGCATTTTCTATATCGGCTGAGGCATCGGGCAACTCCAGTGAAAACCTTGCAAGCATGGCAGCCGAAGCAACGGCAGCCAACGGATTGGCGACACCCTGACCCGCGATATCGGGTGCTGAGCCGTGCACGGGCTCATAAAGGCCGTTCTTTCCACCTAAACTGGCGGAAGGGAGCATTCCCAGCGAACCGGTGAGCATTGAGGCGGCATCGCTCAGAATATCCCCGAAAAGATTCCCGGTGAGCATGACGTCGAACTGTTTCGGATCCCTTATGATCTGCATAGCGCAGTTATCAACCAGCATATGAGTCAGCTCCACGTCAGGGTATTCGTCTGCAACTTCTATGACGGACTTCCTCCACATTCGAGAGCTCTCCAATACGTTGGCTTTATCTACCGAACAGACCCGGCCATCGCGTTTTTGGGCAGCTTCAAAAGCCGTTCTGGCTACGCGCTGTACTTCCGAGCGGCTATATTTCATTGTATCGACAGAGAATGGATCACCATTTTCTTCGGAAGTGTAGCGCGGCTTTCCGAAATAAACGCCTCCGGTGAGTTCACGGACAATCAGAATATCGGTTCCGTCAATAACGCTTTTTTTCAGGGATGATGATTCAGAGAGAGCGGGATAGACGGTTATCGGGCGCAGGTTAGAGTACACTCCGAGCTCTTTTCGAAGCTTTAATAAAGCGGCCTCCGGGCGCAGGTCAGCACTGAGGTTATCCCATTTAGGGCCGCCGACGGCCCCCAGGAGTACAGTTTTGTACTCTTTACAAAGCTCGATGGTGTCTTCTGTAACGGGTACTCCATGATTTTCATAGCTGATGCCGCCAAAGTCCCGCTCTTCTGTTTCAATGGTAACGCCGTATCGGCTGCAGGCTTTTTTTAAAACATTCACGGCAACGGCCGTAACTTCCGGGCCAATGCCATCACCGGGCAGGGTAACAATTTTCTTATTTTCCATAATTACGCGTCTGGCATCATTCCGTTTTGTCGGGCATATTCAAAAATTCCGCCGGCGTGCACAATATCTGCAACACTTCCCAGCGGCTTAATTTCGTACTCTTTTTCCCGGGTTTTATTGGTGAGAACATGTCGTTCCTGATCAATCTCCAGCTCATCTCCCGTGTGAATTTCTTTACTCAGGTCTTTAACGCTTTCAAACGGAATCAAAAAACCGCCATCTACTGAATTTCTATAAAAAATACGAGCGTAGGAGGGAGAGATAATTGCTTCAATACCTGCGATTTCGAGACATGCCGGTGCATGTTCACGGGAGGAGCCACACCCAAAGTTATCGCTGGCTACAATGATGCTGAAATCACTTTTGGTCTGGTCATCTTTTGTAAGCCTTATGTTGCCCTGCGGCAGACCCGACTCTTGTGATGGCACGCCGGAAAGCGCATATTTACCATATAACTTACGTTCTTCGGGATCTTCGAGGCTGTACACTAAATGCGCCGCCGGAATAATCTGATCGGTATCCACATTCTTGCCTAGAACGAATGCTTTTCCTTTGATTGTTTTTTGTGAATTGTTGCTCATGTTATTGAGTAAAATTTTTTGGTTTCAATTAAGACCCCCTTCCTAAAAGGGGGATAGAGGGGGATTTCAAAGACTCCGATTAGGGCCAGGAACATCCCTCTGAGTTTTCCAAGAACATTTAAGAAATTCCGGCGGGATGTCAAGATCTCGGTCGCTGTAACACCCCTCCCCGCCTAAAGACGGTACTCCCCTCAAGGGGAGAGTCTAAAATCTCATATCTAAAGACTCATATCTAAATTACTGTCTCCTGTATAAATACCCGGGGATCAGTAATTACGCCGGTCACGGCCGATGCCGCAACGGTATAGGGGGATGCAAGGTATACCTGAGATTTCTTGGATCCCATTCGTCCCGGGTAATTCCGGTTTGTGGAAGAGATGCAGACCTCCTCGTTGTTTAAGCGCCCGAATGTGTCTGCAGGCCCTCCCAGACATGCTGCACATGATGCATTTCCGATATTGCAACCGGCCTCTTTGAAGATTTCAAGCAAAGGAGTTCCGGATATGGTTTCTGTCTCAAGTCCCCGCGCGATTTCGGTGGTTGCGGGTACGATGTAGGTATCCAGTTTTACCTTATTGCCGCGAATAATTTCAGCAGCAGCTTTAAAATCACTCAGCTTCCCGCCGGTACACGACCCGATATAGGCGCGGTCGAGATAAGTGCCCTCTACCTCTTCAGCTGTGGCTTTATT
>Ga0208354_1000719_pt1 | contig 13480 bp, 13 predicted proteins | sample HotLakmasection4_FD_184727 | JGI IMG/M metagenome (GOLD analysis project Ga0208354, IMG submission 184727) | Hypersaline microbial mat communities from Hot Lake, Washington, USA - Section #4 (SPAdes) | ecosystem: Environmental > Aquatic > Non-marine Saline and Alkaline > Hypersaline > Microbial... | reverse complement strand
CGAACAGGTGCGAGTACCCAACCTCTTCGGTCTGACCCTCTCGCAGGCGCAGAACGCGCTCGCCGAACGCGACCTCGACCTGGGCGAGACGACCGAACGGGCAGACCCGGACGCCGAGCCGGGCACCGTGCTCGAGCAGGTTCCGACGTCCGGCGAGCTGGTCGACCCTGACACGGCGGTGGACGTCGTGCTGTCCACCGGCGCCGAGCGCACGGTTGTCCCCCAGGTGGTCGGGCTGTCCGTGGCGGAAGCGCGCCCACTCATCACCGACGCCGGCCTGGTGGTCGGGGACGTGCGCGAGCAGGCCAGCGACCAGCCGGAGGGGACCGTGCTGTCGGCGCAGCCCCCCGAGGGCAGCGAGGTCGAGGTCGGGGCCTCGGTGCGGCTGGTTGCCTCGAGCGGCCGGGTGGAGGTGCCCGACGTGGCGGGTCTGTCCAGAAGTGAGGCCCAGGCCATCCTGACCCAGGCCGGTTTCCAGGTGCTGGTGAACTCCGAGGAGAGCAGCGAGCCGGTCGACACGGTGCTGTTCCAGGCACCCTCACCGGGCACGGAGGTGTCCTTCGGCAGCCGCGTGGCCATCACGGTTGCCGTGGCGCCGGCACCCACGCCCACCCCGACACCCACCCCGACGCCCACAAGTCCCCCCGAACCCACACCGACAGCGCAGCCGACCGCCACGCCGTAGGTCAGCCGACGGGTGCGGGCAGCGGCATCGACGTCGGCCCACGCCTTACGACGGGCTCGAGCCCGTGGGCACGGCCGGTGGCGTCAGGGTCGCCGCAGACCGACAGCCAGTTGGCAAGCATCTGGTGCCCACCCTCGGTGAGCACTGACTCGGGATGGAACTGCACGCCCTCGACGGCGACGTCGCGGTGGCGAGCGGCCATGACGACGCCGCTGGCCGTGTGCGCCGTGACGACGAGCTCCTCGGGCACCGTGGCCTCTTCCACGGCGAGGGAGTGGTAGCGAGTGGCGACGAACGGGTCCGGCACGCTGCGCAGCACCCCCGACCCGTCGTGGTGCACGGTGCTCGTCTTGCCGTGCAGCAGCTCCGGGGCACGGGTGACGGTCGCACCGTAGGCCACCGCGATCGCCTGCAGACCCAGGCACACGCCGAACACGGGCACCTCGCCGGCGAGCTGGAGAACCAGATCGATGCAGACCCCGGCGGCCTCGGGGGTGCCCGGGCCCGGCGACAGCAGCACACCGTCGAACTCGCGCGCCTCCTGCGGGCTCACCGCATCGTTGCGTCGCACGTCGCAGTGCGCACCGAGCTGACCCAGGTACTGCACGAGGTTGAACACGAAGCTGTCGTAGTTGTCGACGACGAGGACCCGACGGGGGGCGGCCTGCGCTCGGCCGGCGCCGAGGACAGCGGCGGCTGTCATGACTGCCCCGCCGCCGACGCGTAGGAGAGCGTGCTGGGCCCAGTGGCCGCGGGGACCACGACCGACTCGTGCTCGTCCACCGACCAGCCCAGGCCGATGTAGTCGGCCCACTGGCGGTAGATCTGCACGCCGCTGGACCGGTCCAGCGAAGCGGTCAGAGCCACCGGGTCACCGATGGCCGTGATCGTGAACGGTGGCGAGTACACCTGCCCGTCCAAGATGATGACGTTGCCCACGCACCGCACGGCACTGACGCTGGTCAGTCGGCGATCCATGATCTGCAGGGCTTCCGCGCCACCGTCCCACAACGCGTTGACCACGGCCTCGACGTCTTGCTGGTGGACCACGAAGTCGTCCGGCGACGTATCGTCCGGCAGGTCGGTGAGGTCTTCGGGGACCGGGGCGTCGTCAAGGCTCACCGTGACTCCGGGGCCTTCGACATCGGAGAATCCCGCCAAGTCGGCCTTCTGGTCGACCTGGCGCTGGATCTCGCGCCCCGGCTGGTCAGCCGTCACCGTCCCCAGCGTCTCGATCTGGTCCGTCAGCTGGGACGCCTGGGCCTCCAGCTTGGCGACACGCTGCGTCTCGGCCTCCACGAGCTGCGGCAGGTCGGTCCCCCTGGTCGCGTCGACGTCGCTGGTGTCGGCCAGTGAGGTGCCTGCAGCGATGAGCAGGCCAGCAGCACCCAGCACGAGCACGGCTCCGCCGTGCCACCCTGCCTTCGCAGCCATCTGTCTACCTCCCGCTCAGACATCTAGGCTAGACGGGTGCCCGAGTCTCGTCGCCGCAAGAAGTCGTCCAACCCGCCACCGTCGCGCCCCGGTGCGGCACACGACGACACCCCGAGCGGGCGTTGGGTACCCATCACCGGATCCACCCTGCTGATCCTCGGTCTGCTGTGGATCGTGGCCTTCTACATCGCCGGTGGCGACATCCCCGTGATGAACGCCATCGACAACTGGAACCTGTTGGTCGGCATGGGACTGATCGTGGCCGGCTTCCTGGTCTTCACCAAGTGGAAGTAGCCGCTCGGAGGTAGCCGTGCACAGCGATCATCCACCGTTGTGATTACACCGTTGTGGTTCGTCCCCACTGGGGACAACTGCTGTGGACAACCGCGGCTCAGAGCAGGATCGACAGCAGCTGGTCGGTGCGCCACGCAGTCACCGCGTAGAGGGCCAGGAGGACAGCGACGCCGGCTGCCCACGCCCCGGCGGCAGCGTGCCTGCGGGGGACGCTGACCATCGCCGCGGTCAGCAGGAGACCGGCGACCAGCCCACCCAGGTGGGCTCGCCAGTCGATGTTGGGCAGGACGAACCCGAGCACCCCGTTGATGGCCAGCAGTACCAGGACCCCCGTGACGTCCCGGTTCAACCGGCGCAGGGCCGCGAGCGTCGCCCCGAGCAGGCCGAACACCGCACCTGACGCACCCACCGAGATGACCAGGGGCGTGCTGAACGCATACGACGTGACGGCCCCGGCAAGTGCCGACACCAGGTACACGGAGACGAAGCGCCACCGGCCCAGCAGCGGCTCGAGCAGCCCGCCGAGGATCCACAGGGCGAGCATGTTGATACCGACGTGCCACAGGCCGGCGTGCAGGAACGGCGCAGTGAGCAGGCGCCACCACTCCCCGGCGGCCACGGCTGCGCCGAACATGCCGTAGTCGACGACCAGCCGGTCGCCGGAGAGCAGTGTGAGCAGGTAGAGCAGCCCGTTGAGACCGATCAGCACCTGAGTCGCCCGGTAGGGCTCGGCGCGGACGACCCCACCGAGGGCGGTGCGCACCGGCCGCACCTGCTGACGAGCCTGCGCGACGCAGGCGGGGCACTGGAACCCGACCGGGGCGGCGATCATGCACTCGGGGCAGATCGGCCGCGAGCACCGGGCGCAGCGGATGCGCGTCTCCCGGTTGGGGTGCCGGTAGCACCGGGCGGCACCCGATGCGGCCGGAGCGGGGGGTTCCTCGGTCAGGACCCGGTCCGATCGACGGTCACCGACTCGATCACGACCGGGTCGGCCGGCTTGTCCTGTGCGCCGGTGCGAACGGCCGCGATCTCGTCCACCACGTTGCGACTGGCCTGGTCTGCCACCTCGCCGAAGATCGTGTGCTTGCGGTTGAGCCACGGCGTGGGGGCGACCGTGACGAAGAACTGCGACCCGTTGGTGCCAGGTCCGGCGTTGGCCATCGCCAGCAGGTAGGGACGGTCGAAGACGAGCTCGGGGTGGAACTCGTCACCGAAGGAGTAGCCCGGGCCGCCGGTACCGGTACCGAGCGGGCACCCGCCCTGGATCATGAAGCTCGGGATGACCCGGTGGAACGTCAGACCGTCGTAGAAGCGCGCGGTGGAGGGCTGGCGGGTCCTCGGGTCCGTCCACTCCTTCGTCCCTTCGGCGAGACCGACGAAGTTGGCCACCGTCTTCGGCGCATGGTCGGGGAACAGCTTGATCGAGACGTCGCCGTGGTTGGTGCTCAGGGTGGCGACAAGACGCTCGGACACAGGGTCTACCTTCCTTGTTGGGAGAAACCGCCCGTCGATGGCGGGATACTTAGTCTGTCACCCCGCGCGTGGACCTGCGGGGTCAGCACATGATCGGCTGGTCCACCGGTCACACGAGAAGGGACCCGAACGCATGGGTGCATTCAAGAAGATCATCTTCGTCGGCGCACTGGCTGCCGCGGGCGCCGCCATCGCCAAGAAGCTCATGGACTCCTCCGACCAGAACGCCTGGGAGAGTGCCGGAGGTTGGGACAGCACCTCGTCGACGGACTGGACCCGCAAGACCTCCGACGCTGCCGACAACGTGGCTGCCAAGGCCGCACAGGCCTCCGACACCGTGGCTGCCAAGGCCGACGAGGCCGCGGACACCGTGGCTGCCAAGGCCGACGCAGCCGCCGACACGGTGACCGAGAAGGCCGACGACGCTGCCGACGCTGCCGTGGCGAGCGCCGACGAGGCCGCGGAGACGACGAAGCAGAAGGCCGACGACGCTGCTCAGACGGTCAGTGACGCCGCCGCCCAAGCCGAGGCCGCCGCAGCCGCCGCCGCAGAGGAGGCGAAGAAGCAGGACGGCTAGGGCGGCTCACCGCCGCCCGACGCAGTGTCAAGCCCCTGTCGCCAGGATCGGCGCAGGGGCTCGACCGTGGTGGGTGGAGACGAGGGGACTTGAACCCCTAACCCCCGCCTTGCAAAGGCGGTGCTCTGCCAGTTGAGCTACGTCCCCGCGGTGGGATCGCTGCTACCGAAGGTCCCGCGCAGGCACGGGGTCGGTCGCCTGCGACCACACGTCGTTCTCGGCCTGCTGCTGCGACCACTTCTTGTAGCCGAGGTAGCCGGCGCCGACGAGGGCCAGGAGCATCACGATCTTCTTCACGTGGGCCTAACTGGACTTGAACCAGTGACCTCTTCCTTATCAGGGAAGCGCTCTAACCGTCTGAGCTATAGGCCCGAATCAGCCCGCAACGGTACCGCACGCACCGTGGCCGGAACGAATTGCTCAGTCGTCCTCGGCGAGGGTGATCTCGAATCCACCGAGAAGCGCGGCGGAAAGGTTGTAGAGGAACGCGAACAACGTCGCCAACGCTGTGAGCAGCACGACGTCCACCACGGCGATCACCGTTGCCAGCCCGACGACACGGGAGAACCCGATGTAGTCGGTCACCTCCAACCCGGCCGTGCCCTCGGACTCGGTGAGGTCGGTGATCAGCCCGCCAACGACCTCGAAGACACCGGCCGCGTCCACGATCGACCACAGCGTCGCCGTCGCCACCACGAAGGTGATGCCGATGGCGATGGACAGCACGAACGCGCTCTTCATCACCGACCACGGCTCGACACGGAGCAGGCGCAGCCGCGCTTTGCGGACCTTGCCGGTGCGTCGTGCCGCAGAGCTGGTGCGCCGCTGCGGCGCGGGGTCGTCGTCGACCGACGGGGGCGGGACGGGCGTCGAGCCGGTCACCCCTGTGGAAGGGTCGCTGACCGGTACCGACTGCGTCACGTCGTCCTCTCCGATGCCGGTGGACGGCTGGCGACTGCTCGTCACGGCTCCCCATCCTCCTCGACGATGCTGTCGGCTGCACCCGGGTCATCGCTGCCCGGTTCCATGTCGTCGAGGTCCTCCTCGACGACCCGAGTGATCGCCACGACGGCATCGTCGCCGGCGACGCCCACGAAGGTCACGCCCATGGTGTCACGACCGGTGACCCGCACGTCCGCCACCGGGCTTCGTGTCACGCCACCTGCTGCCCGGATGCTGAGCACCTCGTCGTCGTCGGACACGGCCAGCGCGCCGACGAGTGCGCCGCGGGCTTGTGGCAGGCGTGCCGCCTTCAGCCCGAGGCCGCCGCGTCCCTGGGTGCGATAGTCCGACAGCGGGGTGCGCTTGGCGAAGCCTGCGTCGGTCACCGTGAACACGAACGTCTCGTTCTCGTCGAGCCCAGCGGGGATCACCGTCATGGACAGCAGGCTGTCATCGGGACGGAAGCGCATGCCCCGCACGCCGCGGGTGTCGCGTCCCATCGGCCGCAACGCGTCGTCGTCGGCGTGGAACCGGATCGCCATGCCCTTGCGCGACACCAGCAGCACCTCGTCGTCGGGCCTGAGCAGGTGCGCCCCGATCACCGCGTCGTCGCCGGTCAGCGAGATCGCCTTGATGCCGCCGGAGAGCCTGGTGTCGTAGGCGGTGAGTCGGGTCTTCTTGACCAGGCCCGAGCGCGTCGCCAGCACCAGGTAGGGCATCTGCTCGAAGTCCTGGATGGCCAGTACCTGAGCGACGTGCTCCTCGGCCGGCAGGGAGAGCATGTTGGCCACATGCATGCCGCGGCCGTCCCGCGCAGCCTCCGGCGCCTCGTACGCCTTGACCCGGAAGACCCGGCCCCGGTCGGTGAAGAACAGCAGCGTGTGGTGGGTCGTGGTGCTCAGCAGGTGGGCCACGACGTCGTCGCCGCGAAGCTGGGCGCCCCGCACTCCCTTGCCGCCGCGCCGCTGAGATCGGTAGAGGTCGGATCGGGTGCGCTTGACGTAGCCACCGTGCGTCAGAGTCACCACGACGTCCTCGACCGGGATGAGGTCCTCGTCGCGCAGACCGCCCTCTCCGGCGACGAACCGGGTACGCCGCTCGTCGCCGTAACGCGCGACGATGTCGTCGAGCTCGGTCCGGACGATCTCGCGCTTGCGCTCCTCGCGCGCCAGGATGTCTTCCAGGTCGGTGATCTCGCTCGTCAGCCGGTCGTACTCGTCCTGGAGCTCCTGGCGCTCCAGTGCGGCGAGCTTGCGCAGCTGCAGGTCGAGGATCGCGCGGGCCTGCACCTCGTCGATCTCCAAGAAGTCCTGCAGAGCGCCCTGGGCCGCGGAGGCAGAGGAGCTTGCGCGGATCAGCGCGATCACCTCGTCGATGACGTCGATCGCCTTGAGCAGAGCCCGCACGATGTGCAGGCGCTCTCGGCGCTGCCGCAGCCGGTACTCGGTGCGCCGGGTGATCACCTCCAGCTGGTGGGTGATCCAGTGCCGGACGAACCCGTCCAGCGACAGCGTCCGCGGAACCCCGTCGACGAGCGCAACCATGTTGCAGCCGAAGGTGTCCTGAAGCTGTGTGTGCTTGAAGAGGTTGTTTCGCACGACCATCGGGACGGCGTCGCGCTTGAGCACGATCACCAGTCGCCGGCCGGTGCGCGAGGAGGTGTCGTCACGGATGTCGGCGATGCCGCCGATCTTGCCGCTGTCGACGAGCTCGGCGATCTTCACCGCAAGGTTGTCCGGGTTGACCTGGTAGGGCAGCTCGGTGACGACGAGGCTGGTCCGGCCCCGGCCGTCCTCCTCCACCTCCACGACCGAACGCATGGTCACCGAGCCGCGGCCGGTCCGGTAGGCGTCCTCGATGCCGCTGCGCCCCACGATGAGGGCACCGGTGGGGAAGTCGGGGCCGCAGATGCGCTCCATGAGCGCGGCGAGCAGCTCCGGACGACTGGCCTGCGGGTTGTCCAGCGCCCAGGCGACGCCCGCAGCGACCTCGCGCAGGTTGTGCGGCGGGATGTTCGTGGCCATCCCGACGGCGATACCCGCACTGCCGTTGACCAGCAGGTTGGGGAAACGGCTGGGAAGGATGACAGGCTCGGACGCGCGGCCGTCGTAGTTCGGCTGGAACTCGACCGTCTCCTGGTCGATGTCCCTGACCATCTCCATCGCCAGCGGCGCCATGCGGCACTCGGTGTAGCGCATCGCTGCCGGCGGGTCGTTGCCCGGCGAGCCGAAGTTCCCCTGACCGTCGACCAGGGGGTAGCGCAGCGACCACGGCTGGGCGAGGCGTACCAGGGTGTCGTAGATGGCGCTGTCTCCGTGCGGGTGGTACTGCCCCATGACGTCGCCGACGACGCGCGAGCACTTCGAGTGCGCTCTGTCCGGGCGGTAGCCCCCGTCGTACATCGCGTAGAGCACGCGCCGGTGGACCGGCTTGAGACCGTCACGCACCTCGGGCAGGGCGCGCCCGACGATCACGCTCATCGCGTAGTCGAGGTAGGAGCGCTCCATCTCGGTCTGCAGGTCGATCCCGCGCACGCGCACGTTCTCGCCTCCGCCGTCGCCGCCCCCGATCGGCGTGGCTGGCGGGTTCGTGGGCTCGGTCACTTCTCGGTACCTCTCAGATGTCCAGGAAGCGCACGTCGCGGGCGTTGCGCTGGATGAATGCGCGTCGACTCTCGACGTCTTCGCCCATCAGCACCGAGAACGCCTCGTCGGCCGCAGCCGCGTCGTCCATCGTGACCTGCAGCAGGATGCGCTGCTCGGGGTCCATCGTGGTCTCCCACAGCTCGTCGGCGTTCATCTCGCCGAGGCCCTTGTACCGCTGGATCGGAGCCGTGGCCGGCAGCTTGCGCCCGGCCTCGCGCCCCGCGGCCAGCAGCGCGTCGCGCTCGGCGTCGCTATAGGCCAGCTCGTGCTCGCCGTGGCTCCACTTGATCTTGAACAGCGGTGGCTGGGCAAGGTAGACGTGCCCGGCCTCGATGATCGGACGCATGAACCGGAAGAGCAGCGTGAGCAGCAACGTGCGGATGTGCTGGCCGTCGACGTCCGCGTCGGCCATCAGGATGATCTTGTGGTAGCGCAGCCGCGCGATGTCGAAGTCCTCGTGGATCCCGGTGCCGAGCGTCGTGATGATCGATTGGACCTCGGTGTTCGCCAGGATGCGGTCGATGCGCGCCTTCTCGACGTTGATGATCTTGCCCCGGATGGGCAGGATGGCCTGGAACTTCGGCTCGCGCCCGCCCTTGGCCGACCCGCCGGCGGAGTCGCCCTCGACGATGAAGACCTCGCTGGCCTCGGGGTCGGTGGACTGGCAGTCGGCCAGCTTGCCGAAGCCGGCACCGCCCAGCAGACCCTTGCGGGAGCGGGCGATGTCACGGGCCTTGCGGGCAGCGATACGGGCCGACGAGGCCTGCTGGGCCTTGCGAGCGATGTCCTTGCCCTCGGCAGGGTTCTGCTCGAACCAGGCGCCGAGCCTGTCGTTGACCACGGTCTGGACGAACGACTTCGCGTCGGTGTTGCCGAGCTTGGTCTTGGTCTGGCCCTCGAACTGGGGCTCGGAGATCTTCAGGCTCACGATGGCGGTGAGCCCCTCGCGTACGTCGTCACCGGTGAGCTTGGTGTCCTTCTCGCGCAGCACGCCCCAGTCCCGGGCAAACTTGTTGACCAGCGTCGTCAGGGCCGCTCGAAAGCCCTCCTCGTGCGTCCCGCCCTCATGGGTGTTGATGGTGTTGGCGAAGGTATGCACCCGCTCGGAGAATCCGGTGTTCCACTGCATTGCCACCTCGAGGCTCATCCCGCCCACGGAGTCCTCCTCGGCCTCGAACGCGATCACGCTGCGGTGCGCCGGGTCACGTCCACGGTTCAGGTGGGACACGAAGTCGACCAGGCCGCCGTCGTAGCGGTAGCGCGTCTCACGCGGCAGCCCGTCGTCCTCACCATCGGGCACGGCGGGCTCGGTGCCGTCGCCGCTGCCGTCTCTTCCGGGATCGGTGGTGTCCGGCAGGACCGTGACCTCGTCGACGGTCTCCTCGACGTCGACGGCCACCGGACGCCAGTCGCGCAGCACGATCTCGAGCCCTCGGTTGAGGAACGCCATCTCGCGCAGGCGCGTCTGCAGCGTGTCGTAGCCGTAGTTCGTCGTCTCGAAGATGTCGGGACTCGCCCAGAATGTGATGGTTGTTCCGGTCTCGTCGGTTGGCTCACGTCGCTCAAGCGTCCCGAGCGGCTCGCCGAGATGGAATGCCTGCCACCACACATGGCCGTCGCGGCGAACCTCGACCTCCAGTCGCTCCGAGAGGGCGTTCACGACCGAGACGCCGACACCGTGGAGCCCGCCGGACACCTTGTACCCGCCGCCGCCGAACTTCCCGCCGGCGTGCAGGACGGTGAGCACCACCTCGACAGCGGGGCGCCCTTCGACGGGATGGATGTCGACCGGGATACCCCGTCCGTCGTCTCTGACCCGCACACCCCCGTTGTCCAGCAGGTCGATCTCGATCACTGTGCAGTAGCCGGCGAGAGCCTCGTCCACGGCGTTGTCGACCACCTCGTATACGAGGTGGTGCAGACCGCGTTCGCCGGTCGAGCCGATGTACATTCCGGGCCGCTTGCGGACCGCCTCCAGTCCCTCGAGGACGGTGATGTCGCTGGCGTCGTAGCCCGGCTGGGACGCGGTCTCGAGCGGGGCGTGCGTCACGGGCGAGGGACCTCCGGGGAGCGGGTAAGAATACTCCCAGTCTACGTCACTGACGTGCAGATCAGCCGTATGTGTCCCTGGGCCCACGGCCCTTCACCCGGCGTGGTCCGCGCACCCACGACGGGGCGTCGGGTCCCTTGACCTGCACCGAGCGGACGACGCCCTGCCCGGCCTCCTCGTCGAGGCGGGCCATCAGGGTCGCGACGAGCATCCGCAGCTGGGTCGCCCACGCCGTGGAGTCGCATCGAACTGTCAGGACGCCGTCGGCGAACGACTCGACGCGGGTGTGCTGCGCCACTGCCGGTCCGGCGATATCCGCCCACCGCCCGGTCACCGCATGCACGGACAGGGCAGGTGCCCATCCTTTCGCGGCCACGAGACCGTCCAGCACCGAGGCGGCGCGGACCGGGTCGCGGGCGCCCGGTGCAGCACCGCTCCACTGGGACTCCTGAACCGTTCGCGGGCGCCGACGACGGCGGTTCGGGGACCGGCTGAGGGCGACCTCGCCCTCGACGCCGGTTCGCGCACGCACGAACGCACAGGCGAGGTCGGCCCCGTCCGGCGACCAACGGGCTGAGTCGCGCGGCTGGTCGCCCGACAGCTCAGCCGACACGCTCGACCCCTCCGGAGACGACGTCGAAGCGTGCCCCGGACAGCCGGGCGGGGACGTCGTCGGGAACTGCCGCGGTCACGACCACCTGGTCGGCCTCGGCGACACGATCGGCGAGGTGGTCACGGCGACGTGCGTCGAGCTCGGCGAACACGTCGTCCAGCAGGAGGACGGGCGGGCTGTCGGACTCGGCGCTGAGCAGGTCGAAGCTCGCCAGGCGCAGCGCCAGCGCCATCGACCACGACTCACCCTGGCTGGCGTATCCGCGCGCGGGCAGGTCGCCCAGCGAGAGCAGGACGTCGTCCCGGTGGGGGCCGACCATGCACTGCCCTCGCTCGAGCTCGCCCGAGCGTGCCCCGGCGAGAGCCTCGCTCAGCAGCCCGGCCCACGACACCGCGTCAGCTCCTGCCGCCTCGACTGCCGCGCTTCCCACGCCGAACGCCGAGACGCTCGAGGCGTACCCGGCTCGTGCGGTCGCACCACCCGCCGCCAGCTCGGCGTACACCGAGGACACCCGTCCGGCCAGCTCGTCCAGCAGGCCGACCCGGCCGGCCACCAGCTCGCCACCGGTGCGCGCCAGGTGCCCGTCCCACACCTCGAGGGTCGAGAGGTCCACCGCACCCGGCCCCCGTTGGCGGCGCACGGCCGCAGCCGACTTCAGCAGGGCGGTGCGCTGCCTGAGCACTCGGTCGTAGTCGGCCTTCACCCCGGACAGGCGCGGCCGACGAGCGACGAGCAGTCGGTCCAGGAAGCGCCGGCGCTCACCGGGGTCGCCCTTGACGATGGCGAGGTCCTCCGGTGCGAACAGGACGACCCGCAGCAGTCCTACCACCTCCCTCGTCGTGCGCGCCGGCGACCGGTTCACCCGGGCCTTGTTCGCGCCTGCGGGGTTGACCTCGACGTCGAGGGTGAGCGACCGTTTCCCCGAGTGCAGTCGCGCCATGACCCGAGCCCGGTCCGCACCGCTGCGCACCAGCGGTGCGTCGGTGGCGACCCGGTGGCTGTCGAGCGTGGCCAGGTAGTGCAGGGCCTCCACGATGTTGGTCTTGCCCTGGCCGTTCGGTCCGACCAGCACCGTCACCCCGGCGTCCCAGCGCAGGTCGAGGGCGTCGTAGGAGCGGAAGTCGCGAAGCGAGAGCGACGAGACGTGCACGTCGGCGTCCTACCCGTCGGCGGGCGGCTCGACGGCGTGGCCACCGAACTGGTTGCGCAGGGCCGCCACCGCCCGCATCGCCGGGGAGTCGTCCTGCCGTGAGGCGAAGCGGGCGAACAGCGCGGCCGAGATGACCGGCACGGGCACGGCGTTGGCAACCGCCTCGTCGATCGTCCACCGGCCCTCGCCGGAGTCGCCGACCACTCCGCGCAGGTCGTCGAGCCCGGGATCCTCCTCCAGCGCCCGCACCAGCAGCTCCAGCAGCCAGGAGCGCACCACTGTGCCGCGCGACCAAGCGCGGAACACGCCCGGCACGTCGGAGACCACGGAGGATGCCGCCAGCAGCTCGTACCCCTCGGCGTAGGCCTGCATCAGCCCGTACTCGATGCCGTTGTGCACCATCTTCGCGTAGTGGCCGGCACCCACCCCACCGGCGTGCACGAACCCGAACTCACGAGGACCAGCAGGGCGCAACGCGTCGAAGACCGCCATCATGGCCGCGACGTCGGACTCGTCCCCGCCACACATCAGGCCGTAGCCGTTCTCGCGGCCCCAGACGCCTCCGGAGACGCCGCAGTCGAGGTATCGCACACCCTCGGCGGCGAGCATCTGGGCGTGCGAGAGGTCGTCGGTCCACCTGCTGTTGCCGCCGTCGACCACCAGGTCGTCGGGGTCGAGCAGGTCGGCGAGCTGCTCGAGCGTGAATCGTGTGGCAGCCCCGGCCGGCACCATGACCCAGACGTGCCGTGGCCGCCACAGCCCGGACACCAGGTCGGCCAGCTCGGCGACGTCGCTGCGGGCCGCGTCGCGGTCGTAGCCGATCACCTCGTGACCCGCGGCAACCAGGCGGTCCCGCATGTTCGCGCCCATGCGACCCAGGCCGATCATTCCCAGCTGCATGTGTCTCCTCGACCGCGTCAGCCGGCGAGGCGCACCGGCATCAGCAGGTATCGGTAGTCCGGATGCGTCGGCGCCTCCATGTCGTCCGCCCCCTGGAGCACGGCGGGGCGCCCCGGCTGGGTGAAGCTCAGGACGGCCACCGCAGCGTCGATCGCCCCCAGCCCGTCGAGCAGGTAGCCCGGGTTGAACCCGATGGTCAGGCCTTCGCCGACGACCTCGCCCGCGAGCGACTCCGAGGCCTGGGCGTCCTCGCCGCTGGAGGCCTCGAGAGTGACGACGTCCTCAGCGAACGTCAGGCGCACCGGCGAGCTCCGGTCGGCCACCAGGGCCACCCGCTTGACCGACTCCACCAACGACGCCGTGCTCAGGCGGGCGACGGTGGCCGACTCGCTGGGGAACAAGGTGCGGTACTTGGGGAACTCCCCGTCGATGAGGCGGGCGGTGCTTCTGCGGTCGGCGGTCGACAGACCGAGCAGCCCGCTGCTGCCGAGCCCGATCTCGACGTCGCCGGCTCCGAACGACTTGGCCGAGTCGGCCAGCGAGCGCGCCGGCACCAGGGCCACGGCCGACGTACCGGGGCGCGTCGGGGTCCAGGCCAGCTCGCGGACCGCCAAGCGGTACCGGTCGGTGGCTGCCAGCGTGAGCTGGTCGTCCTCGATCTCGATACGGATGCCGGTCAGCACCGGGAGCATGTCGTCCCGCCCGGACGCGACC
>Ga0208354_1000659_pt1 | contig 14964 bp, 12 predicted proteins | sample HotLakmasection4_FD_184727 | JGI IMG/M metagenome (GOLD analysis project Ga0208354, IMG submission 184727) | Hypersaline microbial mat communities from Hot Lake, Washington, USA - Section #4 (SPAdes) | ecosystem: Environmental > Aquatic > Non-marine Saline and Alkaline > Hypersaline > Microbial... | reverse complement strand
GGGCGACTGGGCGCCCACCGAGCCGTCCAGACCGCCTGGCAACTGATCACGTCAGGTGCAGACCGGTGTGCTCGGCGAAGCGAATACCTCCCTTTTGGCCTCGCCAACTACACCGTCACCCAGGTGACGTGATCAACGGGCGGCGGGCCGGGCACACCGACAGCCCGCAGCGCGCACGGGTGAGGGGCCCGGACCTGAGCCCGAGCCCCTCGACAACCCTCTCCGCAGGTGCGGCTACCTCACATGGAGGCGTAGGGGTCCCGGCGGACGTCCTCCACCTGCGCGGGTCCGAAGTCCTCGTCGGAGATCCACGGCCCCGTTCCCTCGGTGAGGTCGATGATGCCCTCGTCCAGCCAGTGGTACTTGCCGTCGAGCAGCCCGGCCGAGGCCTTCATGTCGCGAGCGTCGGTGTTCTTCCACAGGGCGCCGAACAGGCGGTCGATGCGCAGCTCGGCCTGGCGGCAGAACAGGTCGGCTAGCTCCATCGCCTCGGCACCCTTCGTGCCGCCCTCGGTCGAACGGATCTGCTCGGCCTTCACGATCGTCGCCGACATGGCGTAGAGCTCGGCACCGATGTCGACGATGCGGCCGAGGAACGCCTGCTGGTACTCGAGGCGGCCCTGCCAGCGCGACATGCCGTAGAAGGTCGAGCGGGCGAGCTTGCGGGCGTTGCGGTCGATGTAGCGCAGGTGCTTGGCCAGCTGCCCGTACTCGGAGTACGCACCGGGCCGGTTGCCCTTGCCGACAGCGAGCTTCGGCAGCCAGGTCGAGTAGAACCCGGCCGCGCGGACGGCTGCCTTGCCCTTGGCCTGCAGGTCGGCCTCGGGGTCGATGATGTCGCCGGCGACCGTCAGGTGCTGGTCGGTGGCCTCGCGGGCAAGCAGCAGCCGCATGACCTCGGTCGAGCCCTCGAAGATCCGGTTGATGCGCGAGTCCCGCAGCACCTGCTCCGCCGGCACCGCACGCTCGCCGCGAGCCTTGAGCGACTCGGCGGTCTCGTAGCCACGTCCACCGCGCACCTGGACGAGCTCGTCGAGCACCTTGTAGCTCATCTCGGTCGCGTACAGCTTGGCGATGGCCGACTCGATGCGGATGTCGTTGCGGCCCTCGTCATTCATGAGCGCCGTGATCTCCTGCATGGCGTCGAGTGCGAAGGACGTGGCTGCCATGAACGACAGCTTCTCCGCCACCGCGCCTTGCTTGCCCACCGGGCGGCCGAAGGAGTGCCGGACACCCGCCCACTCACGGGCGATCTTGGTGGCCCACTTGGCGGTGCCGGCCGACATCGCCGGAATCGCCAGCCGTCCCGCGTTCAGCGTGGTCAGCGAGATTCGAAGACCGTGCCCCTCCTTGCCGACGAGATTCTCGGCCGGCACGTACACGTCGTGGAAGCGCGTGACGCCGTTCTCGATGCCGCGCAGGCCCATGAAGACGTTGCGCTTCTCCACGGTGATGCCCGGGCTGTCCATCTCCACGACGAACGCCGAGATCCCGCCGCGGTGGCCCTCCGACTTCGGCACCCTGGCCATGATCACTACGAGCTCGGCGATGACACCGTTCGTCGTCCACAGCTTCACACCGTTGAGGGTGTAGCCCTTGCCGTCCTCCGTCGGCACGGCGGTCGACTTCATCCGCGCGGGGTCCGAGCCGAATCCCGGCTCGGTGAGCAGGAAGGCCGTTACCGCACCCTTGGCGCAGCGGGGCAGGAACTTCTGCTTCTGCTCCTCGGTTCCGAACAGCTTGACCGGCTGCGGCACGCCGATCGACTGGTGGGCCGACAGCAGCGCGCCGAGCGAGCCGTGGATCTGCGTGATCAGCATGAGGGCCTTGTTGTAGGCCACCTGCGAGAGGCCGAGGCCGCCATACTCCTCGGGGATCTTCATGCCGAACGCACCCAGGTCGGCCAGGCCCTTCATCATGTACTCCGGGATCACCCCGGACTTCTCGATCTCGGCACCGGCCTCGCGCCACTCCGTCTCGACCAGGTGGCGCACCTTCTCCACGAAGGCCGCGGTCTTGGCGGCGACCTCCGGCGACTCCGTCGGGAAGGGCGCAATCAGGTCGAGCTGGAAGTCGCCCAGGTAGAGCTCCTTGCCGAACGAGGGCTTGTGCCACTCAGTCTGGCGACCGGACTCGGCGACCTTGCGTGCCTCGATCTCTGCCTGGCGGGTGTTGGACGGCATGTCGTCTCCTTGGGTGGCTGAACGGGCGTACGCCAACAGACGGCGCCGCGGCCTTGTTACCGACCAGTGTTACTGACCAGTAACCAGTTGGCAAGAGGCTGGACTGAATCGTGCGTATCCCTTGTCACACAAGCAGGACGGCCGCACCGTTCACCCTGTCGTCGGCCAGGTCCTGCAGAGCCGCGTCGGCACGGTCGAACGCGTACGCCGTCGTCTGCACGCGCATCCGGTGCTCGGCGGCGAACGCCAGGAACTCCCGGCCGTCCTGGCGAGTGTTCGACGTCACCGACCGCACCTCGCGCTCGTAGAACAGATGCGCCTCGTAGGTCAGCGGCGGCACCTGGGACAGGTGGATGCCGGCGATCGACAGCACTCCCCCACGGTCCAGGGCTTCGAGCGCGACCGGCACCAGCCAGCCGACCGGCGCGAACAGGATGGCTGAATCGAGCGGCTCGGGCGGACGGGCGTCCGCTCCCGCGGCTGACGTGCACCCCATCTCCACAGCCAGCCGCTGCGCAGCAGGAGACCGGGTCATCACATGCACACGGGCCCCGCGAGCCAGGGCCACCTGGGCAGCCAGGTGCGCCGATCCGCCGAAGCCGTAGACCCCGAGCCGACCGCCCGTGGGCACAGCCGCCCGTGACAGCGCCCGGTAGCCGATGATGCCGGCGCACAACAGGGGTGCGAGCTCCTCGTCGGAGTAGCCCGGCGGCAGCCGGTAGGCGTACGCCGCCGGCACCGTCGCGTACTCGGCGTACCCTCCGTCGTCGGTCCATCCGGTGTAGCGAGACCGCGGGCACAGGTTCTCCCGTCCCCGCAGGCAGTACTTGCACTGCCCGCACGTGCGCCGCAGCCAGGCGATACCCACACGGTCACCGATGGCGAAGCCCACCGCAGCGCCGCCGAGCGCATCCACCTCGCCCACCACCTCGTGACCCGGCACGACGTGGTGGCTGCGCACCGGCAGGTCACCCTCGGCCACGTGCAGATCGGTGCGGCACACCCCGCAGGCGATCACCCGCACCCGCATCTCGTCGTCGGCGACCTCCGGCAGGTCCTTCTCGACGAGCACCAGCGGTGCGGTGGACATCGCGCCCGGCCGCTGCACCTGCCACGCCCTCATCGCAGTCTTCATCCCGGCATTGTCGCCCGCCGCGAACGGGACAAGACTGGGGTTGGAGTCCTACGACACAGACGAGGGGTGGCGACATGGAGGAGCACCTGCAGTCCACCGATGACCGGACGGTAACCGGGGAGCACACGACGCCCATGGAGCTGGCAGAACTCATCGAGGAGGCCATCAGCCAGGTGCGATCAGACGGGCTGACCGGAGACGCCGCTCGCCACGAGGTCGTGGCAAGGGTGATGGAACAGGTGGACGACCCCGCCCAGCACTCAGTCGTCGCCGGGCACGTCCACGCCCGGATGGACCTCGGCTAGCGCGAGCGAGCGGCCCGCTGGGTCGTCGGCAACCGGGCTGACAGGTTCGTGACGCGGGCTGCGATGGCATCGCGGATGGCGCGCACCTCGTCGACCGACCGGCCACGGGGGTCAGGCACGTCCCAGTGCTCGTGGGGCGTGCTGTTCGAGGAGGCGGCCGACTGGCCGTCGCCGAAGCTGACGACCAGGTCGGCGGCCTCGAGCATCTCGGCGGTGTAGGGCTTGGGGAATGACTGCTCGAGCGAGACTCCGACCTCGTGCATGACGGCGACGACCTCCGGGACGACGTCGACCTCGGGGTCCACGCCGGCGGAGAAGGCCAGCACCTCCCCGTCCATCTGGTGAGCGATCAGGCCCTTGGCCATCTTCGCCCGGCCGGCGTCGTGCGTGTCGAGGAAGAGCACCGCAGGGACGCCTTCGTGGTGGCCGTTCATGCGGGCCAACGCCCACAGCTGCCCTCGCGCGAAGCGCTCGGCAAGCAGCGGGACGTGGTGCTTGAGCCGGGCGCCGGCGTCCACGTGGTGCCAGCTGGCCTGTAGGACGGCATCGACCGACTCGTCGCCGACGAGGTTGGCGAACTCGTCGTGCAGTCGTCGGCGCGCGGCACGGACCGCGAGCGTGGTGTCGAGAGAGAGGTCCTCGAGGTCGTGCAGCATGGTGGCCTCCTGCGGAACGGAAGATGACGTCCCGGTGAACAAGACTACCGTGCCAGCAGCAGCGGCCGAAGGTCCAACGACCTCAGCTGCGGCTCGCCATGTGCAGGTCAGCCGCAATCTCGGCGGCCCAGGCCACCACTGTCTCGGGGTCTCGCCAGTCGCCGGCCATGGTGGCGGCCATCTTCGAGGCGATCAGGCCAGAGGCATCGGCGTCCAGCGCCCCGCCGAAGGTGACGTGCCCGCGAGCACCCACCCGCTCCATGAGAGCGGCCACCTTGTCCAGCGGGGGAAGGTCGTGCTGCTCCTCGGCACCCTCCCCGATGGGACCGCTGCTGAAGAACCAGACCGGACGCGCTCTGAGCTCGTCGGTCAGCCGCTTGACCAGACGAACTGCGTCGCGGTGCCAGCGACCCATGTAGAGCGACCCGCCGACGACCACGGCGTCGAAGCCCGCGACGTCGCGGACCGCGTCGGCCGGCTCGACGACGACCTCGGCGCCCTCCTCGACCAGCGCATTGGCCAGCATCTGGGAGAGCCCCTGGGTCGCTCCCCGCTTCGTCCCGTAGGCAACGAGGATCTTCATCTCTGCTTCTCCTCCTCCGAGAAGTGCCTGTGCTCGTCGAACCAGCCTGGCGCACCGTCGCCGAGCCCGACAGTGACGATCGTCCCGCCATGGCCGGGCGCGCGCTCGGCGCGGACGCCTGGACAGGCGCCCGGCCCCGCCGGAAGATGGCCGGGTGGTCACCACCTCGACTCCAGCGCCATCGACAGCCGCCGCCGACGGACTGGCGCAGGCTGCCGTCGACCTCGCCGGCGACTGGCTGCGACGCGCGCGCGCGGACCAGCGCTGGTCGGAGAGGCGCACGGTCGCGCGACTGCAGGGGGTGATCGACGACCCGGCCGGCATCGACTTCACGATGCAGTTCGTGGACCGGGTCGCCCGGCACCGCGACAACGCAGCCGGCGCCCGCCAGCTGCAGGCGCTGGTGCGCGGACGAGAGCTGCCGTCCTTCCTGTCCCCGCTCGACCAGGCCCTGCTGCGCGCCGGAGCGGCCTTGGCCCCGCGGATCCCGAACATGGTCATGCCCGTCGCGCGGCGCCGGATGCGCCAGATCGTGGGCCATCTCGTCGTCGACGCCGAGCCGCGACCGATGCGCGCACACCTGGCACGAGTACGCGGGGAGGGTCTCGACCTCAACGTGAACCTGCTCGGGGAGATGGTGCTCGGCGACGCCGAGGCGCAGCGCCGGTTCGAGCGCACCCTCGAGCTGATCGCCGACCCGGCGGTCGACTACGTCTCGGTCAAGCTCTCCTCGATCGCCGCCCAGCTGGACCTGTGGTCGTTCGATGTGACTCTGCTGCGGGTGGAGGAACGGCTGCGCAGGCTCATGCTCGCCGCCGCCATCAGTCATCCGGTGACCTTCGTGAACCTCGACATGGAGGAGTACCGCGACCTCGAGCTGACCTTGCAGGCGTTCATGCACGTCATGGACGAGCCCGAGCTGCGTGGCGCCGACGCCGGCATCGTTCTGCAGTGCTACCTGCCCGACTCCTTCGACGCACTCGCCCGCCTGAGCAGCTGGGCCGCGCAACGCCGGGCGACCGGCGGCGGGATGGTCAAGGTGCGCCTGGTCAAGGGAGCCAACCTGGCCATGGAGAAGGTCGACGCCGCGATGCACGGCTGGCACCAGGCCCCGTTCACCAGCAAGGCCGACGTCGACGCGAGCTACAAGCGGTGCGTGGACTGGGTCCTGGACCCGGAGCGCATGGCCGGCCTGCGCATCGGCGTGGCCAGCCACAACCTCTTCGACCTGGCCTGGGCGAACCTGCTGGCGCGGCAGCGGCGGGTGGCCGAGGGCGTCGAGATGGAGATGCTTCAGGGCATCGCCCCGGCACAGGCCCGGGTCGTGCGCGACGACGCCGGTGGGCTGCGCCTCTACACGCCCATCGTGTCCCGCAAGGACTTCGACATCGCCATCAGCTACCTGTTCCGTCGGCTGGAGGAGAACACGTCCCGGCAGAACTTCCTGCGCCACCTGTGGACGCTCGAGCCTGGTTCGGCGGAGTTCCGCGCGCAGGCTGAGCGGTTCAGGACCGCGGTGTCGCGCCGCTGGCAGGTCGAGGACTCGCCCCGGCGGCTCAGCGAGCCGCCGCAGGTGCCCGACGACGGCTTCGACAACGAACCCGACACCGACCCCTCCCTGCCCACGACGCAGGCCTGGCTCCACGAGGTGCGAGCGTTCACCCCGAGCGGAGTGAAGGCGCCGCTGGTGACCTCCACCGACGACGTGGACGCTGCCCTCGCCGGTGCACGCGAGGCCCAGCCCGGATGGGCCTCGCGCCCGGCCGCCGAGCGCCGGGCGGTCCTGCGCCGCGTGGCCGACGAGCTCAGCCGGCGCCGTGGGGAGCTGCTGGCCACGATGAGTCACGAGGGCCGCAAGACGTTCGCCGAGGCCGATCCGGAGATCAGCGAGGGCATCGACTTCGCCCGCTGGTACGGCGAGATGGCCCTGCAGACCGACGCGCTCGGCCGCAGCCAGGGTGCGCGCTTCACCCCGCTGGGGGTCATCGCCGTCGTGCCACCGTGGAACTTCCCGATGGCCATCCCCGCGGGCGGCGTGCTGGCGTCGTTGGCAGCCGGCAACAGCGTGCTGTTCAAGCCGTCGCTGGAGACCCCCCGCTGCGCGGAGATCATCGCCGAGGCGTGCTGGGCCGGCGGAGTGCCCCGCGACGTCCTGCAGCTGGTGCGTACTCCAGACGACGAGGTCGGGCAGCACCTCGTGACGGGTGCGGACGCAGTCATCCTCACCGGGTCGTGGGAGACGGCACAGCTGTTTCGGTCCTGGAAGCCCGACATGCGGCTGTTCGCCGAGACGAGCGGCAAGAACGCCCTCGTCGTGACCCCGCAGGCCGACATCGACCTGGCCGCTGGCGACCTGGTGCGCTCCGCTTTCGGCCACTCCGGCCAGAAGTGCTCGGCGGCCAGCCTGGCGATCCTCGTGGGCGAGCTGGCCGACGACAACCGGTTCCTGGACAAGGTCGTCGACGCTGCACAGAGCCTGCGGCTCGGTTGGCCCACCGAACCCGGGGTCACCATGGGTCCGACGATCATCCCCGTCGAGGGGAAGCTGCTCGACGCGCTCACCCGTCTCGGGCCTGGCGAGAGCTGGTTGCTCGAGCCTCGGCTGCTGGACACCTCCGGCGCCCTCTGGAGCCCCGGCATCAAGACGGGTGTGGTCGAGGGATCACCGTTCCACCAGACGGAGTACTTCGGCCCGGTCCTCGGCATCATGCGTGCCGACGACCTCGACGAGGCCATCGACCTGCAGAACGGCGTGCCGTACGGGCTCACCGGCGGCATCCACTCGCTGGACCCCCAGGAGGTGGAACACTGGCTCGAGCGCGCGCAGGTCGGCAACGCCTACGTCAACCGCCACATCACGGGCGCGATCGTTCGCCGCCAGCCTTTCGGCGGGTGGAAGCGATCGTCGATCGGCCCCGGGGCGAAGGCCGGCGGTCCGGACTACCTGCTGCAGCTGGGCAGCTGGCAGGACGACGACAGCGTTGCCGCGGACGAGCCGCCCGGCGCGACGGCCCCGACCAGCGACGAGTTCTGGTGGAGTAGCTACTACTCGCGCAGCCACGACCCGTCCGGGCTCTTCTGCGAGCAGAACGTGCTGCGCTACCGCGCCCGTCCCGATGTCGTCGTCAGGGTGGGACACGACTCCGACGCGGCCGATGTCGCCCGCACCCTGAACGCGGCTCGCGTGGCCGACGTCCGCGTGCGGGTCTCGGCGCCCTCGGCAGACCTGCTTCCCGACGGCACCGGGAACGTGGAGGACGACGAGACCTTCTGCGCCGGGCTGGCCGGCATGGCCTTCGGTCGGGTGCGCTACGTGGGTCGGGCACCCGTCGAGGTGAGGGTGGCAGCGGCTGCCGCCGAGATCGACGTCGTCGACGAGCCGGTGGTCACGAGCGGACGCCTGGAGATGCGCTGGTACCTGCGGGAGCAGGCGATCAGCCGCACGCTCCACCGGTTCGGCAACCTGCTCGGTGCCACACCCGAGAACTGAGCTCGGCTGGTTCGATCCTCAGGCGCCCGAACGGACACCCAGCCGCTGACGAGCACTCTCGATGAAGACCGGGTGGGTCCAGTAGTACGTCGCGGCATGCGTGAGCACTCGGTCGCCACGGTCGGCGCCATAGACCTCGAGGTCGTCGGGGATCGAGCCATCGGCGAGCGTGAACAACGGCGCAGTCAGGAAGGCCCACGGGTCGAGGGGGACGTAGTAGTTCGTCCAGCGCCCGATCGTGCCCGGCAGCGTCACCGGTCGCCCGGACGAGGTCGGGTCGATCGTGACCGGTGAGCAGCCGATCACGTGGAAGTAGGAGATCTGGCTCGCGCAGGTCAGGAACTCACCGATGTGCAGGGTCGGGAACCCGGCGACGGCGAGGTCGAAGAGCATGGCGCCGCCCAGGCTGTGGCTGATCACGTCGATCGGACGTCCTGCCAGCCCGTAGCCGGGGGCGTGCTCCATCACCGTCTCCCAGATCCGGGCGTGCAACGCGGCCTGCCGACGCTGGTACAGGATCAGGTCGCCGGTGAACTCTCCTGACGCCCGCTGGTACTGGGTACGGACGAGGCTGTAGATGCTGCCGAGGATGCGGCGTCGCGAGTCGCCGCTACGGCGACGCCAGCCGGCCGAGATCGTGTCGATCAGGCCGCCCAGGTCTCGGTTGGCGACCGCACCCCGCACCTCCGCCGAGCTCTCCCGGGCAAGCCGCGCCTCTCTCGACGACCACGACAGGTAGGGAAGGATCGTGTCCAGCGGCTGTGTGGTGGCCCCCATGTCCCCCCAGTACACGGGGATCAGGCGCACGTCCCCGCCCAGCGCCTCGTTGAGACCCGCGACGTCGGACAGGTAGCTCTGCCTGTCCCGGGTGCCGATGCCGTGGATGACCAGCACCGGACGCCGGCCGTCCTGCTGGTCCCTGGCCCCCACGCCGGGCCGAGGGTCGACACCGCCCGTCACCGGCGCGACGCTACCGTGCAGGCCAGCACCCGACGACGTGTCGCGGGAAGGTGGGACACCAGGCGTCGAGGCTGCGATGATCGCATCAGCCCACGCCATCGACCCGGGAGCCCGTTCGTGTCGCTGCTTCAATGGCTGACGGCACTCATGCCCGTGCTCTCAGTCGCCGTGCTGCTCGTCGGGCTGCGGATGCCGGCCTCACGAGCCATGCCGATCGGGCTGGCGATCACGGTCGTGCTGACGCTGGCGGTCTGGGCAGTCCCCGGCCGTTACGTCGGTGCCTCCGTCATCGAGGGTCTCGTCATCGGCGGCGGCGTGCTGTTCATCGTGATCGGCGCGCTGGCGCTGCTGGAGGTGATGCGGGCCAGCGGTGGGCTCGACGCCATCCGCGTCGAGTTCCAGCGCGTCTCCCACGACTCGCGCATCCAGATGCTGCTGATCGCCTGGCTGTTCGTGTCGTTCATCGAGGGAGCGGCAGGCTTCGGCACCCCCGCCCCGGTAGTGGCTCCGCTGCTCGTCGCACTCGGGTTCCCTCCGCTCGGTGCGGCAGCACTCGCACTGGTCGGGGACAGCAGCGCAGTGACGTTCGGCGCAGTCGGAACGCCGATGAACGTCGGCATCGGCCAGGGGCTGAGCCTGGACCCCACCGCTGCGGAGACGCAGCAGACCCTGGTCGAGATCGCGCTCACGGCAGCCGGCATCGACATCGTCGTGGGTCTGGCCATCCCGATCGGACTTCTGCTGCTGCTCACGCGTGTCTTCGCCCGCAACAGGTCGAAGGGAGTGGCGCGCGAGGCCCTCCCCATCACCGTCTTCGCTGCCTTCGCCTACACCGTGCCGGCGTTCTTGTGGACCTGGCTGCTCGACGGTGTCGAGTTCGGCGCGATCCTCGGTGGCATCACCGGTCTGATCCTGCTGGTCACGGCTGTCAGACGGGGCCTGTTCGTGCCACGACGCACCTGGACGGTGAAGTACGGCTACCTCGACGACGACGGCTCGACGGCGCCGGAGCCGAGCGAGCGCACCATGCCGGTGCTCCAGGTCTGGGCGCCCTACCTGCTCCTGGTCGCGCTGCTCCTGCTCACCCGGTTGGTGGAGCCGCTGAGGGACTGGCTGCTGTCGGTGAGCCTGCGCACCGACGACATCCTGGGCACCGGGCTGTCCGCCTCGTGGGAGTACCTGTACTCCCCGGGCATGATCTTCCTCGTCGTGTCCGCCGCCACGGTCGTGCTGCACAAGGTGCCCGCTCGACGACTGCGCGCGGCCGGCAGCCGGGTGGGCGTGGCTGCGATAGGGGTGGGGGTGACCCTGGGCACCTCGGTGCCGCTGGTGCGTGTCTTCCTGAACTCCGCCGAGAACGACTCGGGGCTGCTCGCCATGCCCGTCGAGCTGGCCAACGCCGGCGCGTCGGCGCTCGGGGCCGCCTGGCCACTGCTCGCACCGGTCGTCGGTGCGCTGGGGTCGTTCGTGTCCGGCAGCGCGACGTTCAGCCATCTCATGTTCGCCCAGCTGCAGGCCGACGTCGCCGCGGAGATCGGTGCCGACCCGACTGTCGTGCTGGCCCAGCAGGTAGGTGGTGCGAACGCGGGCAACATGGTCTGCGTGGCCAACGTCGTCGCCGTCGCTGGAGTCACCGGGCAGCTCGGCAAGGAGGGCGTCGTCATCTCCCGCACCGTGCTGCCGGCGCTGGTCTACATCGCCGGGTTCGCGATCATCGGCCTCGCTCTGGTTCAGCTCGCCTGACCGGGCCGGGCGGGACCGAGGATCGAGTCGCACCGCTGGCGCCGAGCAGCCAGGCCACCGCTCGCGGGGCCAGTCGAGCGGCCACGTTCGTCAGCCGGATCTCCAGAGGCTCGACGACCGTCCGCCGCTCGTGCTCCACACCCGTGACGATCATCTGGGCGACGTCGTCGCAGCTGAGTCGACGGCAGAGACGGTCGAGGGACGGCATGCGGTCCAGCGCGCCGGCGTTGGTGTCGAAGTAGTCGCTGTCGGTGTGGCCCGCGACGACCGCCGTCACCCCGATACCGGTGCCGCGCAGGTCGGCCGCCAGGCACTCGTCGAACCCGCGCAGCCCCCACCGAGAGGCCCCGTAGCCGATCGCCCCCGGCCAGGACCACTGCGAGACCGGCGAGTGGACGTTGACGACCCACCCCGACCGCCGCTTGAGCATCGGGATGACGAATGCCCGGGTCACGAAGAAGGCGGCGTGGAACGGTACGGCCACCTGCTCGAGGAACTCCTCGTTGGTCGTCTCCTCGATCCAGAGCCAGCGCCCGGCCCCGGCATTGTTCACGATGACGTCCGGGGTCCCCAGGTCCGCGGTGACTTGCTGTGCCATGGCGGTCACCGCGGCCGGGTCACCGACGTCGCACCGGTACACGTGACCCTGGTCGCCGAGCTCGTCAGCGACAGCGTCGAGCTCGCGCCGGCGGCGGGCGACGAGCGCGACGGCTGCCCCGCGAGCCGCCAGACGACGAGCGGTCGCGGCGCCGATTCCGGACGACGCCCCGGTCACGAGGACGGTACGGTTCTCCAGGTTCATGACGTGATTCCTATCAGCAGGCGGTGTCGAAGTACGGTGCGAGACGTGACTGCCATGAATGCCGCGGCCGGCGTCGGCACGTCGTCGTCCCTGCGCGTGTGCGCAGCCGCGTTCCGCGCAGCCGCCGACCCCGTGCTCGCCGACCTCGTCGGTCGTCATCGGGCCGAGATGGTCGGACCCTTCTGGATGCGCAGGTCTGCGCCGCTGCTCCTCGCCGCCACCGGGATGCCGGGGTGGATGGGCAAGCAGTTCGCTGCTCCCAGCTCTGCGGACGCCCGCGAGCTCGTCGGGCACAACCTGGTCGACGACCACGGCATCGCCGAGCCGTCCCTGCCGATGACGGCGCGGCTGGGGACGTCCCGGCTCGACGACCGATCCGCAATCGTGCTCACCTACGCCCCCGATGCGCCCTTCCCCTGGCGCAATGTGGTGGACGAGGTGCGACCCGTCGGCGACGGCCGCCTGCTCGGGCTGAGCTACAACATCGTCCCAGGTGTCCCCGTCGGGGCCCCGTTCCTCCTCCACCGTGGCTGACAAGCCGAGCACCGGGAGTGTGACCGTGAGCGAGCGTCGCCGCCTCAGCACGCAGGACCAGTTCTGGCTCGAGATGGACCGGCCGAACAACCTGATGGTCGTCGACTCGGTCATGTGGACGTCCACACCGCTGGACTGGGACCGGCTGCGTGACGTCATGAACAACCGCTTCGCCGGTCGGTACCCCGTCTTCCGCAGCCTGGCGATCCGCGATGACGACGGGTCATGGTGGTGGCAGGAGTCGCCGGACTTCGACCTCGACGACCACGTCACCATGGTGAGCCTGGACGACCCGGACGACCCGGCGTCGTTGCAGCGGCTGATCGCTGAGCACCGAACCGAGATGCTCGACCGGAGCAAGCCGCTGTGGGAGCTGCTCTGGGTCGAGCGGTACCACGAGGGCAGTGCCGTGGTCATGCGCACGCACCACTCCATCGCCGACGGAGTACGCATGGTGGAGATGGCGATGGGGCTCTTCGACTCCGGCCCCGACGGTGGCCCGGTCCTTCCCCCGGGCATCACGAACCACGCGGCGCGGACGCGCGTGGCGCCCATGTCCGGCGCGACACGGGTCGGACGAGTCGACCGGCTCCGCACCGACGCCAGCAGGGGTGCGCGTGGTCTCGTCGGGCGGGTGCCGGGCATGGCCCGTGAGGCCGTCAAGCTGGCCCGCGCCTCGGTCCTGAACCCGGTCGGCGCCGGGCACGGCTTCATCACCGAGAGCGCCCACGCCGCCAACGACGCCTGGCAGTCCATCTCGACCTCGATGCAGGCGGTGCTGCCCGGCGGCGGGGTCGTGAACGTCCTCGCCGCGGCCCCGTCCGACTTCGACGTCGCACGCAAGCTGGTGCTCGGCACCCGCAACGACCCGACCATCTGGACCGGGCACGCCACCACCAACAAGGGCGTCGCCTGGGCCGAGCCGCTTCCGCTCGCCGACGTCCGGGCCCTGGCCAAGGCCAACGAGGCCACCATCAACGACGTGCTGGTGAGCTGCCTGGCCGGCTCCCTCCAGCGATACCTGCGTTCGCACGACATGCACTGCGCGTCGACGACGTTCATGGTCCCGGTCAACCTCAAGCCGCTGAATACGGGGCTTCCCGACGAGCTGGGCAACGCGTTCGCGCTGATCTACCTTGAGCTGCCGACGGCCAAGACGGACCCCATGGAGGTGCTGGCCACCGTCAAGCGGCGGATGATGCGGATGAAGCACGGCCACGAGCCGGCCGTCACCTTCAAGATCCAGGAGGAGATCGCCGGTCTCGGGCACGGCCTCTACGTCGCCTCCATCGACTACTTCGCCAACCGTGCCGCCGGTGTGCTCACCAACGTGCCCGGGCCGCAGATGCCGGTGTACCTGGCCGGCAGCAAGGTCGAGGGAATCGTGGGCTGGGCGCCGGTCTCCGGAGACCAGCCGATGAGCCTGACGATCTACTCCTACGACGGCAAGGTCATCGTCGGAATCGCAGCCGACACCGATCTCGTCCCTGGCTTCCAGGCGATCGTCGAGCGGTTCAGCGAGGTCTTCGACGAGATGACGGCGGCTACCGCCACACAGTGAGCCCCCTCTCGTCGGCTCACGCCGTGGTTGCCGGGAAGCCACCCGGAGTCTGCGCGAGGCCTGGGCCAAGTCGGGTGCCCCTGCCGAGGAGACGTTGTTCGACGCGCTGTCTGCGCAGGAGCGGCGGACGGCCGAGCTGGTGGCGACGGGTGCGACCAACAACAAGGTTGCTGCCACGCTGTGCCTCAGCACTCGGACCGTGGAGTCCCACCTCGCCCCCCGTCTACCGCAAGCTCGGGCTCCGCGGGCGGACCCACCTCGCGCACGTGGCAACGGCGTCCGGTCGGGTCAACGGCGCCAGGCGGTGGAGCCGGTGACGTCGTACAGGTGATGCTCGGCGTCGTGGACGAAGTAGCGTCCCAGCGTCTGAACGGTGAACCGCGACCCGTCGCTGCGCAGGCCGGTGCGTCCCCAGGCCTCGTCCGGGACAGCGTCGAACGCCGCAGCGACCGAGCGTGCGGCGTCGCGCAGCTCCACCGCGACGACTGCGGGGTCCTGCGAGGCGTACCGGTACGCAACTGCGGTCGCGTCCTGGTCCCAGTTCTCGAACTCCGGCGCATCCTCGCGCAGCATCAGTGCTAGCCGTTCGTCGAAGAGGCGGAAGACGTCGCGGACGTGGCAGGCGTACTCCACCGTCGACCACACACCGGGCGCGGGTCGGCCAGCGGCGCCCGGGCGAGCGAGGGCCGCGGGCCAGGCGGCTGCGTTGACGCGCACGATCTGGCCGACGTCGCCACGCCGCACCAGCCGGGTGTCGAAGCCACACTCGCCGCACACCTGGTGCAGCACCCACGTCCAGTCCTTGGTGTCGGGAACGACGCCGTGGCTTGTCGAGGACATGCCGCCACGGTAGCCACCGACTCCCTACGGTTGGGCCATGCAGACACACATCAGCTCCGGACCGGCGTTCGCGTTCGGTGAGATCACCCTTGCGGCGGGCGGCACCGTCCGCGTCGAGGCCGGGGCAATGGCCATGATGCGCGGGGACGTGACGATGTCGACCTCCACGCAG
>Ga0208354_1000638_pt1 | contig 15473 bp, 13 predicted proteins | sample HotLakmasection4_FD_184727 | JGI IMG/M metagenome (GOLD analysis project Ga0208354, IMG submission 184727) | Hypersaline microbial mat communities from Hot Lake, Washington, USA - Section #4 (SPAdes) | ecosystem: Environmental > Aquatic > Non-marine Saline and Alkaline > Hypersaline > Microbial... | reverse complement strand
CAGCACGTCCGGGTGGCGCAGCTTCGCACGCAGGGCGACGACGTCGGCGGCGTCCTGTGCGACGTCGGCGACGATGCGCCACCGCGACGAGGACCCCGGGGACAGGCGGAGCGTGGTGTGCACGAGGTAGGCCCCGCGCATTCCTCGGACATCGGTCTCCGGGGTGACCGGACGCCCCTCGACGAAGGCTCGGCACTGACGGGTGGACACGAGGTGGTCGACATCGGTCAGGCCCAGCTGCCAGGCGACGTTGGCCGCCAGGCTCTCGCTCGGCTCGGCGAGGTCGGTCAGCGTCGAGCTCAGGGTCAGCAGACCGAGACCGGTCTCGACATCGACCTCGCTGCGCTTGTAGGCGTCGAGCAGGATGCTGAGCCCGTTTTGCACCTCGACGCTGGCACCCGCGGGCAGCAGGTTGACCAGGCCGTCGAGCATCTCTACCTCGAGCAGCTCGTGCGCTGTGGACGTCAGCTCGCAGCTGCGAACCACTCCGAAGCGCGCGCTCGTCTGCCAGGTAGCCCGAAAGCGCAGCCCGAGGTCGCCACGGATCTCCTCGAAGACCAGGGTGCTGCCCAGCACGTCCTTGTAGAGGGCGCGCTGCACCGGCGGGTCGCCCGGCCGAAGCTCGGCGAACGGCTGCCAGTACGCGGCCGAGCGGTCCGCGCCGGTGACCCGGAGCATGCTGAGCCCTCCGGTGCGTCCGGCGCTCTCGCTGATCTTGTCCTCGGTGTAGTACGGGAACAGTGCCCGCTCGGCGTCGACCCTGCCCGCCGTCAGCCCGCCGGAGCTGGAGACGAACAGCCACACGTCGCTGGCTCCCACGATCGTCATGAAGAACGGAGCCATGGCGTCGTACCCGGAGATTCGGTAGAAGCGGCGACCGTCGAGGTCGACCAGACCCCCCTCGACGGGGATGTCGACGGGCATGTCGACGGGGATGCGATCGTCGGCTCCCTGACCACCTTGACGTGCAGCGGCGGGGTCGAGGGCCATGTGAACCTCCGGGCTAGGCGGTCGTGCGCAGGACCAGGCGTGGGGCGAACAGCACCGGGTCCACCGATGGTTGCGTGCCGGCCAGCACGTCGAGCAGCATCTCGCCGGCCTTGGCCGCCATCTGGCTGACGGGGTGGTCGACGGTGCTGAGCGGGGGCACGGTCGACTGGCTCAGCTCGAAGTTGTCGAAGCCGATGACAGCGACGTCGTCCGGCACTCGGCGGCCCTGGTTGCCGATCTCGGCCAGGGCCCCGGTCGCCATCATGTCGGAGGCGACGAAGACCGCGTCGAGATCAGGATGCGCCGCCAGCAGCTCACGGGCCGCCTGCCGGCCTCCCTCCAGGGTGTAGTTGCCGTACGCGACGGCGTCGTCCGGACGGCCGGCTGCGCGCATCGCGTCTCGCCACCCTTCGAGTCGGTCGAGGCCGCTGCTCATGTCGCTGGGCCCGGCGATCGTGGCGACGCGCTGCGACCCGATGCCGATGAGGTGCTCAGTGGCCTGCCGCGCGCCTTGGCGGTTGTCCATGTCGACGTAGTGGGCGGGGACGTCCACGCCGAGCGGTCGACCGATGAAGACGCAGGGCAGCGCGGAGTGCAGCACGCGCCGGTTCAGCGAGTCGTCGCGGTGGTGGGAGGCGATCACCGCCCCGTCGACGTGTCCGGCTTCCAGGAAGCGCACGATGCGCTGCGTGCCCTGTCCCGAGCGGGCGATGAGCAGCACCATCTGCATGTCTGACATGTCGAGCCGGCCGGACAGCCCCAGGATGGTGCCGGCGAAGAAGGGGTCGCTGAGCACTCGGGAGTCGGGCTCGGGCAGGACGAGCGCCACCGTGCTCGACCGGCCGAGCGCCAGGTTGCGGGCGGCCGCACTGGGCACGAACTCCAGCTCGGCGATGGCCTTCTCGACAGCGTGCCGGGACTGCTCGCTGACCAGGGGGCTGCCGCTGATGACGCGCGACGCGGTGGCACGAGAGACCCCGGCTGCCGCAGCGACCTGTCGGATGGTGACCTTGCCGCGCCGTGGCAGCACCTTCGTCGGTCCCTGGGGAGACGCGGGTGTGTCTGCGCGTGTCATGGCTCGACGCTAATGCCCGACGCAGTCGGTTCGGCGAGTGCTGCTCAACCCTTCACGGCCCCCTGCATGATGCCGGAGACCAGCTGCCGTCCGGCCACGAAGAAGAGCACGATCAGTGGGACGGTCGCGGCCACGACTCCCGCCATGATCAGCGACATGTCCTTGAAGAACGACGCCTGGAGCAGCTGCAGGGCGACCGGAAGCGTCGGGTTGTCCGGACCGAGGACGATGAAGGGCCAGAAGAAGTTCACCCACGACGCCACGAACGTGAACAGGGCGAGCATCGTCGCCGCCGGGCGCGCCGCGGGCAGAGCGACGTGCCAGAACGTCCGCAGCAGCGAGCAGCCGTCCACCCGAGCGGCCTCGACGAGCTCGTAGGGCAAGGCGCCCTCCAGGTACTGGGTCATCCAGAAGACGCCGAACGCGGTGACCAGCCCCGGCACGATCACGGCTTGCAGCTGGCCGACCCAGCCGAACTCCGCCATCAGGATGAACAGCGGGACGACGCCCAGTTGGGTGGGCACGGCCATGGTGGCGATGACGAAGACCAGCAGCGGGCCGCGGCCACGGAAGCGCAGCTTGGAGAACGAGAAGCCGGCCAGCGTCGCGAAGAGCACGACGGACAGCGACGTGATGACGGCGACGAGCAACGAGTTGAAGAACGCCTGCCAGAACGGCACCTCGGCGAACACCCGGCCCAGGTTGTCGAACAGGTTGCCCTGCGGCAGCAGGCCGGGGACCGGGTTCTGGGCGATGGTCACCGCGTCCGACGAGGCCAGCAGCACGGCGTAGTAGATGGGGTACGCCGAGATCGCCACGATGGTGCCGAGGATCGCGTAGGTCACCCAGCGCGGTCGCCGGGCTGCCCCGTAGCCGTTGCCGCCGCGCCGGCGGGCCGCGGCACGAGCGGCTCTCGGCCCAGCCGTCTGCTCGACGACGGGGATCGAGGGCGGTGTCTTGATGGCCATCAGCTCTTCCCTCCGGTGGTGGCGACCCGACGGGTGATCATGAAGTTGACCAGTCCGATCACGACGATGATGAGGAACAGGATCCAGGCGACAGCAGAGGCCTGGCCGAAGCTCTTCTGCGGGCCCCAGCCGAGCTCGTACAGATACATCGTCAGCGTCAGCCACTGCCGGTCCGAGCCGCCCTGGCCCAGCTGGTCGTACATGCGCGGCTCGTCGAAGATCTGCAGGCCACCGATGGTCGCGGTGATGATGACGAAGATCAGGGTCGGGCGGAGCATGGGGACGGTGACGGAGAAGAACGTCCGCAACCGCCCGGCGCCGTCGATGATGGCCGCCTCGTAGACGTCGCGGGGGATCGCCTGCATCGCCGCCAGGAAGATCAAGGTGTTGTAGCCGGTCCAGCGGAAGTTGACCATCGTCGCGATGGCGAAGTGGCTCGGCAGCACCTCGGCGTGCCAGCGGATCGGATCGATGCCGACCAGCCCCAGCAGCTCGTTGACCATGCCCGACTGGTCGGCGAACAGGCGCGAGAAGATCAGCGCCACGGCGACCGGAGCCACGACGTAGGGCAGCAGCACCCCCATGCGCCAGAAGGTCCGGGCACGGATGTTCTGGTCGAGCACGGCCGCGATCGCGATCGCGGCGATGACCTGGGGGATCGAGGAGATCAGGAAGATGCTGAAGGTGTTGCGCGTCGCCTTCGCGAAGTTCGTCTGTCCGAGCACGTTGAGGTAGTTGTCGAACCCCACGTACTCCTGCCGCCCCGAGATCAGGCCCCACTCGTGCACCGACACGTAGGCCGTGTAGGCCAGCGGGAACAGGCCGACGAGCAGGAAGAGGATGAAGAACGGGGAGATGAACAGGTACGGCGACACCTTCATGTCGAAGGCGTTCAGCCGCTGCCGGATGGTGCGGCCGCCGGCCGGCACCTTGGGTACCGGTGGTGGGCTGGAGACTTCCCGTGGTGCTGCTGTCGTGGACATGGCACTCCTTCTTGCCGGGCGGCGGACGGGCAGGGCTGGAGAGGTGGGACCGGGGACGACTGGTCAGCCCCCGGCCCCACCAGTCGGGTCAGCTCAGACCGAGCTCGTCGAAGGCGTTCTCAGCCTTGGCCCAGGAGTCGTCGGCATCGTCGGTGCCGTCGACGTCCACCCGGTTGATGGCGTCGGACACCAGCTGCTGGATCGCGAAGTAGTTCGGGCCCTTGAAGGGCACGACCTCGACGGCCTCCGCGCGGGTGGCCATGATCTGCCCGGCAGGAGCGTCGTTGAAGAACTCTCGGGTCAGCTCCAGCAGCTCGGGGTCGTCGAGTGCCTCGACCTGGCTGGGGAAGGTGCCCTTCGCCACGAAGGCCTTGATCTGCTGCTCCGGCGCGGTGAGCCAGGCAGCGAGCTTCTGGGACTCCTCGAGGTTCTCGCCCTGGGTCGGCACGGTCAGGAACGATCCGCCCCAGTTGCCTCCGCCGCCGGGGAACGTGTCAGCGATGTCCCAGCCCTCGACGCCGGCTGCGTTGCCCTCGATGACGCCGAGCATCCATGCGGGGCACAGCATCGTGGCGAATCCGTCGGTCTGGAAGGCGTTGGTCCAGTCCTCGCTCCACTGGGCCAGGTTGGCCGAGAGCCCCTGGCCGACCGAGGCGGCCATCACGTCGTCGTAGACGCCCCTGGCCACGGTGTTCTCAGCCAGCGGGATCGGCGTGCCGTCCGTCTCCTCGTAGGCGTTATCGACCTGGTTGATCATCCCTTGGTAGATCGCCCCGGCCGAGTCGAACCAGGCCACGTCGGAGCTGGCGATGAACTCCTCGCCCACGGCGAAGTAGTCGTCCCAGGTGGAGCCGAGCAGCTCGGCGACCTCGTCGCGATCGGTGGGCAGCCCAGCAGCCTCGAACAGGTCGGAGCGGTAGCAGACGGCCTCGGGGCCGATGTCGGTGCCGTACCCGACGAGCTGGCCGTCCTCGGTCGTCGCCTGGGCCTCCTTCCAGTCCAGCCAACGACCCTCGAGCTCGGGGTCGGACAGGTCCACGAAGACGCCCTCGTACTGCGTGAGCTCCGGCAGCCAGTCGACCTCGATGGCCTCGACGTCGGCGAGCCCGGACCCGGCGGCCAGTCGGGTGTTGAGGTTGTCCCGAGCCTCGTTCGAGGTCGCGGCCTTCCTGAGCTCCACGGTGATGTTCGGGTTCAGCTCCATGTACTCGGTGACGAGATCCTCGTATCCGAACTCGTTGAACGTCGCCACAGTCAGGGTGACGGCCTCGTCGCTGGACTCACCTCCGCCCTCCCCAGCCGCCGAGCTGGAGTCCCCGCCGTCGTTGCTGCCACAGGCGGCGACGAACAGCGCCAGGCTGGCCATCCCCGCTGTGACGGTCATCACTCTCGATCGTGTCGTGCGCACGTGCTACTCCTCTGCGTTCGAAGGACGGCTCTTGGCGCCGCCCCGGTGTTCGACCGGCTCTCCGCTAGTGAGACCGGTCCCAACCCGCTGTTCACTAGACTGAGACCGGTCTCATAGATGCGCACACACTCTTCCTGGCGCGATGCTCCCGTCAAGAGTCGTTACCAAACCGTGACCAACAAGCGGCTGCGCAGCGCGGCGCTGGTGCCGTGACCCTCGGCGTTTGAGACGCCTTCGTGCGGGTAGAGGAAAGAGTCTGTCTCGAAGGGAGAAGAGCGCAGTGGCGGAGAAAGAGAACGACGCCAAGGTCCCCCAGGACGTGCGGGGAGAGGTCAAGGAGAAGGTCGGCAAGGCCATCGGCGACAAGGATCTCGAGCGTCAGGGTCGAGCCGACCAGGCGAAGGCCGACCTTAAGGACGCTGCCGAGGAGGCGAGGTCCGGCGTCGACGAGGCCATCGACAAGGTCCGGTCCAGCGCCGAGGAGGCCGCCGAGAAGGCCAAGCAAGCCTTCAAGGAGTAGTCCCAGTCGTCGCGGCGTGGGTCGCGGCGTCGTCGAAGCCGCGAGCTAGCGGATGCCTGCTAGTTCTGTCATGCGAGCCATGCCGGACGGCCGGTAGCGGTTGAGCCGTTCGACGGCGTCGGTGAGTTGCGCTGATCGCGGCGTGCCGGCAGGGACACGGGCGGGATTGAGAGCGACGGTGTCGGCCCAAGCCTTGATCGCAGGGTCAGCGGTGAACGACGCCGTCGCCCGCGCGCCGAGCACCTGCATCGCCGCCCAGTCCGAAGGTGTGTCGGCGTAGGGGGTCGGCGGGCACAGCCGGTTCTTGCTCTCGTCGCCATCCACCGTGGCCTCGACGAAGCCGGCAAGGGCGGCGCCGAAGCAGGGGAACCCGGCCCGGATCGGCTGCAGCGTGATGGCCTCTCGACGCCAGATCGGCACCGTCGGTCGGCGCGGGAGCCCGGGCGCTGCCGCGTGCACCACCACGGCGTCCGGTGCGACCGAGACCTGGGCGTGGGCGAAGACAAGCCGACCGGGCTCGACCCGGTGCAGATACCCGAGCCGCACGACGTCCTCGATGCTGCGCAGCCGGTCGAGCTCCCACTGGGCCAGCGTCGGGGTCTTGGCCATGGTCGGTATCACCGCTGGGTCGATGCGCAGCATGACCCCGGCGTCTTCGAGCCGCAGGAACAGGTCGTCCGGCGACGAGGCGTCCGCAGCGGCCTCGAGGGTGTCGGCGACCATCCCGAGGAAGACGGCAGGGTCGGGCTGGACGACGGCGCGGTTGAGCATCCACGGGTCGCGTGGCCGAACCCAGCAGATCCTGCCCGGGTCCACCTCGTTGTCCAGCAGCCAGATGCAGGCGTCGGTGGCGGTCTTGCCCGACCCGACGACCACGAATTGCGAGGGGCTCTCAGCGAGGTCGACGAGGTCGTTCACCGCGATGACCGTCGCGCCGTCGGCGACCTCGAAGGGCGCCGGGGTGTCGGCTGGAACCTGTGGCGACAGGTAGCGGGCGTCGACGACCCGACGACTCACCCGGACGTCGTAGGCCTTCCCTGACACGCGAGAGACGAACCGCCCGTCGCCGGCGTAGTCACACTGCGAGTAGAACGACACCCGGGACGACCGGGACATCCGCTGCAGCACTCCGGTGTAGTAGGCGCAGATCTCCGGTGCCGAGGCGCGCTCGTGGAGGCCAGCCTCGGGCCCGTCCCGCTGGACCCGGCCTTCGCCCAGCGGTGTCGAGGCCACCCCGTAGAACACCGACGCCTGGTGCAGCCGGACGAACGGGTACGCCTGCAGCCAGTGACCGCCGACGCCGTGGCGGCGATCCACCAACACGACGGTCGCGTCGGCATGGTCGATCAGGGCATCGGTGAACGCCATGCCTGCCGCACCGGCCCCGACGACCAGGTAGTCGGCGTCCAGACGGGTCACCACTCCTCAACGCTCCTCCGGCGGACCGCAGGGGTCAACTCGTACCGCGGAAGGTCAGCCACGCGTCCGACGAGTTCAGGATCCCCTCGTCGAGCGCCGCTTCCTGGTCGGTCTCGCCACGTGAGCCCCGTCCTGCCCTGCTTTCCACGGCTGCTAGGGGGTTTGCAGTGACGGCCGGCGTCAGTGGTGCGTCGTCCCGGGCGATGCTGCGTAGGCGTCCAGCAGCGCGGCCGTAGCCAGGGTCAGGGAGCGGATGATGTTCCGTCGCTGCTCGACCGTTGCGTCCGGACCGTCGCCCAGCCGCGCCTCGAGCGGTGCATCACCGAAGACTTGTCGGATGCGCCGCGTCTCGACGGCGGAGAGGGTGAAGAGTGGCTTCTGCAGGACGAATCCGTGGACCAGCGACGCCACCTCGGCCTGACCCAGAGAGTCGAGACCTGGATACACCTCAAGGACCACATCGAGCCAGGCCAGGTCGTCGGCCTCGCTGTCCTCGAACCGGTCGCTGATCAGGCTATAGACCAGCATGGAGGCGGCCCGCACACCCGGGGAGTCCCGTTCGCGCTCGTCCCAGGGCATCCGGGCCGCCCGCTGGATCAACGCCTCCGCTCGGTCCCCATCCCCGGACTCGAGGGCCCGGATCGCCTTGGTCAGCAGGTTCTCCGCCCCGGTGATCTGGGCGCTGAATCGCGCGTTGAGCATGCGGCCGGACTGGCGGGCCATCTCACCGAACTCCGCACGCATGCCATGACCGGGTTCGAACTCCACCGGGAACAGATCAGACACCGTCGCGACACTAGCGACCCCACCGGATCGAGCTGTCCTTGCGCTTGAGCCGACGAGGGGACTCGAACCCCTAACCACCTGTTTACAAGACAGGTGCGCTGCCAGTTGCGCCACGTCGGCGGGCATCACCAAGTCTAGGGACGCCTCGCCGCCGGCTCACCTTCCTCATCCCCGGCCGCGCAGCTCGAGCTCGACCTCCTCCAACGTGGCCGCGTCGCACAGCCCAAGCTCGTGGGCCACCTCCGCAGCCTGATAGGCGTCACTGACGAAGTGGAACTGCACTCCGTTCGCCTGGGCCTCGAGGGCGCGAGCCGTCAGCTGCTGGGCGCGCTCGTGCAGGTGGTCACCGACGTCCACGATGATGATCGCCGCAACCTGCTGCGGATGGCTGCCGGCGAACTCCAGGTACACCTCGGGGTCGCCCTGCCCCGAGTCACCGATGAGGACGAACCGCATGGATGGGTATCCGTTCAGAAGCCGCCCGATGGCGTTGCGTTTGTGCTCCTTGCCGGAACGGACGATGTAGCGATCGGTCGGTCCCCAGTCGGTCAGGAAGAGCGGGCCCCGCGGGAAGCCCCTGCCCTGCAAGAACCTCGTCAGCAGGGAGTACATGGCCCACGAGCCAGTCGAGACGTAGAAGAACGACGGCAAGGCCGCGACGCCGTCGCCGCGGTGCTCGGGTCCCCGGTTGATCCCCCGGTAGAGCGAGGCCATACCGCTGATGGCGTCGCGCCGGTTGGCGTCGCCGACCAGGGTGCTGAGCATGGCGCGCATGCCCTCGGTCACCCGCGAGCGCAACACTGTGTCGTCGATGTCGCTGATGACGGCGAAGGGGGCGTCGGGGTCGGGCACCAGAACCCGCCCGTGGCCGGAGACGACCTCGACATCGCCCCCGTCGGGCAGCAGCGTGGCATCGACCCGGTGCCACCCGGGAGCCAGGCCGGGCACGATCAGGGTCAGCGCCGCGAAGCCGCGACGTTGCGTGGTCACCTGCTGCTCGACGTCGCCGACTCGCACCGACACGTCGACCTGCGGCAGGCCCAGGGCCCCGTACCGACGAATGTTCTGCAGGGCCACGTCGTAGTAGGGAAGCGTCTGACCGGCATCGGGTATCGCCGGCTCCTCGGTGACCTGCAGGTGCACGCGCACCTCGTCGCCCACCACGTATCCGCGGTGCACCGAGATGCGCATGCCGCGGAACGACCCCGCGCCGAGCTTGCGGTCGCGGCGAAACCGGGACAGCCGGCGCTCGGCGTCCGAAACGATCTGCGCGGCCTGGGCACTGCGCACGACCTGGCCGACAGTCTGGCGAGGGTGGCGAAGGGCTCGCACCGTTGCGTCCATCACGGGGCCAAGCCTGTCAGTCCGGGCGCCGCCGCGCCGCCCAGACCCGTGCAGTGCCGCCGGCTACGTCGTAGCGGTGTGGATGTACTGGGCCAGCGTGTCGCGCTCGGTCTCGAGCTCGCCGACGCGCGCCTTGACCAGGTCACCGATGCTCACCAGGCCACCCAGACGGTTGTCCACCAGCACGGGCAGGTGTCGGATGCGCTGCTGGGTCATGACCGCGAACACCGCATCGACGAGCTCGTGCGGCTCGGTGCACACCACCTCGCGTGTCATGATCGTCGCGAGGTCCTCGGAGAGCACGGCGGCTCCTCGGGCGGCCAGCGCCCGCACGACGTCGCGCTCGGAGACGATGCCGTCCACGTGCTCCCCGTCGGCGGACACCACCGTGGCCCCGATGCCGAACTCGGCCAGCAGGTCGAGCAGGTCACGAACCGTCGTGTCCGGAGGGACGGTGACGACGTCGCGTCCTTTGCTGCGCAGCACGTCCGAGATGTGCATCCACGACCCCTTTCGTGATGACCGAGCCCCTCCTCGGCTTGACAAGTCACGCTAGAGCAGCAGCCGCTCCACCGAAAGGGTTTCGGCGCGAAGGTGAACAGGCCGTTACCGCGCCGCGACGGCCAGCGTGCGCGCCGCTGCCACACTCGGCGTGGCGGCGCGCCGGAAACCCTTACGTGAACGCCCGGTGTACGGCAGAATGATGAGGTCCCTCTCCACTACGGATCGTCCGGCACGTACCTGCCGGTGGAAGGCAAGGTGCTTCATGGCAACCGTCCAGTACAACGAGGCCTCACGGGTCTACCCCGGTGCGGACTCCGCGGCCGTCGACAGGCTGAACCTCGAGATCGGCGACGGTGAGTTCCTCGTCCTCGTCGGCCCGTCCGGCTGTGGCAAGTCCACCGCCCTTCGGATGCTCGCCGGCCTCGAGGAGGTGACCTCGGGCTCCGTGCACATCGGTGACCGCGACGTCACCCACATCGCGCCGAAGGACCGCGACATCGCGATGGTCTTCCAGAACTACGCGCTCTACCCCCACATGACGGTTGCCGAGAACATGGGCTTCGCCCTGAAGATCAAGGGCACCCCGAAGGACGAGATCCGCACCCGCGTCGAAGAGGCCGGTAAGATCCTCGACCTCGAGCAGTACCTCGAGCGCAAGCCGAAGGCACTGTCCGGTGGCCAGCGTCAGCGCGTCGCCATGGGGCGCGCGATCGTACGTCAGCCGCAGGTCTTCCTCATGGACGAGCCGCTGTCGAACCTCGACGCCAAGCTGCGTGTCTCGACCCGCACGCAGATCGCGTCGCTGCAGCGCCGGCTGGGCATCACGACCCTCTACGTCACCCACGACCAGATCGAGGCCATGACGATGGGCGACCGGGTGGCCGTCCTCAAGGACGGGCTGCTCCAGCAGGTCGACACCCCGCTGAACCTCTACGACACCCCCGGCAACGTCTTCGTCGCAGGTTTCATCGGCTCCCCCGCGATGAACATCGCGGAGTTCTCGATCCAGGGCGACAAGGCGGTCGCATCGTTCGGCTCGATGAGCCTGCCCGCCCCTGTCCTGAACGTGGCGAAGGGCGACGGCAAGATCACCATCGGCTTCCGTCCCGAGGCTCTCGAGCTGTCGTCGGAAGGGACTGAGAACGCGTTCCCCGTCGACGTCGACATCGTCGAGGAGCTCGGCTCGGACGCCTTCGTCTACGGCGAGCCCGCCTCCGATGACAGCACGCTGCGCAGCCAGAACGTCATCGCGCGTATCGACCCACACGACGCCCCGCGCAAGGGCGACAAGATCTGGCTGCGCCCGAAGACCGAGAGCCGCCACTTCTTCTCCGGCGCGAACGGCCAGCGCATCGACGAGCAGACGGGCGAGCTCACCCCCGTCGCCGGCTGAGTCCACCTGCGCCCGTGCAACGGCGCCGCCCCGCGAACGAGGGGGTCGGCGCCGTTCGCACGTTCGCGAGCGAGCCCTACCGGAGGTCGACGTGGAGCTCAACATCCTGGCCAAGCCCAACGAGCAGGCCGGTCTCATGGACCTGCCGTGGGACATGCCGCTCGAGGAGTGGCCGTCCTGGTACCTCGTCGCTCTGCCGAGGGGCATCTCCCGGCACGTGGTGCGCTTCGTGCGGATCAACCAGCGGGTGTACGCCTTCAAGGAGGTCGTGGAGGCCTACGCGACACGGGAGTACCGGCTGCTGCGCGACCTGGAGCGCATCGACTTCCCCTCGGTCTCCCCGGTCGGGGTGGTCTCGGGGCGCCAGGCCCCGGACGGCACACCGCTGGACTCCATGCTCGTCACCCGCCACCTCACCTGGTCACTGCCCTACCGGGCGGTGTTCTCCGGCGACCTTCGCCCTGACACGGTCGAACGACTGCTCGACGCGCTCGTCGCGCTCATCGGTCGGCTGCACCTCATCGGCTTCGCCTGGAACGACTGCTCGTTGTCCAACACTTTGTTCCGCCGCGACGCCGGTGCCTTCGCGGCCTACCTGGTGGACGCCGAGACCGGCGACGTGCACGAGACCCTGACCGACGGGCAGCGGCTGCACGACATCGAGATCGCTCATCTCAACATCGCCGGCGAGCTCATGGACCTGCAGGCCGGTGGAGTGCTGGACGAGCACCTCGACCCCGTCGAGCTGGCCGCGGAGATCCCAGCACGCTACAACCACCTGTGGGCCGAGCTGACCGGGGTCGAGGAGTTCCGCATCGGGGAGCGGTGGCGTGTCGCGCAGCGCATCGACCGTCTCAACGCCCTCGGCTTCGATGTCGACGAGCTCAACATCGTCACCGACATCGGTGGTCGCACGGTCCGTATCCAGCCCAAGGTCGTCGACGCGGGGCATCACTCGCGCAGGCTCATGCGCCTCACCGGCATCGACGCGGAGGAGAACCAGGCCCGACGGCTGCTCAACGACCTCGACGCGTATCGGGCGTCCACCGACCAGCAGGGGGAATCCGAGCCCGTCGTCGCACACCAGTGGGTGTCCAGCGTCTACCAGCCGGTCGTGGCGGCGATACCCCGCGAGATGCGGGGCAAGCTCGAGGCCGCCGAGGTCTTCCACGAGGTACTCGAGCACCGATGGTACCTCTCGGAGCAGCGGGGAGCGCAGGTTCCGCTCCGGGAGGCCGTCGACGCCTACCTCCGCGACGTGCTCGCCCACAAACCGGACGAGGCCGCGGTGCTCGGCTCGGCCGTACGACCCGGCGAACCCGTGAAGCTCGACCTCGAGCTGGAGGACACCCAGCCGTTCCGCCTCCCCTGGGACGAGCTGGACGAGTCCTGACCGCGCCCCTCACCGTCCTCGCCAAGCCTCGCGGCCCTCGTCACCCCTCGCCGTCCCTCGAAACGATCACGTGAACGTGGTCGCGCGACGGTGGTGCCGAAGACGCCGGCCGTCCGCGCGCGAATCGCTGTCCGGATGCCCTGCCCTGTCGCTAGCCGCGTCCGCTAGCCACGACGGGCCTGGGCCACGGCGTACAGCGCGATCCCGGTGGCCACCGACGCGTTGAGGGACTCGATCTCGCCACTGATGGGAATCGATGCCACGACGTCGCACTTGTCCCGCACCACGCGGGAGAGGCCCTTGCCTTCCGACCCCGTCACGATCACCAACGGGGAGGTGGCGAGCTCCAGCGACCCGATCTCGACATCGCCGTCGCCGTCCAGCCCGACGACGAACAGGCCGGCCCGGCGATAGGCGTCCAGCGCCCGCGACAGGTTGGTCGCCCGGGCCACCGGAACTCGTGCGGCGGCGCCCGCGGACGTCTTCCACGCTGCTGCCGTCATGCCTGCGGACCGCCGCTCGGGCACCAGGACTCCGTGAGCTGCGAACGCAGCGGCGCTGCGCACCACCGCCCCGAGGTTGCGCGGATCGGTGACGCCGTCCAGAGCAACGACCAGTGCGGTCTCGTCCGCGTCGAAGGCCCGAGCCGGCAGATCGTTCGGGTGCGCGTACTCGTAAGGAGGCACCTGCAGGGCGAGCCCCTGGTGGACGGAGCCGCCCGCCAGCCGGTCGAGCTCGCGGCGGGGGGACTCCAGCACTGGCAGCCCACGTTCGGCGGCGAGCTTGAGCGACTCCTTGACCCGGTCGTCGGAGTCGATCCGCTCGGCCACGAGCAGGGCGGAGGCCGGGACGCCTTCGCGCAGCGCCTCCACTACCGGGTTTCGCCCGGCCACGACCTCGGTCGTCGGCTTGCCCTTCGAGCCGCTCGAGCGCTTCGAGCCTGCCGAGCCGCCCGTTCGTCCCCGGTTGGGCCCGCCCTTCCCGCCGGCCGCTGTCGACGTCCGTCGGTAGGCGACGTGGCCGGGACGATCTTCGGCCTTGGGTGTCGGCCCCTTGCCGGCCAGCGACCGACGGCCCTTCCCGCCGGTGCCGGAGGTGGCGCCCTTCTTGGTGCCGGGGTTGCGACGCGAACCCTGCCGCTCGGAGTTCCCGGCCATCAGCTGCCTACCTCGATCGTCCATCGCGCCCCGCTCGGCGTGTCCTCCACTACGACACCGAGCGCAGTCAAGCGGTCCCGGATCGCATCGGCGGTCGCGAAGTCGCGGGAAGCCCGGGCGGACGAGCGCTGGTCGAGCAGCATCGAGACGAGGCCGTCCACGACCGTTCGCAGGGCGTCGCCCTCGCCGCCGGCGCGGGACGCCCACGGCTCGGCGAACGGGTCGAGCCCCAGGACGTCGAGCATGGCCCGAACGCTTGCCACCGTGCCTCGCAGGGCTGGGGAGTCGCCGCTCCCCAGCAGCGTGTTGCCCTCGCGCACCACGTTGTGCAAAGCAGCTACCGCTCCTGGCACGCCGAGGTCGGCGTCCATCGCCTCGGTGAACTCGGCGCAGGCGATGCCCGGCTCGACCGGACCCGTCACCTCGGCGGCCCTCTCGAGGAAGCCCTCGATACGTCGGAACGCCACACCGGCCTCCGCCATCGCCTCCTCGGAGAACTCGATGTTGCTGCGGTAGTGCGGTGCCACGAGGTAGTAGCGCAGCTCGATCGGACGAACGCGTCGCACCACCTCGCTGACCAGCAGCGAGTTGCCGAGTGACTTGCTCATCTTCTCCCCGGAGGTGGTCACCCACGCGTTGTGCACCCAGTAACGGGCGAAACCCCGTCCGGCCGCCGCCGACTGCGCCAGCTCGTTCTCGTGGTGCGGGAAGCGCAGGTCGAGGCCCCCGCCGTGGATGTCGAACGTGTCGCCAAGGTACTTGCCGGCCATCGCCGAGCACTCCAGGTGCCACCCGGGACGACCCGGTCCCCACGGCGTGGGCCAGGAGGCCGTGTCGGGCTCGTCCGGCTTGGACCCCTTCCACAGCGCGAAGTCGCGCGGGTCACGCTTTCCGCGCGGGTCGGCGTCTGCGGCGGGCTCCATCTCGTCGATCCGCTGTCCCGAGAGCTCGCCGTAGCGGGGCCAGGAGCGGACGTCGAAGTACACATCCCCCGAGGCGTCGTCGGGGGCGTAGGCGTGCCCGGCCTCGGTCAGGGCGCGCATGAGCGCCACCATCTCGGTCACGTGGCCCGTGGCGCGCGGCTCGTGGGTTGGCGGATGGCAGCCCAGGACGTCGTAGGCGTCCGCGAAGGCCCGCTCGAACGTCGTCGCCCAGGCCCACCACGGCACGCCCGCCTCGGCCGACTTGGCGAGGATCTTGTCGTCGATGTCGGTCACGTTGCGGATGAACGTCACCTTGTAGCCGCTCGCCTGCAGCCACCGTTGAAGGACGTCGAACACCAGCCCGGAGCGGATGTGACCGATGTGTGGTGCTGCCTGGACCGTGGCACCGCACAGGTAGACACCGACCCTGCCCGGTTCGAGCGGCTCGAACGGTCGGACAGACCTCGTCGCGGTGTCGTACAGCTGAAGTGCCACGCGACCAGCCTACGGCCGGCCTGGACGCCCCTGGCCGGTCATCCCCACCGCGATCTTGGCGCTAGCGCCGCATGCGGCGAGTCTTGCGGCCCCTACGCCAAGATCGCCGCCGGGG
>Ga0208354_1000626_pt1 | contig 15793 bp, 8 predicted proteins | sample HotLakmasection4_FD_184727 | JGI IMG/M metagenome (GOLD analysis project Ga0208354, IMG submission 184727) | Hypersaline microbial mat communities from Hot Lake, Washington, USA - Section #4 (SPAdes) | ecosystem: Environmental > Aquatic > Non-marine Saline and Alkaline > Hypersaline > Microbial... | reverse complement strand
CGCGCGTCTCGTTTCTCGTCACGAGTTCCCAACGCAATGACCGGCAACCCATGACCGCCAATCAGGACCAACTCCACCGCTTTCTGTTCGAAGACGCCGGCGTGCGCGGGGCGATCGTGTCGCTGGATGCTGCATGGCGGGCGGTGTTGGCGCGCCATCCCTACCCGGCGGCGGTGCGGGGGCCGCTGGGCGAGGCGCTGGCCGGCCGGCAGGCCTCGTCGGAGGCGGAGGTCGAGCAGGGCCCGGCCGGCCGGCGCCGCGTGCACAGCACCTTCATTCCCGACCGGAGCGGGGAGGGGGAGCGCGTGCGCGGCGTCTACGTGGTCTCCACCGACGTGACCGACCAGCGCCGCGCCGAGTCGGCCCTGCTCGACACCGAGGCCAAGCTGAGCGCCGTGTTCGACGCGGCCGACAACCCGATCGTCCTGCTCGACGCGGACGGCACCGTGGTCGCGGCCAATTCCGCGACCGGGCGCCGGTACGGCATGGCGCCGGCCGAGCTGGTCGGCAAGGCGGTCTGGGACCTGGCCGCGCCGGAGGAGCGCGAGCAGATCGCCGCCGCCCTGCGCGACGCCGTCACGGTCGGCAGCCAGGTGCGCTACGAGACGCGCACCGGCGACCGCTATTACGAAGAGGTCGGCTCGCCGGTGTTCGCCGGCCACCGCACCGTGGTCCGGCTGGCCGGCTATGCGCTCGACGTGACCGAGCGCAAGCAGGCCGAGCTGACCCTGCAGCGCCGCGATTCGATCCTGGAGGCGGTGGCGCTGGTGGCCAGCCGGTTCCTGACCTCGCCGTCGTGGCGGCCGCATGCGGACGAGGTGCTGGAGCGGCTCGGCCGCGCCGCCGAGGCCGACCGCGCCTACATCTTTGAGAACGCCCGCGACCCCGACGGCGCGCTCATCATGAGCCAGATCCACGGCTGGGCCGCGCCGGGCACCGCGCCGCTGATCGGCAACCCGATGCTGCAGCGGCTGCCCTACGGCGCCGCCGGCCTGGGCCGGTGGCAGACGCGGCTGGCGGCGGGCGAGGCGGTGCTCGACACCCTGGAGTGGCTGCCGCGCGACGAAAGCGGGCACCTGTTCCCGGCCGGCGTGGTGCCGGCGGGGGTGCGTTCGCTGGCGGTCATGCCGCTGTTCGCCGGCGGCGACTGGTGGGGGTTCATCGGCTTCGAGGACGTCAACGCCGACCGGCGCTGGCACAAGACCGAGATGGACGCGCTGCGTGCCGCCGCCGACACCCTGGGCGCGGCCATCCAGCGCGAGCGCATCGACGCCGCGCTGCGCCGCAGCGAGGCGCGCTACAAGCTGGCGGTGACCGCCGGCCCGGTCAGCATCTTCGACCGCGACCTGGCCACCGGCGCCATGTTCCTGTCGCCCCAGTTCAAGGAGAAGCTGGGCTACCGCGACGATGAGATCGGCGATGGCGTCGAGGACTGGGAGCGGCTGATCCACCCGGACGACGTGGCCGCCGCCCGCGCCACCGTCGCCGCCTGCGCCGACGGCGGCGTGCCGCAGTGCGAGGTCGAGCTGCGCTACCGGCACCGCTCCGGCGAGGTGCGCTGGTTCGTGCTGCGCGCGGCGGCGGTCGCCCACGATGCCGAGGGCCGGCCGTGCCTGCTGGCCGGCACGCAGACCGAGGTCACCGAGCGCATCCGCGCCCAGCGGGCCCTGCACCGGCGCAGCGAGGCGCTGGCGCTGGCCAACGACGAGCTGAAGAGCTTCGCCTACATCGTGTCCCACGACCTGCGTGCGCCGCTGATCACCATCGAGGGCTTCGTCGGCGAGCTGCGCACCGCCTTCGGCGAGATGACCGCCGCGCTCGATCCCGAGAACCCGGCCGCGCCGGGCGGCGACGCCGGGCGGGTCGCCGCGGTGCGCGCGGTGCTGGACGGCAGCGTCGGCAAGGCCATGGGCTATATCGAGAAGGCCGCCGAGACCATGAGCCGGCAGCTGTCCACCATCCTGCGGCTGTCCCGCCTGGGCTACCGCGACCTGCGCCCGGAGACGATCGACACCGGCGCCCTGGCCGGCCGGATCGTGCACCGCTTCGCCTACCAGATCCAGCAGCGCCGGGCGACGGTGACGGTGGCCGGCCTGCCGCCGGTGTGCGCCGACCCGGAGGCGCTGGAGCTGGTGCTCGGCAACCTGCTGTCCAACGCCGTCAAGTACCTGGACCCGGACCGCCCCGGCCGGATCGACGTGTGGGCGGAGCCCGGCGACGGCGACATGACGGTGATCCGCGTCCGCGACAACGGCCGCGGCATCGCCGAGAAGGACCGCGCCAAGGTGTTCGAGATCTTCCGCCGCGTCGGCCGTTCCGGCGAGGCGGGCGAGGGCGTCGGCCTGACCTTCGCCCGCGCCGCCGCCCGCCGCTGGGGCGGCGACCTGTGGGTCGAGTCCGAACCCGGCCGCGGCAGTACCTTCAGCTTCACCGTCCCGGCGGCGCGCGAGGATGCGGCGCCTCCCCCCGGAGGCGCGTGCACCGCCGACGGGCCCGCCGGATGACAGGATGGCGATCCGGTCCGGCCACGCCGGCTCGCCATCAGTGTCGGCCGACGCCCGTGCATCGGCACCCGCGCCCATTCGGCCTGGCCGCCGCCAAAATCCTGGCGGATCGTGCCGGCTTGTTGCACACTGCCCGATCCGGCTAACCTCGCGGCGCGTCAATCCGCCAGCGCAGAGAGTATCCCGCCCGCTTTTGCAAGGCGGAACGTGTGGCCACATGCAACGGCCGCGACGTTTGTCAGGCGAATGGATCGAAGGCCGATGCCCCAGGACAACCGGAGAACACTCCCCGTGGTCGGGCTGGGCGCCTCGGCCGGCGGCATCGCCGCCCTGCAGGCCTTCTTCGGCCGCATGCCCGCCGACAGCGGCATGGCATTCGTGGTGATCATGCACCTGGACCCGACGCATGCCAGCCATCTGGCGGAGGTCCTGGGCCATCATACCGCGATGCCGGTAACCGATGCCGAGGACGGCATGCCGGTCGAGCCCGACCGGGTCCACGTCATCCCGCCCAACGCCAAGCTCAGCCTCGACGACGGCCGGTTCCGGCTGGAGCAGATCGACCGGAAGCGGGCGGAGCGCCGGCCGGTGGACCATCTGTTCGTGTCGATGGCGGGTCAGTGCGGCGACCGGGCGATCGCGGTGATCCTGTCCGGCAGCGGCAGCAACGGCTCGGCCGGCATCGGCCGGATCAAGGAGCGGGGCGGGCTGGTCGCGGTGCAGGACCCGGCCACCGCCGAGCATGCCGGCATGCCCAGCCACGCGATCGGCACGGGCCTGGCCGACATCGTCCTGCCGCCGGACGGGCTTGCCGACGCGGTCGTCGACTATGTCCGCAACAACCGCACCCTTCGCAAGGCCGTTCCGCCGGAATCGCAGGAGCCCGACCGGTTCGACGAGCTGATGACCATGCTGCGGGTGCGCACCGGCCACGAGTTCCGCTGCTACAAGGACGCCACGGTGTTGCGGCGGATCCGCCGCCGGATGGCCCTGCGCCAGGCGGATACCCTGGACGCCTACATCGCGCTGGTCCGCGACGAGCCGCACGAGCTCCATACGCTGGCGCGCGAGCTGATGATCAACGTGACCAGCTTCTTCCGGGACGGCGAGGCCTGGGAGGCGTTGCGCGAGAAGGCGATCGCGCCGCTGATCGCCGGGCACGATCCGGAGGAGGCGCTGCGCATCTGGGTGCCCGGCTGCGCCAGCGGCGAGGAAGCCTATTCCCTGGCCATGCTGGTGTTGGAGGAGGCCGAGAAGGCCGGAAAGCCGCTGTCGCCGACGATCTTCGCGACCGACGCCAGCGAGGACGCGCTGTCGATCGGGCGCCTGGGCGTCTACCCGGCCAGCGTGGTGGAGGAGCTGTCCCAGGACCGGATCGACCGGTTCTTCATTCGGCAAGACGATACTTTCCGGGTTCTCCCCCGGCTGCGCGACGCCGTCACCTTCGCGCCGCAGAACCTGTTGCAGGACCCGCCGTTCTCCCGCCAGCACCTGGTCAGCTGCCGCAACGTGCTGATCTACCTGAAGCCGGAATTCCAGCAGAAGATCGTCGCCCTGTTCCATTTCGCGCTGCGGCAGGGCGGCTATCTGTTCCTGGGCAACGTGGAGACCGCCGTCGGCCCGGACCTGCCGTTCGAGGACGTGTCGAAGCGCTGGCGGATCTACCGGCGCACCGGCCCGACCCGCCACGACCTGGTCGACTTCCCCTTGATCGGCCGGGGCCGCACGCCGGAGGGGATCAAGGGCCCGTCGCCACCGCTGCGACGGCAGGACCCCACGGACCTGGCGCGGCGCGCCCTGTCGGACCAGTTCGCGCCGCCGTCGGTGCTGATCGACGACCAGTTCCGGGTGCTGTACTTCCATGGCGAGACCCGGCCGTTCCTGAAGCACCCGGACGGGGAGCCCACCAGCAACCTGATGCGCCTTCTGGGCGACGGCCTGCAGGTCCCGGTGCGGGATGCCGTGCAGGCCGCCCGGGACAGCGGCCGGAGGCAGACGGCCGATGCCTCGATGGCCGGCGCGCCGGGCCATTGTCCGGTCAGGGTCACCGCGAGTCCGGTCGGGGCGGCCGAAGCCGGCTCGGTGCTGGTCAGCTTCGAGAGGACGGCGCGCAACGGGAGCGCGGCGCAGGAGGCCGCGCCCGCCGCGGCGCCGGCCGCCGAACCCGCCGGCGCTGCGGACCGGCCCGCCGGGACCCTGCGGCTTGAAGAGGACCTGGCGACGACGCGGGAACGGCTGCGCCTGACGGTGCGCGAGCTGGAAGCCTCGAACGAGGACCTGAAGGCCTCGAACGAGGAGACCACCTCCATGAACGAGGAGCTGCAGTCCGCCAACGAGGAGCTGGAGAGCTCGAAGGAGGAGCTGCAGTCGCTCAACGAGGAGCTCAACACCGTCAACGCCCAGCTTCAGACCAAGCTGCAGGAGCTGGAAAACAAGACCAACGACCTGAACAACCTGATGAGAAGCAGCGCCATCGTCACCCTGTTCCTGGACAGCCGTCTGCGGATCCTCTGGATCTCGCCGACGACGTGCGACCTGTTCTATTTCACCGGCACGGACATCGGCCGCAGCGTGACCGAGTTCGCTCAGCGCTTCGACGACCCGCCGTTCATGGCGGATGCCCGCAGCGTCCTCGACGACCACCAGCCCCGCGAGAACGAGGTCCTGGCCGCCTCCGGCCGATGGTTCCTGCGCCAGACGCTGCCGTACCGGACCGAGGACGACCGGATTGCCGGCGTCGTCGTCACCTTCGTCGAGGTCACCGCCCGCAAGCGCGCCGAGCAGGCCGTGCGCGTGAGCGAGGAGCGGTTCCGGGCGCTGGTCGCGGCCTCGGCCCAGATGGTGTGGACCACCAATGCCGACGGCCTCGTCGTTGAGGACTCGCTGAGCTGGCGCGCCTTCACCGGACAGACCGTCGAGGAGCGGCTCGGCTGGGGATGGCTGGCGGTCGTTCATTCCGAGGATCGCGACCAGGCCCGGCAGTGGTGGCAGACAGCCGTGGCGGAACGCCGTCCGCTGGAGACCGAGTTCCGGATCTGGCACGCCCCGGAAAAGATGTGGCGGCATGCCTCGGTGCGCGTCGTACCGCTGTTCGATGCCGACGGCAGCGTCCGCGAATGGGTCGGCATGAACATCGACATCACGAAGCAGCGGCGCCACGAGATGTTGGTCGGCGAGCTGCGCCACCGGATGCAGAACACCATCAACACGATCCAGGCGATGGCCGTGCAGACGGTGCGCAGCGTCGGGTCGCTCGAGGACTTCCAGATGACCTTCGGGGAGCGGGTGCAGGCCCTGGCCCGCTGCCACGACATGCTGGTCGAGACCGGCTGGCGGTCGGCCAGGCTGGGGAGCATCCTGGAGGAGGCGCTGAAGCCGCACCTGCGCGAGCGCCACGACCGGCTGATCGACGACTGCGCCGACCTGGAGCTGCCGGCGGGGGCGGCCCTGGGCCTGACCCTGACGCTGCACGAGCTGGCGACCAACGCGGTGAAGTATGGCGCCCTGTCGGCCGCGGACGGCCGGGTGGAGGTGCGCTGCGCCCGCCTGGGCGACGACAACAACCGGATCGGCATTACCTGGGTCGAGCGCGGCGGGCCGAAGGCCGAAGCGCCGCAGGCCAAGGGCTTCGGGATGAAGCTGATCGAGGGCACCGTCTGCCACGAGCTGGACGGCGAGGTCGTGTTCGATTTCCGCGCGGACGGCCTGCGGGTGGAGGCCAGCTTCCCGCTGCCGTGACGCCGGGCTTGCCGCGTCGCCCCGCCGCCGACCCCCGATGCCGGCAAGTATTCGTACAGGCGCCCGATCGGGGTCCTGGTGGCGTCGCCGCCGGTTCCTGCCGGATCATGAACATGCCTTGATCCCTGGCCGGTACCTTCATAGTCTGTCCCGGTCTATTTCTGGCGTGGCATGACGTTGCGGGAACAAGCGCCATGCGCGGGCGTTGGCTCTCCCAGGGCGTGTCGATCCGGCCTGCGAGCGGTTTTTGGGGACTTGTTCCAATGGCGTACCGAATCCTTTTGGTCGAGGACGAATTTCTGGTCGCCGACATGCGGGCCGAGATTCTGAGCGCCTCCGGCTATGAGGTTGTGGGGCCGTTCGCCCGGGTTGCGCCCGCAGCCAACGCCGCCGCGACCGCGCCGATCGACGCGGCCATCCTGGACATCAACGTCGCCGGCGAGCTGGTCTACCCGGTCGCCGACCGGCTGGCCGACCGGGGCATTCCCTACGCGTTCCTCTCCGGCCACGACCACCAGCTGCTGGCCCCCAACCGGCACAAGCCCGTGCGCGCCATGCGCAAGCCCTTCCAGCCCGAGGACATCGCCCCGCTGGCGCGCCGCCTGCTGAAGGAAGCCGGGCCGGTGTAGCGGCGGGCGAGGGCAGGGCGCCGACCGGACCTTGCCCGCGCCGCGGGCCCGGCATCGGCCATTCTGCGCATGAGCGCCGTATCGAACGGCATGGCAGAGCAGTCGGCGCCAAATCTGCCATGCCGTGAGACGTCACTGGCCTACTCGCCCCAGGACCTCAGTACACTGATACCCCCCAGCAGCCAGTCAACGCGGTCCTGCGTGGCGGAGAGCGGCAACAGCAGCCGCCTGTAGTGGACATGGCGTCCGGTGTTGGTGTCGTATTCCAGTTCATGGCAGGTCGGCCGGCGCTGTTCAGCAACTTGATTATAATGCTCCCAGATAATGTTTGCACCGCTGCCGAACGGTACGTTGCGAACCTCGTGTCCCGTGGCATAAATATTGAAATGGGTTTCGAGATAAGTCCCGGTAAGTCTGTAAATGAATTGCCGCGCATGATTATCGACGACATCACAAATGAACACGTGCGGCAAAAGATCGGCATGCTCTGCCGGATTGAAATCCTGCTTGCCCGGCAGGCGCTGCTTTGACGCTCCCTGTAGCCACCATGCATAAAGCTTGCAAAGAATTGCGTCGTCAAGATCATCAAGGTCACGTTCCACGCCGGTACCTCACCAGGATGTCTCGGATACATCATGCCTTGGACGCCATTGGAAAGATGTCAACCTCACATTTTCAGTTGTAGCATGAGGCTTCTATTAATTCAAGCAAGAACCGCGAATGAGATGCAAAATCGCTTAAGGCAAAGGTGCGCGGCTTTTTTTAAAAAAGACCGACGCATCACAACTATTAAATTCAGGTATGGGCAGCAAAGCCTCCGCGGCGCGCCGTCGACCGCAGCACAAAACAAACCCGTCGGGCGCGGATGCACGCCTGGACGAAAGTAGTATAATCAAACATTCGGATAGCAGGTCGTAATGACCATAAAGATAATCCGGATTTCAAATTTTCCCATAAAATTTTAACCGTTTATAAGGATTCAGCCGATATCCACTTCGGACGTCCACACCTCGCTTCTGACCGCATCATCGCCGGCTCTCGAAGAGGAGTTCACGCTTATGCAGATCAAGCTCCACAGCCTCAAGATCGGCCAGCGGTTGTTCGGCCTGATTGGCATCATTGCGGTCGGCATAACGGCGGTCACCTTCGCAGGCCTGCGGACGCTCGAACACGAGCTCACGGCGGAAGCCCAGGAACAGACGCGGCGGCTTGTCGAAGTGGCCCGCAGCCTTGTGCAGGACTATCATGGCCTTGCGGAGTCCGGCGCACTGGGCGAAGAGGAAGCGCAGCGCCAGGCGCTCGATCGCCTGAGCGCGCTCCGGTATGACGGCGATCAGTATTTCTGGGTCAATGGCATGGACGGGACGATGCTGATGCATCCGACCGCGCCGCAGCTCGTCGGCACCAGCCTGCTGACCCTGAGAGACGCCAACGGCGAGCTGATCTTTTCCGACATGATTGACATCGTCCGGCGCGACGGCGGCGGGCACTACAACTATTATTGGCCTGCCAATGACGATGCGCAGCTGAAAATATCCCACATTCTCGGCTTCCCGGAATGGGACTGGGTGATCGGCAGCGGCATCTTCGTGACCGACGTCTCGGAAACCTTCTGGGCAGCGGCGTTGGAAATCGGCGGCATTGCCGCGCTGATCCTGGCGGTGGCCGCGACCGCCGCGATGGTCGTGGCGCGCAGCATCTCGCGTCCCCTGGCCGCCATGACCGACGGCATGCGCCGGTTGTCAGACGGCAACAAGACCGTCGAGGTCCCGGCCCAGGACCACAAGGACGAAGTCGGGGAAATGGCCAAGGCGGTCCAGGTGTTCAAGGACAACATGATCAAGGCCGACGAGCTCGCGGCCGCGGCCGCGAACGAGCGGCAGGACCGCGATCGCCGTACGGCACGGATGGAGGACCTGACCCGGACCTTTGAGCAGCAGGCGGCCGGCCTGCTGGAGGCGGTCGCCTCGGCCGCTGGCGAGCTGCAGAGCACCGCCGACAGCCTGTCCGGCACGGCGACGCAGGCCAACGGCCAGTCCACCGCTTGCGCCGCCGCATCGGAGCAGGCCTCAGCTAACGTGCAGACGGTGGCGAGCGCAGCCGAAGAACTGGCCTCGTCCATCCTCGAGATCGGTCGTCAGGTGAGCACCTCCGCGCAGCTTGCCACCACCGCGGCGGACGACGCCGAAACCTCGGACCACCAGGTGCAGGCGCTGGCCGCCTCGGCGCAGAAGATCGGCGAAGTGATCCAGCTGATCACCTCGATTGCCGAGCAGACCAACCTGCTGGCGCTCAACGCCACCATCGAGGCGGCGCGCGCCGGGGATGCCGGCAAGGGGTTCGCGGTGGTGGCCTCGGAGGTCAAGAGCCTCGCCAACCAGACGGCCAAGGCGACCGACGACATCGCCGCCCAGATCAGCGGCATTCAGGAAGCGACCGGAGCGACGGTCGCCTCGATCAAGGGGATCAGCCAGCGCATCAAGGACATGCGCGAGATCGCCACCCAGGTGGCTGCGGCGGTGGAGGAACAGAACGCCGCGACGCAGGAGATCGCCCGCAACGTTCAGCAGGCGGCAAGCGGGACCAGGGAGGTCTCGACGAACATCGTCGGGGTGAGCGAGGCGGCAACCCAGACCGGGCGCGCAGCGGAGGACGTGCTTAACGCGTCCGGCGAACTGTCCCGTCAGGCCGGGCAGCTCAAGGGCTTCGTTCAGCAGTTCCTGGCTGACGTTCGGGCCGCATGATCGACATCTGAGCGCCCCCGCCAGGCGCGTGTTGCGGCCCATCCCCCTTTTCCAGCCGGAGGCGCGGCAGGCACGGGTGGTGGATGGGCTCGCGCAGACGTTTCCTGATTGATTTCGAGGCAAACAAACCTCCATGAGCACGATCCTTGAAGTGGCCCATGACATGATCGCCCGCTATGGCGCGAGGGCGGAAGTGGAAAGCGCCAGGCGGGCCGCCGAACGACACGCTGCGGGCGACGCGGCCGGCGCGCAGATCTGGAGGCGCGTCGCCGCGTGCTGCAGGTCGAGCGGCGACGCAACCGTGCGGGAGGCAGGCGGGACCGGCCGGCCGGGCTTCGCGTTCGACCGGCTGAGCGACCGGGAGTTGCGCCGGGCGATGGAGCTCGTCGACCGCGCCGGCAACAGGGATCTGCCGACGGCTCTGACGGAGGGGGAAGGCGAGGAGCTGTGGTCGCTTCTGGCCAAGGCCATGCCCTAGGCGCAGACGGCGTGCCCGCCGCAGCCTGTCGGACCCGAACGGTTCGTCATGACCGCTTGACGGGCTGCCGGGCGCGACTGCACGAGGCCGCGCCGGCCAGCCGGCCGCCGGGCCGGGGCGGGGCGGGCTCCGGCAGCGGCGGTGCCCGGCGCCACACCACCGGGTAGACGGACCCTGCCACAGGGGGATCCCAAGGGAGGAGCCCGTGTGGTACAATGCGGTTGAGCGATCGCCGCCGGGACCTCATCCAGGGAACCTCCGCGATGCCCGAGACCGCCGGGGCCGTCCTCACGCCCGTGGCTCCCCGTCCGACCTTCCGGGTGGCCTGTGTCGGACACCGCAGCGTTGATCCGGACGACCCCGCGCTTGCGGCGCGGGCGGCGGAGATCTTCGAGGCCCTGCGCGGGGTGCTCGCGGCGCTGGAGGCCAGCGAACCGCTCAGAGCGGTCTCCGACATGAGCGACGGCGTGCGCCTGGTCTGCCTGACCAGCCTGGCGGCGGGGGCCGACCTGCTGCTGGCCGAGGCGGCGCGGGCGGCCGGTGCGCGCCTGCACGTCGCCCTGCCGTTTGCGGCCGACGCGTTCGCGCTGGATTTCGAGGCCCACCCGGCGCAGCTCCCCAGGCACCGGTCGCTGCTGGCCGAGGCGGAGCGGCGGTTCGTCCACGACGGCTGGCGCGGCGACGACGGCAGCCGGGCCGACAGGGCGCTGCGCGACCGCGCCTATCAGGAGGCCGGCCGCACCCTGGTGCGCCACTGCGACCTGCTGGTCGCGGTCTGGAACGGCGAGGAGGCGGGCGGCCGGGGCGGCTCGGCCGAGCAGATCGAGGCGGCGCTGGCCCAGGGGACGCCGGTGCTGTGGATCGAAGCCGGGCCGGAACACCCGGACGCGGCAGACGCGGGGCCGGACGGGCGGGCGGCCGGCGCGCCGGTACGCCTTCTGGAGAGCGCGCCCCACCTGGTGGACCGGCCCGCGCCGCTCGCCCCCGGCGCGCTGGCGGACCGGCTGACGACGCTGGTCCGCAGCGCGCTCGTGCCCCCGCAGCCGCCCGGGCACGGCGCCGCGGCGGCGCACGACGGCCACCACCACCATGGGCCGTGGCACCACCTGGTGCACCCCCTGGCGGTCCTGGAGCCGCCCAAGGTGGGTTTCCGCGCGCAGCTGGAGCGGTTCTATCGAGAGACCGCCGTCCGGGGCGAGGGCGACCGCGTGCAGGCGCATGGCTGGTACCGATGGCTGACCCTGCAGGATTGGCTGCGCAACCTGCTCTGCTCGTCGCAGGAGGAGCAGCGGGTGCGCAAGCGGGTCGCCAAGCAGGTCGGCGTGCTGGTCAAGCAGTTGGACAGTGCCGACGCGTGCGCCGCGGCCCTGAAGCAGACCTGCAAGGCCGCGCCGGACCCGGACGACCCGGCGGTCGCCCGGTTCAATCGCGCCTACGCGGTGCCCGATGCGGTCTCGATGGCGCTCGCCCGGGCAATGCGCAGCCTGACCCTGCTGGTCACGACGTTCGCCGTGCTGGCGATCGCCTGCGCCGCGTTCGCCCTGGTGCTGAAGGACTGGAAGACGGGACTGGCGATCGCGGAGCTGGTGCTGCTCGTCATCATCGTGGCGATGGTGGCGGCCGCCAACCGGAGCCGGATGAAGGAGCGCTGGCTGCACGACCGCCTGGTCGCCGAGCTGCTGCGGATCGCTGCGGCCCTGGCGCCGTTCGGCCGGGTGATGCCGGTCGCCCCGGCCGCCGGCGAGGCCCACACCGGCGGCGCGGTGCCGGGCTGGGTGACCTGGTACGTCAACGCGGTCACCCGCGACGCCGGACTGGCGGACCAGGACCTGACCGACCCGGACCGCCGGCGCGCGCTGGTCGCCGACGCGTGCGCGCGGCTGCTGGTGGGGCAGGTGACGTACCACCGGGTCAACACCCTGCGGGTGGAGCGCCTGGACCGGGTCGCGGAGGCGGTCGGCCAGTACGCCGTGGTGGCAACGGTGCTGCTGATCCTGGCCAAGCTGGGCCTGGCGGCGTTCGGCGTGGACCCGGGGACGGCGGGCACCTGGATGACGCTGGGCACCGTGCTGGCCCCGACCGTGGCCGCGGGCACCTATGCGCTGCGCCACGTGGAGGAATGGGCGCTGCTGGCCCGGCGCAGCGAGGCCATGGGCGACGCCCTGATGCACGCCCTGAAGCAGCACCTGGCCCCGGCCCTGGCGGACCTGTGCACGCCCGGCCGCGCGGGCGCCCAGGCCACGACCCGCGCCGCCGACGCCCTGACGATGGTCGCCCGCGACATGGCCGGCGACGTCGGCAACTGGCTGGCCGTGGTGGACACCAAGCGCATCGAGGTGGGGTGAGGGGGGCCGGCGCGGGCGGCGGCCGGCCCGGCCGCGATGCAGCCGAAGCGCAACGGCGGCGCAACCCCGCTGTTGCATGCAAACACATTGATTTGCAAACGCAATCCCGGCCCGTGCACGCTCTGCACCGCGCCCCGCCGGCGTTGCACCAGGCCCGCCCGGACGCAACGAACCCCCGCCCGAGGGGGCAGGGGTTCGAAGGAACCGGCAGTGACCTTGGGATGCCGAGCCCGCACGAAGGGTCGATTTGCTTGCGAAAAGCGACCGCCTCTCGATTTGCTACAGTTTTGATGCTAGCGTCGCCTCTTGTCTTGGTCAAGAGGAATTCGGCAGATGCGCGTATTCGGGTTCGACATCGGCACCACATCCATCGGCTTCGCCGTCATCGACCACGACCCTGAGGGGGAGACGGGGCAAATCCTGAGGCTCGGCGTCCGGGTGTTCCCGGAGGCCCGCGACCCGGACGGCACGCCCTACAACCAGCGACGCCGGCAATAAAATAAATGGTGTTGGTATCTCGAAGACAGGACTCACTGCGCGCTCGGCCAGCTTTGTTCACTATACATCATGACGATCGTCGAACCAAGAGATGTAAAATAGATTCATCTGCTTATCAGTGCCCCTTATTTATCGAATAAATCAGCTAGCTCCTGAGATCGTACCCGTTCGAATATTTCACGAGACAAATGTTCGTGAGCGGCAGAGCGGAAATCTTTATCGGTCATGACGCGCGAAAAGATGTCTTCGTTGCCCTCCATCCGGGCGATGAAGAGTTCGTCAAGCATGCGCTCAAGAAAGGCGGCAAAGTTGGTGAAATTGTTGGCTCGGGCGGCCTCGGCGATGGTCTCATCGCGCTCGGCGCTCGCGCGTATCTGATCGAAGAACAGCTGGTCGGCTTCGTTGAAATTGGTTCCGAAGCGCTCATTCAGCTTGTTGATAAGGCTCGAAAGGGCGACGTCTTGATCGGGCGATCGGCCGGTACCCACGTCCGTCGGCCCCTTGAGGGGAGCGGCGTCGCCTTCAGACAGGTCAATCGAGCCCTCGGTCATCTGCTGCAGGCGGAAGAAGCGAAGCGCGACTTCGTCATCCAGCACGAAGGCTTTGCCGTCGCCGGGCGGCGGAAGCTTGGCGAGGAGATTGCGCACGAAGGCGTAGAGCTTTTCAAGGTCGCTGTCCTGATAGGGGATAATCTGTGAGAGAAAGGCGTAGAGGTTCCGATAGCCGGTCAGCTGCCCACGGAACTCTTCCTGCTGCGCCTCCTCATGCTCGCTGAAACGCGCCACCACCTTGTCGAGGACGGCATTCATAAGCCGGTGATCGGTCGCCGAGTGATCGCGCCGGGCGCGGTACCAGACATTGGCGAACGCCGTTATGTCGTCGGGCGCAAAGATTGCCCACTCGAGCAGCCGGTGTTGAAGCTCGGAAAGCCGATGTGGATCGGCATTCTCGCCGATGGGCGTTGCCTCGTAATAGGGTTTGAACGCCTCGTAGATGGCCTCCTCGTCGTTGGCGAAATCGAGCACGAAGGTGCGCGCCTTGCCAGGGGCCATGCGGTTCAGACGCGAGAGCGTCTGCACGGCCTGGACCCCGGACAGCTTCTTGACGACGTACATCGTCTGCAACAGCGGCTGATCGAAGCCTGTCTGGTACTTGTCGGCTACAAGAAGCACGCGGTAATCGTCTCGCTCAAAGGTTTCCGGGAGCTCGCTTTCGGCAAGCCCCTTGTTCATGGCGACCTCCGTATAGGATGAGCCGGGATCATCCGGATCCTCCACTGTGCCGGAAAAGGCGACGAGCGAGCGAATCCCGTCGTAGCCGTTCTCTGCAATGTAGCGGTCAAAGGCTAGCTTGTACTTTACCGCAGCCAGACGGGAGCCGGTAACGACCATCGCCTTCGCGCGCCCGCCCAGCTCGTGCATGACGTAAAGCCGGAAGTGCTCGACGATGACCGATACCACCTGTTCGATGTTGACTGGGTGAAGTTCGAGATACCGTGTGAGCGCCTTGGCCGCCTTCTTGCGCGGGACGTCCGGATCGTGCTCGACCTGCTTGATGAGTCCATAAAAGCGCTTGTAGGTCGTGTAATTCTGAAGCACGTCCATAATGAAACCTTCCTCGATGGCCTGCCTCATGGTGTATTCGTGGAACGGCGAACCCCCCGAGGGACCCGGTTCGTCGAAAAGCGTCTTTGTCTTGTACTTTGGCGTCGCGGTGAAGGCGAAGAAGCTCAGGTTCGGCTGACGCGCACGCTTCAGCGAGTCCCGCAGTACGGCTTCCCTCGCCTCCTCGGAGAGATCGTCATCCTCCTCGTCGGACAGCTGTGCGGCAATCGCCGCCTCGATGCCCTCCTTGTTCAGCATGCCCTTGAGGGCGGTTGCGGTATCGCCGCTTTGCGAGGAATGTGCTTCGTCAACGATGACGGCGAAACGCTTGCCGGTGGTATCGATCTTTATCCCGACGCCTTTGGTTTCCAGCGTCGAGAGCGCCTGCGAGATGAACGGGAATTTCTGAATGGTACTTACGATGATCGGCGTTCCCTGCGACAGCGCGCGAACGAGCTGTTGGGTGTCCTCGTCGATCTTCTCGACGACGCCGGTCTTGTGCTCGAACTGATAGATCGTGTTTTGAAGCTGCTGATCGAGCACCCGCCGGTCGGTGACGACGACGACGGAATGAAATATCTTCTCGTCGTTCTCGTCATGCAGGCTCGCCAGCCGGTGCGCGAGCCATGCAATCGAGTTGGACTTGCCCGATCCGGCCGAATGCTGGATGAGGTAGTTGCGGCCTGCCCCATACGCGCGGGCGTGTGCGATCAGCTTCCGCACGGCGGCAAGCTGATGGTAGCGCGGAAAAATCATGGTTTCCTTCTTGATCGTCCGCACGCCCTTGGAGGTCTTGACCTGCTTCTCCTTGATCTCGAGGTGCGTAAAGCGCTGTAGAATTTCAAGCAGACTGTCGGCCTGCAACACCTCATCCCAGAGGTAATGGGTTTTCCAGTTGTTATCGACGGGCGGATTGCCGGAACCGCGGTCGTGCCCGCGATTGAAGGGCAGGAAGGTCGTTTCCTTCCCCCTGAGCCGCGTGGTCATCCAGATTTCGTCCGGATCGATGGCGAAATGCACGAGCGTGCGCTTCTTGAAGGCGAAGAGCAGGTCGCGATCGTCCCGCTCCTCGCTGTACTGCCGCATGGCGTCGGCGACCCGCTGTCCGGTGAGGGGGTTCTTGAGCTCGGCCGTCGCCACGGGCAGGCCGTTCACCGTAAGCATCCGCCGAGCGCCGCGGTCAGGCAGCTTCTTTGCGCTCCTGAGCGGCCTTCCAGTTCCACGGCAGCAGCTCGTCCAGGCGGGTCTGGGGC
>Ga0208354_1000597_pt1 | contig 16483 bp, 9 predicted proteins | sample HotLakmasection4_FD_184727 | JGI IMG/M metagenome (GOLD analysis project Ga0208354, IMG submission 184727) | Hypersaline microbial mat communities from Hot Lake, Washington, USA - Section #4 (SPAdes) | ecosystem: Environmental > Aquatic > Non-marine Saline and Alkaline > Hypersaline > Microbial... | reverse complement strand
TTTATGGCTCGTGCCCTTCTGGTGGACACGACTGACTGAAGATCCCCTGTTTCGAAGCCGGGTAAAAGAGAGGTGGCAGGAGTTGCGCGCAACTGAATGGAGCAGCGATTCCCTTAATCAGCTTATTTCTGATCTCGTGGAAGAAATTACAGAAGATGGTGCCGTAGACCGAAACTTTGATCGCTGGGATGTTCTGGGCACCCGGGTATTTGGCAATCACTTTGTTGGTGAAACCTACGAAGCAGAACTTGAATACATGCGCAACTGGCTTCAGCAGCGCCTCTCCTGGATGGATGCTGAAATTGCAGGCTGGTAACGATCCGGGGTTTAGGAAAAAAAGCTCTGTAAGAAATCTTCAGGTAAGACAGCCAACTAAAATTTTGATTTATTTATTTTATGTTTTTTTAACCTTAGCCAAGCCACATATGTTTGATAAAATATTTTTCCACTTGATATTTATGATCCTGTTGCTCTCATCAGTTCCTTATGGTGCTTCAGCTCAGCACTCCTGTCCCAATGATCATCCGGCGCTAACGCCGGCTCCTCTGCAGGAAGAGTGGGCCGTTGAATGGTGGATGCCCAGACACGAAGAGAAACTGACTGAAGAGGGCCGGGAATCGGCAGAGATACTTCTGATTGGAGATTCCATTACACACGGTTGGGAGAATACGGGTAAAGAGGTCTGGGAACAGTACTTTGGAGAGTACAGCACCTACAACATCGGGTACGGCGGCGACCGCACCGAAAACGTTCTTTGGCGATTTGAACACGGAGAAATTGACGGAATTGATCCTGGAATTGCCGTTGTGATGATCGGTACCAATAACACCGGTCACCGGCAGGATCCGGCGGAGTGTACCGCAAAGGGTGTGGAGCTGATCGTTGACCAGCTTCAGCAAAAATTACCCGACACTCAAATCCTGTTGCTGGCCATATTCCCGCGGGACGCCACCCCAAAAGGCGAGCTGAGGCAGCTGAATGCAGAAATTAATGAACGAATTAAGGAGCTTGACAAAAAAGAGAATGTTACCTTTTTGAATATGAATAATGCTTTTCTGGACGATAATGGTAATCTCGCCGAAGATATCATGCCCGATCTGCTGCATCCCAATGAAGAGGGGTACAGAATCTGGGCTGAGGTGATGAAGCCGGTTATAGAGGATCAGCTCAATCGCTGATTTCAGACAAGTCCAATTAGCCTTATACTGCTAAAATGAATTCATTTTAAGATAAAACAGGAGATTGAATGAAAACCAGAACACTTGGTAAAACAGGATTTAACATATCAGAAATATCTCTCGGCACCTGGCAGCTTGGCGGCAAATGGGGAGAACCGTTTGATGAAAAAGTAGCGGCAGAAACGCTGGACACGGCTATCGGCAACGGTGTAAATTTCATCGACACTGCAGACGTGTATAAAGGCGCGGAGAGCGAAATAGCCGTTGGGAAAGCGATCAAAAGAGCAGGCAAACGAATTTATGTTGCCACAAAATGCGGGCGGCAGATCAATCCGCATACCAATGAAAATTACACTGCTGATAAACTTCGCGGCTACGTGGAAGATTCCCTGAAGCGTCTGGATGTGGAGGCGATTGACCTGATTCAGCTCCATTGTCCGCCAACGGAGGTTTATTATCGTCCGGAAATTTTCGGGGAGTTTGAAAAGCTGAAAGAAGAGGGTAAGATTCTGAACCTCGGCGTGAGTATAGAAAAAGTGGAGGAAGGATTAAAAGCGCTCGAATATGAAAACGTGACAACTATCCAGGTGATTTACAACATGTTTCGCCAGCGCCCGCATGAGCTGCTTTTCCCCTTGGCAGCAAAGAAAAATACAGGAATCATTGTGCGTGTTCCCCTCGCCAGCGGACTGCTGACCGGTAAATTTGATAAACAAACCACCTTTGGTGAGAACGATCACAGACATTTTAACCGTGATGGATCCGCGTTTGATGTGGGCGAAACCTTCTCCGGCATTCCGTTTGAGCAGGGTATTGAAGCCGTAAACGAGCTGAAACTGTTTCTTCCGGATGATGAAGATCTGGCACAGCTCGCCCTCCGATGGGTGTTGATGAGTGAGGAAGTGAGCTGCGTAATTCCCGGTGCATCATCGGTAAAACATGTGGTTCCAAACCTGGAAGCTTCTGATAAACCCGCTATCCCAAAAGAGACCATGCACGAGATTGACCGCATCTACAAGGATAAAGTCAAGCCCCTGGTTCATCAGCGATGGTAGTCCAAAACAGCGTGCAGTAACCGCGAATGGAAAAACTTTGTACTAAAGAACGTATGAAGAAAGTCCGTAAGGCTTTCGACACCAAATATTATATAGTATACAAAACGAAACTCTTGCAGGCCTTCAGCCTGCCATTTTGGTACTTGTCGGACAACTTGGGGCTAATGCCCCAAGCTGGGTTGTAAAAGGCTTTCAGCCTGTAATTTTCAGCAAATAAAACAGGCTGAAAGCCTAAGATATCACAGCCCGGGGCATCGCCCCGGGAATAATGACCCGATACCTTAAAGCAGGCTGAAGGCCTGCAACAATCCACACATTATTAATTTTAATATTAGTTCAAGTAAAAACTCTGAAAATAAATATATAAAGCCCCCTCCCCGCAAAGGAGGAGAGTCTCATTTTCTAAATTCTTATCTCGCCGCGTGAGGGATCCCTTCGGGAAACTCACGTTACTCCGGGAAAACATGAATCCATCTATTTCAATCAAATACTAACTCGTTTTCTATGAACTGTAAAAAATCTGAGTTCCGGCTCGATCCCTCTGTCACCTACCTCAACTGCTCGTTTATGGCCCCACAGCTAAGTGTTGTGGAAGATGCAGGTTTAGAGGGAATTCGCTACAAGCGAAATCCACACCAAATAACAATTGAGCACTTCTTTAACGAAACGGAGAACCTGAGAAGCGAATACGCAAAACTGATAGGGGCCAAAAATCCGCAGCGAATTGTGGTAGTCCCATCTGTCTCATATGGAATGGCCAACGTAGCAAAGAATCTGCCTCTCCAACAGGGTAATCAGCTCATCGTGGCGGGGGAGCAGTTCCCAAGCAATGTATATCCGTGGCGAAGGGCCGCATCAGATAAAGGAGCCGAAATCATCACGGTGCCGGCACCCGATGTAAACACGGACCGCGGAAAAACCTGGAATGAAAGAGTTCTGGACGCCATCAGTCCGAAAACAAAAATGGTGGCTGTTGGCAACGTTCACTGGGCCGATGGAACGCTTTTTAACCTGAAAGAGATTCGCAAGCGAACCCGAGAGGTTGGCGCCTGGCTGGTAATTGACGGAACGCAGTCGGTTGGCGCACTCCCATTCAGTATTGAAGAGATCCAGCCAGACGCACTGATCTGCGCAGGATACAAATGGCTTCTGGGCCCCTACAGTATGGGACTGGCCTACTATGGTCCCGCCCTGGATGACGGTATCCCCGTGGAAGAGAACTGGATTAATCGATATGACAGTGAAAATTTTGCCGGACTGGTAAACTATAACAATCAGTACCAGCCCTATGCTCTCCGATACGAAGTTGGAGAGCATAGCAATTTTATTCTCATCTCTATGCAGCTTGCGGCCATTAAGCAGCTTAATTCCTGGGGTGTTGAAAACATTCAGGCATACTGCGATGAATTAATATCAGATATTATTGCACCCATCAGGGAGCGGGGTTTTGGAATAGAAGATGAGGAGTTTCGCGGTTCTCATCTTCTTGGTATAAGGCTGGGGAGTGAACACGACCTCCAAAAAATTCAGGGCAGGATGAAAGACGAGAACATCCTGGTGTCGTTCAGGGGCAATTCCATTCGGGTGTCTCCGAACGTATATAACACAAAAGAAGATCTGGTGCGATTTTCCGAGGTCCTTCTCTCTTCGGCTTGATGTTTCAGATACCTTCGTACATCGTCCTTTTATCAGAATTCATACCTTGTTGTGTAATATTTTTAGATTGCGATCGTTTCTGAGTCAGAATTAGTATCCTTAGCCTGTGAAGAAATACTCTGCCACATACAACATTCTCAGAAAAACAACGGCACTTCTATTGCTGACGGCATTTCTGATCCCCTCCGGACTTCAGGCCAGGCAGCTTGCGGAGTTTTGCATGATGGATCATCATGGCGAAATGGAGATGATGGCTGATCACAGCTGCTGCCAGCCTCTTTCCGAAAAACCGGACAAACCCGATCACCAGAAGCACGACTGCGATGAAGCTTCGCTCTGTACATGCAATATCAGCGAAAGCGTCCCCGGAGAAAAAGAGTTTTTACAGCCGGTAAAAAAACAGATTTTAAAACCTTCCGAAACGGAGCTTGAGACTCCTTTTTATACGACACATCAGACCAATCAGGCAGAAATCCACATCATTCCTGCTAAAAACGATATTCCTCTCTGGCTGATGTTCGACACCTTTTTGATGTAGCCATTCTATTTTGGGAAGGACTACCTCCCCTCTCAAGAGGGGACAGATGAAAACGCGTACAGCGGTTTCTTCAGGGGTGTGTTAGAAAAAAGATTAATTTACATAAACTCATTACTCTTTACACCCTTCGTCCACGTGAGAAGCACTCGCGTCCAATCCCCTCAAGGTGAGACTTTTCCCAACCCAACACCACCTAACTAAAAACCAATACACAACTTTTTTTAACTGTCCTCCCTCTCTGAGTGTAGAGAAGGAGACAGAGGGTGAGTCTAAAAATGACAAACAAACTCATACGCTTTTTTCTCGAGAACAAACTGATCGCTCTGCTGCTGTTTCTGGCACTGGCAGGCTGGGGCATATCCACGGCCCCCTTCGACTGGGACATCGATGTCATTCCCCGCGACCCCGTTCCGGTGGATGCCATTCCCGATATTGGTGATAATCAGCAGATCGTATTTACCGAGTGGCCCGGGCGTTCTCCCCAGGACATTGAAGATCAGATTACCTATCCGCTTACAACTCAACTGCTGGGGTTGCCGGGCGTTCGTACCGTACGCAGCAGCTCTATGTTTGGCTTTTCGTCCATCAACGTAATTTTTGAGGATGATATTGAGTTCTATTGGAGCCGATCAAGAATTCTGGAAAAACTGAATGCACTTCCCGGCGGCACGCTGCCCGAGGGTGTTCAGCCCGCGTTGGGTCCGGATGCCACTGCTTTGGGGCAGATCTTCTGGTATACGCTGGAAGGGTACGACTCTGAGGGAAATCCCACCGGGGGATGGGATCCGCAGGAACTTCGATCCATTCAGGATTTTCAGGTCAGGTACGCACTCTCCTCGGTTGATGGCGTAGCCGAGGTGGCGAGTATCGGCGGATATGTTAAAGAGTACCAGGTTGATATTGATCCGGTTGCTATGAGGGAGTCTGGTGTAAATGTGAACCAGATCGCCAACGCCGTCCGGAAAAGCAACCTGGACGTGGGCGCCCGCACAATCGAAATGAACCGGGCAGAATACCTCGTGCGGGGGCTTGGCTATATTGAAACCGTCGGGGATCTTGAGGAGAGCGTTGTTTCCGTTGTGGATAACACCCCTATTCGAATCAGGGATGTTGCCCGGGTGAGTATGGGACCTGCCCAGCGCCGCGGAGCTCTCGACAAGGCCGGAGCAGAAGCTGTTGGAGGTGTGGTTGTAGCGAGGCATGGTGAGAACCCGCTGGAGGTGATCAATAATGTAAAGGAGGAGATCGAAACCATTGCGCCTGGACTCCCTTCAAAGGAGCTGTCTGACGGAACCGTATCACAGGTGAAGATTGTACCCTTTTACGACCGAACCGGCCTGATCTACGAGACCCTTGGTACGCTCGAAGAGGCACTCACCCTTCAAATACTGATTACGATTATTGTGATTATTGTGATGGTGATGCATCTCCGAACATCATTAGTGATCTCAGTACTTCTGCCGCTTGCCGTACTGATGAGCTTTATCATGATGAAATATGTGGGGGTGGATGCAAACGTGGTTGCACTGGCCGGGATTGCCATCTCGATCGGAACCGTGGTGGACATGGGGATTATTCTAACCGAAAATATGCTGCGGCATATGGAGGAGAAAAGACCTGAAGAATCACTGCTCGAAACCATCTACAGGGCCACAACTGAGGTGAGCCCGGCCGTGATCACCGCCCTGCTTACAACCATTGTCAGTTTCCTTCCTGTCTTTATGCTGCAGGCTCAAGAGGGACGTTTATTCGGCCCGCTGGCATGGACGAAAACCTTCATCCTGATTGCCGCTCTAATCATCGTTCTGACGCTCATCCCGGTTTTTGCACACTGGCTCTTTTCTCAAAAGATCAGCAGCCGGAGATGGAAAATTGGCTGGAATACCCTGCTGATTATCGGTGGATTGCTAATTGCAATTCTGTACCTGGGCTGGGCAGGAATTACCCTGATGGCGCTTGGAATTAACAACCTTGCAGGACTCTATAAAGAACGATATCAGCCCTGGGTTCCCTGGGTGAACAATGGAATTATTCTGCTTGGTGTAGCCTGGCTTCTTGCCGGAAACTGGCTGCCGCTGGGTCCGCAAAATCCAATCACCCTCAGCCTGCTGTTTATCCTCTTAACTGTCGGAGCCATTTTTGGACTCTTCTGGCTCTTTATGAAATATTATGAGCAGATTTTAGACTGGGCACTTCGGCATAAAGCCATTTTCCTGTCACTTCCGGTTTTCATTCTGATATTTGGATTTATAAGCTGGCGCGGATTCGACTCCTCGTTCAAATTTTCAGAAAACGGTTTCAATGCCGTCGGAATCGAGATAGAAGAGACCGGCTTTTGGGCGGCTATGGGTGATCGTTTTCCGGGACTGGGCCAGGAGTTCATGCCTTCCCTGGATGAAGGATCCTTTTTACTGATGCCGACAACCATGCCACACGCCGGGATGGAAGAATCGATCCAGATGATGCAGGAGATGGACATGAGAATCGCATCCATTCCTGAGGTTGAATCAGTCGTTGGAAAAATCGGACGTGCTGAATCAGCACTTGACCCTGCTCCCATTTCGATGTTCGAAACGGTAATTCAGTATAAAAGCGAGTTCAAAACCGACGATCGCGGACGGCGGGTTCGCTACAAAACAGAGGATGGAGAGTTTGTCCGGAATGAGAATGGTGAACTGATCCCCGACCGCCGCGGGCAGTACTATCGCCAATGGCGTGACCAGATACGGAGTGAAGATGATATCTGGACGGAAATACTGCACGCAGCAGATATTCCCGGAGTTACATCCGCCCCAAAACTGCAGCCGATTGAGACACGTCTGATCATGCTCCAGACAGGTATGCGGGCAAACATGGGAATTCGAATAGCGGGCTCCGACCTGAACGTGATTGATGAGTTTGCAACCTCGCTCGAACCTGTAATTCGGGAGGTTGAGGGAGTTCGGCCCGCATCCGTTTTTGCCGACCGGGTTGTTGGCAAGCCCTACATTGAAATTGATATCAACCGGCAGGAAATTGCGCGCCACGGATTAACCATTCAGGATGTGCAGTCTGTTATAAGCACAGCCATTGGCGGACAGATGCTGGGAATGACTGTTGAAGGCCGGGAGCGCTATCCGCTGCGCGTGCGATACGCCCGAGAGTACCGAAACAGTCCCGAAATGATGGAGCGAATCCTGGTTCCTGCATCCAATGGGAGCCAGATTCCGCTCAGTCAGCTCTCAGATATCCGGTTTGAAACCGGTCCGATGAGCATTAAAAGTGAAAACACGTTTTTAAGTGCTTACGTAACCTTTGATCGTCAGCCGGATCAGTCACCGATCGATGTGGTTAACCGGGTTCGTGATCAGCTGGACCAGCAGATCAGTGAAGGCTCATTAACCCTGCCCGATGGGATAAGCTACACGTTCGAAGGCGAGTTCAGAAATCAGCAAAGAGCTACCGATCGTTTAGCCATTGTACTGCCGATCACCCTGCTAATCATCTTTCTGATTATCTATTTCCAGTTCAGGTCGTCTCCCGTTACGCTTATCGTCTTTTCCGGAATTGTACTGGTATGGGCAGGCGGATTTATCCTGCTTTGGCTCTATGGGCAGGAGTGGTTCTTCAACTTTTCGCTTTTCGGTGTTGAGCTTCGCGAATTTTTTCAGATGGGCACCATTAATATGAGCGTTGCCGTATGGGTTGGATTTCTGGCGCTGTTTGGCATTGCCGTAGATAACGGAGTGGTAATGGCCACCTATCTTGAGCAGCTGTTCGAGAAGAAAAAACCGCGGGGAAGGGAGGAAATTTATACAACAGCCATTGAAGCCGGTTTCCGCAGAGTCCGTCCCTGTTTGATGACAACAGGAACCACACTGCTGGCACTTCTGCCGATTATCACATCACCCGGAAAAGGTTCTGAAATTATGATTCCCATGGCAATTCCGATCTTTGGCGGCATGTTTATCCAGGTGTTAAGCCTTCTGCTGGTGCCCCTGATCTATGCCATGTGGAAGGAGTATGGCCTGAAAAATAGTAATGTAATGGAGGAGAAGATATGAGAAAAGTGAGAAGTGAAAAGTCCCCCTTTGAAGGGGGCAGAGGCTCGTCAGAGCCGAGGGGGATGATCGGTGAGGGCACAAAAGTATCGAAATTAAATTTTGAATTTAATTCAACGCTCCGTGAGTCACCCACCCGGATTGTCCGCTTTACGCGTTCAATCATCTCCCATTCTCCCGAAAGGATCCCTTCGGAAAAGGGGGACGGGAAAAATCCCCGATCGAGAGGGGAGAAGTGCAGTGACAACAGCGCAGCTGGTTGGCACAAGCGAGGGGTGCGTTCCCGTATCGTGGCTCAGAGTTCGAATGAACACACCCCTAAATCCCCTCTCAAGAGGGGGCTTTTGAGGCTCAGCCTTCTGATAAATTTAATGCTTATAACAAGTAGTCTTGTTAATAACCCAGCTTACGGGCAATCATCGCCGCCCGAACCATCTTCTAACCAAGTTAACACCCCTCTCAATCTCCCCTTATTAGGGGAGACTTCTTACCCCCAGCTGGAGGAGTACCTGCAAATCGCTATTAAACAGAACCCGGAGCTTCTGAGTCTGCGGTACCTGGTGGAGGCCGAGAGAGAGAAGGCCCGGGAAATCAGCGTACTTCCCGACCCGGAGCTGAATATCAACTACGATTTCAACCCGATGATGTCTGAATCTGCTTTGGGACGTTTTTCCGTATCTGCCATGCAGATGTTCCCCTGGTTCGGAACGCTGGGTGCACAAAAAGAGGCTCAGAAATTCACAGCTGAAGCCCGGCAAGCTATGATCGATAGCCGTCAGTTGGAAATTCTCAGGGATATTCGGATCACCTGGTTCGATATTGCTGAAGTGCAGCAGCAAATCCGAATTGCCGAAGAGACCCTGAAACTGGTTGGCGACCTGGAGCAGCTGGTTGAAATTCGTTATGAAACCGCACGCACGGGACAGGCCGATATCCTTCGGATCCAGATGGAGAAACAACGAATACAAAACAGGATTGAAAATCTTGAGGACAAACTTATGCCGCTTTATGCAGGCTTCAACGAACTCCTAAACCGGGAACCGGATGAAGAGGTCATTTCCGCCGAACCTCAGCACCAGCCCGAACTTCAGTATTCGGAGGAGGAGATCACGAGACTTGCCAGAAGTGAAAACCCCGAGTTTGAAACGTTGAGCTTTAGAAAATCTGCACTCGAACAGCAGGAGCGCACAGCAGAGCTGCGTGGCCGGCCTTCGTTCGGGATAGGTCTTGAAGTAATGGGGCGTGATTTTGGCCCTATGTCGATGAACCCAAATGCCACTGAGAGCTTCATCGGGATGGCTACCATCAGATTGCCTATTTACAGAACCCGGACCCGATCACAAAAACAGCAAATTACAAACCGGCTGCAATCCATAGAGATGGAACGGGTTCAAACCGAAAACAGAATATCGTCTGACCTGGAGTCGGCCATGGAGTCATTACGATCATCAAACCGGTCAATTGATCTTCTGGATATTGAACTGATTCCACGGGCAAGGCAGGTTCTCGACATTCTGAGCGAAGAGTATACAGCCGGAAGTGCCCGGTTTGATGAACTGCTTCAAATACAGCGGGAACTGCTCCAACTGGAGTTTGAGCGGGTTGAAGCGGTCGTGAATCAGAACAAGGCCGTGGCAAGAATTGATCGGTTGATTGGGGGTAATCCACTCTTGAGAGGGGATAGATGATGGAGCCTTCAGCGAAATCATCAGGGGTGTGTTCTTTTCAACCTGAACAAAAATTCGTCAACGAACACCCCTCTTGCCGAAGGCACCCCTATGGGGAAATCTCCCCTTTTTATGGGAGACTTTTAATGCCAAATTTTATCACAGTTAAAACAACAGCAAAATGAACATCACAAAAAAACAGTATCTCACTTATACAGCTATCTTGTTAGCCGGAATCATCCTCGGGTGGCTCTTTTTTGGAGGATCGTCCGCTGTTCAGAACGATCATGAAGGCCATGACCATGAACAGATTACCAACGACGCGGGAGAAGAAATGTGGACTTGCTCCATGCACCCGTCCGTTAGGCAGGATGGCCCCGGCTCCTGCCCCATTTGCGGTATGGACCTGATTCCTGCATCCTCCGAAGAGCAGGAAGATGATTACAGTATGGTGATGACAGAAGCCTCTATACAGCTTGCCAACATCCAGACAACACCTGTTGTGCGTGAGCGGCCAACCCGTGAAATCTATCTTCCCGGACGTGTTGAGCTGGACGAACGCGAGATCAGCTATATAACCGCTCATTTCGAAGGTCGCATCCGTGACGTTAAAATTGACTTCACCGGTGCCCCTATCCGAAAAGGGGAAGTGATGGCAACCATTTACTCTCCGGAACTTGTGAGTGCACAAAGGGAGCTGCTCCAGGCTGTTCAGGTGCAAGACCGCAATCCGCAGCTCTATGATGCAGCCGTTCGAAAGTTCAGACTCTGGGAGTTCTCTGATGAACAGATTCAGATGATCATCGATCGGGGTGAAGTGCAAACCAATATGCAGATTCTTTCACCGGTTGATGGCTTTGTGATGAAACGAAACGTTGTGGATGAACAGCACGTGATGGAGGGAACCATCATTTACGAAGTCGCCAGCCTGGATAATCTTTGGGTTACGCTTGACGCTTACGAACAAGACCTGCCCTGGATTTCGGATGGGAATGAGATCACATTCCAGACTCGGGCCAACCCCGGCCAGAACTACCAGGCATCGATCGACTTTATTGACCCGTCCTTTAACCCGCAAAAACGAACCATTCGCCTAAGAGCCAATGTTGAAAACGAAGGCCACACCCTGCGGCCGGACATGCTGGTTCGCGGAACCGTGCAGGCCGAAATTAGCGATGAAAAAGTCCTTGTGCCTGCATCCGCTGTTCTCTGGACAGGGCCAAGATCCATTGTTTACCTGAAAGATCCATCCGCTGAAACACCGCGTTTTGAAGCTATAGAGGTTGAATTGGGGGCACGCGCCGGAGATCACTACATCATAGAGAGCGGGCTCGATGAGGGCGATGAAGTGGTATTCAACGGAAATTTCCGTATCGACAGTGAGTTTCAGCTGGCAGATCGCTTCAGCATGATGAATCGCGAGCCTGGATCGGGTGCCGTTCCTGCGGGAAATCAGCACGGAGGCATGGATATGGATGAAAGTGAGGTGGATGAAGATGACCACAGCGGCCATCAAACCGGGGCTTCTGCTGAATCTTTTGATGACGTGCCCGATGATTTTCGTGAAATGTTTACCGAGGCGATTGAGATCTACATAACAGGTAAAAACGCACTGGTTGATTCAGACCTTGCGGGTGCACGGTCTGCATACGAAAACTTCAACTCCAAACTGGAAGAGATCGGAATTCACGGCCTCTCGGGTGATGGTCACACGGCCTGGATGGAAAGTTATGAAGAGCTGACAAAACACGCTTCAGCTATTGTTTCCGCCGATGATTTGGATGCAGCCAGAACATCCTTCAGAAGCCTGTCGGGCGAGCTGATACGTGCAGTACAGATGTTTGGGGTAGAGGGTGTTGTTTATCACCAATACTGCCCGATGGCATTTGATAATGAAGGAGCTGACTGGCTGAGTCGTGAAGAAGAGATTCAAAATCCCTATTTGCCGGATACGATGGCCGGATGTGGTGAGGTAATTGAGAGATTTGAATGATGAGGAGTGAAAAAAAATTAGGTATTAAATTCCTCCTTGAGAGAGGCTGTGAGAAAATACCTTGTTAACTGTTTGAGAACTTATATTTTTAAGGTTGATAATTTTATTTCGAATCCCCCCTCCCTGTCAAGTCCCTCCAGGGCGCGGCATGGAGGGGACGGGGGTTGGTCAGAAGGGATGGAAGAGATTAAAACAATAGAAATCTTAATTTTTTAGATGAATATTTTTTGGAAACCAATTTTCTCACAGCCTCGAGAATGAAGGGAATTCAGAAACTCACTCACTGCTAATTTGAAATACTTAAACCATGAAAAACCCAAGCTAAATCAACCATCTCTTGTCCCAATTGTGGATATTCAAAAGAAGAAACAATGCCCGAGAATTCTTGCCAATTTTTTTACGAATGTGAATCGTGTGGAACTGTGTTAAAGCCTGAAAAGGGAGACTGTTGCGTATATTGCAGCTATGGGTCGGTGGCGTGTCCGCCGGTACAGTGAGAAAAAGGTTATTGCTGATTCAATAATTTACTCGACTTTAATTTCTCCCATCGCTTTTAAGAAATTTCTTATACTTGAAATGCAACCATTTTAAAGATAACTATACCCGATGTCACAAAATCTGTTTGACGATTTAAAAACAGCACTTGAAAAAGATGAGAGTCTACTGATCGACGACAAACTGAACAAAGCCCTGATTGAACAAAAAGCCCTGGCACTGGATGCAGACTTTCTGAAACTGATTTTAGACTCAGACTCCCTCAAAAAACACTTTTTTGAAGATGTGGACGGAACATTAGTGTTCGATAAAGTGAAGTTTCAGCAGTTTATTCACAATAAGTCTTTTTTGCCGGACAGCTATACTGCCTTTAAAAATAAAATCGGCCTCACTTCCTACGGGATTTATCTGAGCAAAAGTAATGAGGTGGTTCTGGCTTGGCCGCATAAAGATTGTGTACTGGAGGGCGGACAGGATAAGGAAGACGCCAAACGTGATGAAATTTTCTGGAATGAAACCCTGGCGCCTGACGATATTGACCGCCTCCTCGCTCCCAAAGTATTTACCAAGTGGAAGAAATATGATAAAGAGGGAGAACACGAAGTAGAAGCTCCTTCCCTGAACGACAATTACCTGATTAAAGGAAACAACCTGCTGGCGCTGCACTCCTTAGCCGAAGTGTACCGGGGAAAAGTGAAGCTGATTTATATTGACCCGCCTTATAATACTGGAAAAGATGGGTTCAACTATAATGATAATTTTTCTCACTCCACTTGGCTTACTTTTATAAAAAACAGATTAACTGTAGCTAAGGAATTATTAAGTGATGATGGAGTAATATTTGTACAAATTACAGATGAAGAGCAGGCCTATTTAAAAATTATATTGGATGAAATTTTTCAAAGAGAAAATTTTATTGAAACCATTATTTGGAAAAAAAGAAATGGCCCGCCTAATGACAAGAATATTGGAAGTGTACACGAGTACATTTTGATGTATGCAAAAAAAGAGTCGGCGGTTAAACTTTATCTGAAACCAAGAAGTGAAGAGCAATTATCTCGTTACACCAATCCAGATGATCATCCAAAAGGCCCTTGGACTTCAGGTGATTTAATGGCTAATGTTAAAGGAGGTAGATATGTAGAGTCTTTATATTATCCTATTGTTAATCCCCATACTAATGAAGAGCATTATCCCTCTTCAGAAGGTAATTGGAGATTTAATAAAGAGGATATGCAAAAGCTGATTGATAATGACGAAATTTATTGGGGGAGTGATGGTAAAGGACGGCCAAAGTTAAAAAGATTTTTGAGTGATGTAAGATCTGGAGTATCGTTTAGTACTTTATGGGATGAAGGTTATTATAGTCATACAGGTACAAATCAACTAAGAAAATTATTTGGGAAAACTGTTTTTGATACAACTAAACCTGAGGAGCTTGTTAGAAACATTTTCCAGTTGGGATCAGATGAAAATGACATCATCTGTGACTTCTTCGTCGGTTCTGGCACCACGGCAGCCGTAGCTCACAAAATGGGCCGCCGTTACATTGGCATTGAGCAGATGGATTATGTGGAGGAGGTGACCAAAAAACGCCTGCAAAAAGTAATTGAAGGTGAGCAAGGCGGCATTAGTAAAGAAGTAGAATGGAAAGGCGGTGGTTCTTTTGTATACGCCGAGCTCAAAAAAGCCAATCAACAGTGGGTAGAAGAGATTCGAGATGCGGAAAATTCAACAGCATTGTTAGTCATTTGGGAGAAAATGAAAGAGAAGGCGTTCATCAGCTACAAGGTTAAACCTAATGAGATTGATGAAAATGCAGAGGAGTTCAAACAGCTCTCCTTAGACGATCAGAAACGATTTCTTATTGAAGTTTTAGATAAAAACCTGCTCTATGTGAATTACACCGAAATAGACGACGTCGATTTTGAAGTGAGTGAAGATGACAAAAAGTTGAATGAGGCTTTTTACGGGTTAAAGAAATAGCAAATGGCAAAAGACGAGCAACAAAGCGGTTTCCTGTTATACAACGCACCGGATGGAGAAGTTCGGATTGAAGTAGCTCTGGAAGATGAAACCGTATGGCTCACCCAGAAAGCGATGGCCGAGTTATTTGGGGTTTCCAAATCAACCATAAGTGAGCATCTGAATAATATTTATGATACCGTAGAACTAATAAAATCAACAACTGTTCGGAATTTCCGAACAGTTCAAATGGAAGGTGATCGCGAGGTAACACGGAATTTAGAATACTATAATCTGGATGCCATTATTTCAGTTGGTTATCGCGTTAACTCCATTCAGGCAACTCATTTTAGAAAATGGGCTACCAATACACTCCGTGAGTTTTTAGTGAAAGGATTTGTACTGGACGATGAACGCCTGAAGCAAGGAAAAACGCTGTTCGGCAAAGATTACTTTGAGGAACTGCTGGAGCGCATTCGGGAGATCCGGGCCTCCGAACGGCGGTTCTATCAAAAAATCACGGACATTTATGCACAATGCAGTATCGACTATGATCCCAATTCAGAAATCACTCAAACCTTTTATAAAACCATTCAAAACAAATTACACTGGGCTATTACCGGTCACACGGCAGCTGAACTCATTGCAAACAGAGCCGATGCCGAAAAACCCAATATGGGATTAACTACCTGGAAACGAGCGCCAAAGGGAAAGGTTTTGAAAGGGGATATTTCCACCGCTAAAAATTACCTGAGTGAGAAAGAATTAAAATCGTTGAACCGAATTGTAACCATGTACCTGGATTATGCGGAATCGCAAGCTGAGCGACAAAACGCTATGACCATGGAAGATTGGATCGAAAAACTGGACGGGTTTCTGGAATTCAATGATTATGAAATTCTGCAAGATGCAGGGAAAGTTTCAGCAAAAGTAGCAAAGAAACTGGCAGAGGAAGAGTACGAAAAATTTAGACCCATTCAGGATAAAGCGTTCGAATCCGATTTTGACAAGCTGGTAGAAGAAACAAAAAAGAAGAAAAAAGATGGCTGACACCTCACATTTCACACTTCTGAATGACATGCAGGTATTTTCTGAAAATGAAATGCTTGATGATGTGGAAAGCCATATCGTGGAAAACTTAAATCCCACCTTCAGGCTTCGTCCCTATCAGAAAGAATCATTTAGCCGGTTTCAGTTTTACCTGGATGGATATAAGAAAAGACAAAATCCTGCCCACTTGTTATTTCAAATGGCTACGGGGAGTGGAAAAACGTTAATTATGGCCGGTTGTATCCTGCATCTGTACAAAAAAGGATATCGTAATTTTCTATTCTTTGTAAACAGCACCAACATCATCGAAAAAACAAGGGACAATTTCTTAAATAAAGCATCTGGTAAATTTCTATTTAATTCTTCCATTCAGATCAATGGAGAGCGAATCAGGGTAAACGAAGTAGATAATTTTCAGGCGGCTAATGACCGTGATATCAATATTCATTTCACCACCATTCAGGGATTGCATTCCCGGATGAATAATCCCAAAGAAAATACAGTCACTTTCGAAGATTTTAAAGAACACAATGTGGTGATGCTTTCGGATGAGGCGCACCACATGAATGTGGATACCAAACGAGCAGAAAAGAAAAAGCTAAACCAAACCCAACAAGAGCTCTTCAACAGTTGGGAAGGTACGGTAATGAAGATTTTTGAAGCTTCTGAGAAAAATATCATGCTTGAATTTACTGCAACAGCTGAGTTAGGTGAAGAAGTGATAGCTCAAAAATATCAGGATAAACTGATTTATGATTATTCACTTAAACAGTTTTATCTGGACAAATACTCCAAAGAAGTGAACGTACTACAAGCCAATCTTGAGCCCATTGACCGAGCTTTGCA
>Ga0208354_1000547_pt1 | contig 17858 bp, 9 predicted proteins | sample HotLakmasection4_FD_184727 | JGI IMG/M metagenome (GOLD analysis project Ga0208354, IMG submission 184727) | Hypersaline microbial mat communities from Hot Lake, Washington, USA - Section #4 (SPAdes) | ecosystem: Environmental > Aquatic > Non-marine Saline and Alkaline > Hypersaline > Microbial... | reverse complement strand
CGCTACACCTTGGACGGCAGCGATCCGACCCCGCAATCCGCGCTCTACACCGGCCCCGTTCGCATCACCGAAGATACGCGGGTCAAAGTGCGTCCTTTCCGCAAAGGCGTGACGGAAACCTTGTGGACCACGGCGGGCGTAGACGCGGGCAAGACCATGTGGGCGGTATTCCGCAAACAGGCGCCGAAACCGGCGACGACGGTCGCGGCTACAAACCCGGGGCTGGCGTACCAATATTTTGAAGGTCCGTGGCCGGAGCTGATGGCGCACAGCGGGATGTACCCGTATTTCACGCCGGTGGCCGAGGGTCGGGTTGCGGGACTGCTGGATGCGGACGAAATCGCGGCGATCCGCCAAACGGACCGAGCCTATCAGGTGAAATACAGCGGAACCCTCACCGTGCCGGAAACCGGCGTGTATACCTTTTATGCCCCTGAGCATTTATACGATACGGATCTGGACGCGGGCTACGACTTGCGGGTGTGGGTGGACGGCGAGGAATGGTTCCCGAACCCGGACCTGCACGCCGAGAACATCTGGAGCGTGGCCCTGGAAAAAGGTGCGCACCGGTTCGAGGTCAGCTACACGGACTATCGCTGGAAGGAATTCCGCAACGAGTACTGGATGGGCTGGTACGAGGAGCAGATGTGGCAAGGCACGCCCGCGTTGGAACTGGATGGCCCCGGCGTGAAGCGCCAGCCGGTTCCGCCGTCGTGGCTTTCAACGATGTAGGGCGGCTTGGTCCACTCCGCTGCGGATATGGATGAAAAGCTAATGAACGATTCTATCAAACGTGGTGCACAGGTGTTGTGTCTGTTGGTCGGCATGCTGGCAGCGTCGGCGCGCGCCGAGGACTGGCCGACCAACGTGCCGGTGATCGAGCCGCAGCCGGACGGGGTGATTTATCTCAATGCCGAGGCGGCCGGTTTCATGATGGAGGACCGCGAAGGTCGCCATGTCATGAATCACATCCATCCGGCGCTGGAACTGGTGGACGGACGTCTGCTCCATCTGGGACGCGAGAGGCAACTCCCCGCCTGGCAATTCAAGGGCGCCGATACCCGATGGTATCGCGTGGTGGCCAATATGAATATTGAACGGATCGAACCCATGACCTTGCGGGTCAGCCTTGAAGTCAACGGGAAAGAACGGCGGGTGCTGAAAGCGCTCACCCGAAGTGAACCGGGTACCGGTGTGCAAGCGATTGATCTTGGTCGGGCGCGCCTGGAACCGGGTGACGTCTGCGCGATGGTATTGATCTGGCGTGCGTGGCACATGGGGCGTCTGCCGGAAATTCAGGATATCCGTTTGATTCCGGAAGGTGACGCGCCGCCCGAGGCGGAGACGCGTGCGTATGATAAAATATGGTTCCCGCAGGCCCCCGAAGGCATAAAAGCAAAGACAACGGTCTTTCCAACTGGACGGCTCGACCGGCTGCCCAAGCCCGAATCGAAACATATTCCGCCGGAGCAACACGTGGTCATTCCTCCGCCACCGGATGTCGAAGCGCGCCGGCGAGCTTTTGAGCGACGCAATGATGCCGAAGGACTCGCCGCGTTGAGTCGCCGCCTTCAAAACGCGCTGGTGCCCGGCACGCCGGGGCTGGAGCTGTTCGAGCAGGCCATGGCGAACGGCCGGCATGCCGTCGCGCTGGAGGCGTATCGCGCCTATTTCTTCGCGAAGCTAAAACAGCCAGCGCTTCATGGCGCGGAGGGCATTGAGTTTTTTGCGAGCAACGGCAAACGCCAATTCATTCGACAACCCGACGAGCGGGAAGTCGAACGTCAGGTGAACGGCGCCATCGGGCGCTTCGTTCTCGGACCGCCGGGGTCGGTCAACTGGGCGCCCGCCACGCTTTGCCCGCCTGAGGGCGCGTCTTTCGGAAGAGGTCCGGATGGCCATGCATTCTGGAACACGCCTGAAGGAAAGGAAATGGGCGCGCAGATCACCTTCTTTCAGAGTATAAACCGCCTCAACAACGATCATGGCGGCTCCCCGTTCAACGAGCTGCTGCTGTCCTATTTGATGAAGGGCGACATCGCCCATCTTCATCGCTATGCCGCCTATATGGAAGACTGGGCCATGCACGCGGCCACGGATCTGGATAATGCCCCGGTCAATATGCGCGCTGCGGTGGAACTTCAGGTCATCGGCGCGTACCTGAACCAATTGCGGGTCATCCTCGACGAGCGTCCCGCGCTGGCGAGGGATTTCCCCGCGCCCGCCCTGGCCCGTATCCTCCTGTACATCACCGAGAGCCACGTGCCCTATGTCGTGCGCGCCAAACGCGCCGAGCTGGCCAACTGGGGCATCATGGGGCTTGGGTGGACTCTGCGGGATACGCGGCTGATGCATGAATTCCGGGCCATGCGGTACATGAACCGCGAAGCGATCCGTCTCGCCCGCATGAACATGATCCAGCACCTTTCGCTCGACGGCGCGGGACTGGAGGCCTGGGACGAAGGACACATGGGCATTGACGGGATGCTGCGCCAGGCCGACGAGAGCAGCCTGTTCGGCGCGCCGGTCATGGGCGATCTGGAACGGCAGTCGTTCCTGGATCATTGCAAGGTCTTCCAGCGCTCGCTGCTCACGCATCTCTCTCCCGAAGGCCAGTACTGGGTGCCGTGGCTGACCCGCGAGGAGGAAAGCCGCATTACCCTGTCGGGAAGAACGATGGGCCAACAACTTCTGCCCGACATCTTCGACGAGTCCGAAGCGCGGCGCCGCATCTATGGCGCGTTGAACAAGGAATCGCCGGACCCTCGTCCGCCGCGCTCGGATATCATGCCCTATGCATTCCTGTCCTACACGCGCGACGGGTTCGGGCCGGGCATGGCGGCGGCGATCATGCAGAACTTTCCCGCGCGCAGCCAGACGCAGGATTGGGGCATCAACACCAAGCGCGGCCATATCTATGGCAGCCAGCGCACCCAGTACTCGGTTTCCCGCGACGGCCGTTCGCTCGGCCAGGGCAGCGCGATTTACGTGAACCGTCGGCCTCCGGACCGGTGGGTGGACGCGACGCGCACCGGAGGCAAAACCGAGTACAGCTTCAAAACCCCGCGTAATATAGTTCCCAGCCGTTTTCTCACATCCGACGCGTTCGACTTCGTGGAGACCGAACAGGATTCCCCGTATCGTCAGAAGAAAAACATCTGGAAACGACATTTCGATATGTTGGACTACCGCATGGGCGAACCGGATGAAACCATTCGCGATGTGACCGCCGTCCGCCAACTCATCCAGTTGCGCGACGCGGGCATTTTCCTGATTGGAGACCGCGTGAACAATCCCGCGTCCGACCGCGAATTCGCGAAGTTCTTCGTACTGCCGGTCCACGCCGTCCCCTTGCTCGGCAACGCCACGCGTTTCCCGCCCACGCATGAACAGAACATGGAACGACTTGAGGGGCTGGCCGCGCGGGACTTGACCTTGTTCGATGTGGATGCCGGTCAACGCCGTCTCCGCACCGGGAGTCCGGGTTTGCTCAACACCTCGGTTTATCTGGCCGGCCAGGACGTGACTTTTGGCGGCGTCATAGAGGGCAACGGGGAATTCGCGTCAGCGGGATCTTTCACGGCTTCCAATCTCCTTGAACGCACCCGCGCGCAAAAAAAACACCCGGAGCAGTATTTGAGCGGACAAGCGTATCAAATCGTGTCCGCGCGCTGGAACGGGAGCGGGCCCCAGGCACAGATCACGGTCATGGTCACCCGGGACACGCGGGGCGAGCAGACCGATGCGTTCGCGGACGACATCACAGACTTCCGGGACATCAGCGCCGACGGGGCGGCCGGGTGCAGCTTCCTCACCCAGGACGGAATCCATGTCGCGTATGTGGTGTCGCCGGAGGGCGCAAGACGCTTGAAAGCCGACGAGGTGACGGTGCATGCGGACACCCTATTCTTTTCCATGAATCCCCGTTCGAAAGACCTGAACGGCCTGGTCGTCGGGGGAAACAGGGTGGAGTTTAAGGGACGCACATACAGACACAAAGGCGATGGCGATGCCTTTGCGTTTAACCTCGCGGCAGATGGAACCTTTTCCTCCACCCCGATTCAGCGTCCGATTGACACCACGATCATTTCGCCCCAGCAGACCGTGTTCACGGACCACGTGGAGGTGACCTTCGATATTCCCACGCAGGACACGGGCGACATCGAGTTTCGCTACACCTTGGACGGCAGCGATCCGACCCCGCAATCCGCGCTCTACACCGGCCCCGTTCGCATCACCGAAGATACCCGGGTCAAAGTGCGGCCATTCCGCAAAGGCGTCACGAATACCTTGTGGACCACGGCGGGCGTGGACGCGGGCAAGACCATGTGGGCGATCTTCCGCAAACAGGCGCCGAAACCGGCGACGACGGGCGAGGCGGCAAAACCGGGGCTGGCCTACCAGTATTTTGAAGGTCCATGGTCGGAGCTGGTGTCGCAGAGCGGGATGTACCCGTATTTCACGCCGGTGGCCGAGGGTCGGGTTGCGGGACTGCTGGATGCGGACGAAGTGGCGGCGATCCGCCAAACGGATCGCGCCTATCAGGTGAAATACATCGGAACCCTCACCGTGCCGGAAACCGGCGTGTATACCTTTTATGCCCCTGAGCATTTATTCGATACCGATATGGATGCGGGCTACGACCTGCGGGTGTGGGTGGACGGCGAGGAGTGGTTCCCGAACCCCGACCTGCACGCGGAGAACATCTGGAGCGTGGCGCTGGAAAAAGGTGCGCACCGGTTCGAGGTCAGCTTCACGGACTATCGCTGGAAGGAATTCCGCAACGAGTACAGGATGGGCTGGTACGAGGAGCAGATGTGGCAAGGCACGCCGGTTCTCGAACTTGACGGCCCCGGCGTAAAACGCCAACCGGTGCCGGCTGCATGGCTTTCAACAAGGTAGGGCGGCTTGGCTCGCGCCGCCGCAGGAGGATCACCACAATTCCAAAGGGCAAATTGAAAATCGGAATGAAATGAGGCAAAGGAGACAGGGGATACCCCGTACCCGCTTATTCTTCTTCGACGATGCGGGGCCAGCAGCCGCGGAGCGAGCCATAGTGGGCGCGGAGAGAGGAAAAGTTTTCACGGGTCGGGGTTTGTGGTTCGCCTTGTGCGTCCAGAAAAAAACATCCATAGGGCGCATCCAGGTCCAGCAGGAGATCAAAGAGGTCCTGCGCCTCCTTCATCGCCTCTAGCCAGACGCCTTTCAAGGCAATTGGATCCACGGGACGGGTCCACTTCAAGCTCTCATAGGTCTGCCGGTCATAATGTTGGGTCCTCATCAATTCCGACCGCATAAAATCCGGACTAAAGCCAGGATCCTTTCCCGCTGCCGCCCAGATCAAGGCACCTAGAGAAAGGCGGGTCTGGTGCAGATGAATCAAATCCACATAATCCCTTACGACCCCCCGACCCACCCCGGCCAACACCTTGTTTGTCGCCGCGTCCCATAGGTTGAGGCGGTAGCCCATGAGGGCGTCCGTCTCCACAGGAAAAAAACGGAAGGCGGAGTCATACACCCATTCCATCTTGGTGGATTCCTGCCTTCTCGACACCTGCGCGCGGTGAAAACTGGGACGACTCAACAGGATCGCCACGTCGTATCCGTGTTCCCGCAATGTCTGTTCATCCAACTCCACGCCTTTCAGCAAAGCCGCTTCGGAATCATGGAAAACATCAATGTCTTCAGAGGTCCGGGGAGAATCTTTTCCCTGATTCAAAACCGTCGCGCCTCCAATAAAACTTTCTGGATTCCGGTTGGCGGCCAACACACGCAGGATTTCCGCTTCAAAAGGACCAATGGGCATGGTTAAAGCTCCTGGTTTGCATACAGCCTGTGAATCCTCCTCGCGAGGGCGAAGGCTTGGGCATTTCCTTCATTGCGGAGGGTCCGGATCACCAGAGGAACCTGCTCATTCTGTATGATCCATGCGGGGTCAAAACTCCAAAAGCATTGCGTTTTGTAATCTCGAAACGCCCGCCGGGCCTCGCGAACAGCCACCATACGGCGCGCTTGCGCGGGATCGAGCCGCCTTCGGCTCTTTCGTCCGCCTTTCGCGCCGATCCCTCGTAAATACTTTTTGACCTCGTCGCTAATGGGCTCACTCATGCCTCGAAGATATTATAAGTCGCTTATGATGTCAAAGGCCTTATGATGCCATACCTTCACGCCTCCAGCACCAGCGCTGTTTTCGGGCGGCAACTGCACGGCAGGCAGTGGCCGGGCTTGGGCGTGGTGGCGGTTTTGTAGTTATACTCCACTTCGCCCTCAACGATGCGTGTGGAGCAGGCTCCGCATTCGCCGAACATGCACCCTGCTTCCATGGCCACGCCATTCGATTCGCCGAATTCCAGCAGGTTACGGAATTCGGAGTCCCACAGGAATTTCTTATCGGTGCGGGCAAACACCACTTCGTATTGCGCGGACCCGGCGACGGGTTGCTCTCCCTGCACGCGGCCCGCGTTAAACGATTCGGTATGCAGCCACTCTTCCGGCGTGCCCGCCTGCTTCAACCCCTCGATCATCGCGCTCATCATCGGGGCGGGGCCGCAGATGTATACGTGCATGCGCGGATGCGGAAGACGCTGGACAACATCCTTGCTGCTCATGCGCCCGATCGTCGCGCCTGCAGCGGCTTCCGGGCCCGCTTGGTCGTAAAAGACATGGCATTTCAAATTCGGATAGAGCGCCGATAGATCGTCCATTTCCTGCTTGAATACATGCAGGCGCGGCTCGCGAAAAGCGAGGAACAGATGAATCTCGCGATTGGGCCGTCGGAACAAGCAGCCTTTGGCCATGGCCAGAATCGGGGTAATGCCAATGCCCCCGGCAATTAGCGCCATCGGGGCACGTGAATGGATGTTCGGAACGAAATCGCCGAGCGGGCCTCGCGCTTCCAGCGTGTCGCCCGGCTGAATCCGGTCGTGAAGGAAATTCGACGCCTGTCCCGACGGCGCGTCGGGATGGTCGGCGGGTGTGGCCTCGCGTTTGACAGAAATGCGATATTCATCCGGCGGCCCGTAATCCGATAAAGTATAGAACCGGAGCGCAGTCTGGCCATTGGATCCACAGGGAATTTTGAACATCAAATGCTGACCGGGCACGTAGGGTTCCAATGCGCCGCCGTCCGCGCGCGCTAAATAGAAGGATTTGACTTCGGGGCTTTCCTGAATTACGCGGGTGATGATGTAGGGTTTGTACACTCGGCGCGCTTCGGCGATTTCGGTGTCTGTGCGTGCGCCGTTGTTAAAGCTACCGAACCATTGATCCAGCGGAATGGTGGCTTCACCATAGTTGCAATCGAAATACCGGTGATGCAGGTAATGGAAGTAGGATCCGAAACTGATCTGCTCCGTAAGTTCTCCCTCGAACCCGGTGTGCCCTGCTGCCGGTGTCAGCGCGGTGTGTTGCGCGTTGTATAAAAAGTGGAGGGGATGCGACGGGATGATCCAGTGAATCAGCGTCACGCTGAAGTACAGCACATGCTCGATGGGATGCATGGCCAATCCCGACCAGGGGCCGGGATTGATGTTGTAATGGTGTAAATAGTGAATCCGGTCGTACAGCGGTTTCCAATGGATCAGGCGGTGAATCCAATAGAAATGAAATTCGCGCCAAAAAGGGATGGCCAGCAGCACGGCCGTAAACAGGATAGGCGATTCAGAAGGATCAAGATACGGGATAAATTGATTGGCATACATCCACATCGTGACCACTTCATAGGCGGTCCACACCACGCAGCCGCTGGCGCAGGACCAGAAGATGTTGTCCTGCACCTGATTTCTGAACAGAAACGTGCCGCCGTCGGTACTCGGCCAGCGCGGGGAGTATTTACCCCGGTGGCCGCGTTTGCGAAAGGTGTACAGATACAGATGCCAACCGCCGTAAATGATCCAGAGCAAAGCCAGATTGCGGAAAAACATCTGAGCGATCCAGTCCACCTGAAATGTCCGGCATCGCTCCAGCGCGGGTTGGAAGTAGAACCAGGTCAGGGCTGTGATGCCGAAGAAAAACAGGTTCCATTTGAATAGATAGTCGAACAGCCACAAGCCGAACTGTTTCAAACGGGCGGGCCAGACAAAAATCGGCGCATACTGCACCGGGTTCTCGGGTCGCCACTCGCCGCGCTTATCCCGGTAGCCTGCCGGGTTGGCGGTGACTTGATCGTAATGCTCGCGACTGATTTGTGATTCCCTCTTCATGTAACGCCTCCTTTACGGTATCAACGACCCGCGCCATTAAATTCCTCTACCGCCCGGTACATGGCGTCAATATTTTCCGGGGGCACTTCCGGTAAAATGTTGTGCACAGTATTAAAGACAAATCCGCCGCCCGGAGAAAGGATGGCGCAGCGCTCCAGCACATGCGTCCGCACTTCGTCCGGTGTGCCTTTATTCAGCGTCCGGCGTGTGTCACAGCCGCCACCCCAAAAACAAATGTCTTTGCCGAAATGCTGTTTCAATTTTTCGGGTTCCATGTCGCGGCACACTGTTTGCACCGGATTGATGACGTCAAAGCCCGCTTCGATCAAACCCGGCATCAATTCAAAAATAGAGCCGCAACTATGCAGGAATGTTTTCATGCTACTGTGCTTGTGCACATACGCGCACAACTGCGCGTGGCGTGGCTGAAAGAATTTGCGGTACAGATGCAGTGGCATGAACGGCCCGCTGTCCATGCCCAGATCGTCGCCAAACCGAATAATGTCCGCCACATCCCCAACCGCCGCGCATACTTTTTCCAGCGTGGCGAGATGCACGCGCATCAATTCCTCCAGCAGCCGTTCGACTTCCTCCGGCTCGGTAAACAAGTCCATCAGGAAGTTGTCCATGCGCCGTAGGAAGGTGCCCCACTCAAATAAATTGCAGCCGCAGACAATCATTAAGGCGCGGTCCGTGGAGGCGCGCAGCGCCAGCGCGCGGGCGCGTAACTGATCCCAGAAATCAGGTTCTCGGGCGTGATCCCATGGACTGTGGGCGAAGGCGGCCCAGAGTACGCGGCTCGTGGCGTCGGGAAGTTCGTCGTACTTCACGGGATAACCGTCGAGATAGGGGAAACAGGTTTGATCGTAGAACCAGCCGTCGGCGGGCATCTGGGCTAAAGGCTGCCCGTCGGGATGCCGCGCGATCCACGATCCGTCCGTCTGCCGGTCCGGGTGAAACCAAGCTGGATACGCGGCGCGTTGGCCATCCGAAAGAGTGACGTCAACCCAATCGCTGCCTTGATCATTAAACGTGCGGCCGATATCGGCCACCGCGATGTTAAAATGATCGAGCACCGCTTCTTCCGGTTGGGCTAATTGCTGCACAACGTCATATACCCGTGTAGCGCCACCGGTCATGCCCAGATGCTGTTTTAAGCGCCCATACGCAATCGCGGAAATGCCGGAACTGGGCGTCGCGCCCAGATCTATAGGAATGCGGTCCGGTTCCCGGTGTTCGATGGCTGCCACTATTCGTTCACGATGTGTCATACCCGCCTGCCTTTCTTTAGGATCGTGTTATAAAATAATAATGACAGAGAGGGGAAATGCGTCTAATACTCTTTAGTGAAGAAAATTAAACATGTTAAACCATCGCGTGGGGACGCGCCTTCGGTGTATCCCGAGGACGGCGATCAATATGCGCTGGATACATGTCAGCCGCAACGGTACGCGGTGGAGCAGGGGCGTATTGTTTATCATGCCTACGGACATGGACTCTATCCGGGAATAAAATTGAAGAAAAGCGAACTTCCGGGTTTGTGTTGTGCCGGGGTGATGGATGCGGCGGAACATCAGGATTGGGGCATGGCGATTCATCGCAACGAAGGACTGGAGCTTTGCTGGGTAGAGCACGGGCATCCGTCGTTTCGGGTGGATGGACGGCGGGAGGAGTTGAAGCCGGGGGACTTAACATTGACCCGGCCTTGGCAGGCGCATCGTCATGGCGACCCATTTTTCGAAGCATGCCGGTTGCATTTTGTAATCGTGGATGTCGGGGCAAGTCGTCCGCATCAGCGGTGGGTCTGGCCGGCGTGGGTTTTGCTAGAACGCAAAGACCTCGGTGAATTGACGCGATGGCTGCGGAGTAGTGTGCGCACACGCATGCGCGCATCCGATGAAGTCGAACAGGCCTTCCGTCGAGCGGCTCATGCGGTCGAATTAGCGTCGCCTTGGGTTGTGTCCGAGCTGGCGGTGCAGTTAAATCGTGTGTTGCTGAGCTTGTTTCACATGATGCGCACAAAGCCGCCTCATGAGGACACACGGTTGTTTTCGTCGGAGGAAACCGTGCGGCGTTTTCTCGCCGAGTTGCAGGTCAATGAGACCATGCGAAACCATGCCTGGACGTTGGAAGACATGGCCAAAGAATGTGGCATGGGCATTACCCGGTTCTGCGCCTGTGCCAAGAGCCTGCATAATCAAAGTCCGCTTAAGCTGCTATGCGCGTGGCGGTTGGACGCCGCGGCGCGCGATTTGCGCGTAGACCCGGAAGCGCCGGTCACCGAGCTGGCTTTTCGACACGGATTTAATTCCAGTCAATATTTCGCGACCTGTTTCCGTCAACGTTTCCATTGCAGCCCGCGTCAATGGCGTTTGGAGAAAAGATAAGGCTTATTTAATTAATTTCAATTCATTCGCCAACTTGACGCAATGTTAGGGTTTTGTAATAGTCATAAAAACTCATTTGGAGGACCGACCATGGATTGTTCGCATCTTTTCCTTATTCTGGGGGCGGGTGTTTTTGTTTCTTGTGTTACGGCATCCGCGCTTTCGCCGTATGACAACTACCGGCAGTACGCCCCGGAGCGGAGGACCGGCGAACTGGTGTATGTGGGGGAGGGCATATCCGTAGAAGAAATACGCGCGGTATTGGAAGATAGCCGCCCGGAGTTCGAACGTTCCCTGCGGGCGCAAGGCGGGTCGAATTTATCTATTTTTGCCATGGAGGATGTTCACGGCAAAACCGTTTTGTTGGCTCATCGTTACGATCCCCCTGGACAGGCGCCATCCAAACTGGTCTGGCCTGCTTCCGTCCGTGAACATCTTGTACCGCACGAGCATGCGGCGCGCAGGCGGGATGGGGAGCAGACGTGGTTGGATATGGAATTGATCTGCTATCTGCCCTGTGCAGTTGATAAAGAGCCGGATGGTGAAGTGGTTCGTTACGGGCTAATCACTATGCTTAAGCCGGACATGGAACAAAAATATCGCACGCTCCATCAAACTGTATGGCCCGGCGTGATAGATCAGATCGCCCGCAGCAATGTGCGGCATTGGACGACTTGGTGTGTGGAGTTGGAGAAGCGATTGTATCTGGTGGCGTATTTTGAATACGTCGGCTCGGATAAGGCGGCGGATGACGCTGATATGGCGAACGATCCCGTTACACAACGCTGGTGGAAGCACACCGATGCTTGCCAGCAGCCTCTCCCGCAACAGGAAGGCAAAGGCGGTCCCTGGTCCGCCATGACCTTGCTGTTGCATGTGCCCTGATCACATAAGGAATACCTAAATGAATCCGACTTTTTTGCCGATCCTTGCCTCTTTAGGAGGTTCCTCAGCCGGAGGCGCGACAAATCTGATTGTGGCACCACTCGACATATTCATCACCGTTAGTTATATCCTTGGCATTGTCGGACTTGGCTTGTATGCGGGCACGGTGATGCGCCGCAAGAGAAGCACCGGGGAGAGTCGCGATTATTTTTTGGCGGGCGGGACGCTCCGCTGGCCGGTAATCGGTCTGGCCTTGTTCGCGACTAACATCTCCTGCGTGCATCTGGTGTCTCTGGCCCAAAGCGGTTATGATTCCGGGCTTTTGAACGGCAACTTCGAATGGATGGCGGCGCTGACGCTGGTTATGCTTTCGCTTTGGTTCGCGCCGTTTTATATCAAAAGTCGTGTGGCCACGCTACCTGACTTCCTGGAGCGCCGTTATAACCGGACATGCCGCGATTTGCTGGCGGTGTTCTCACTGGTGTCCGCGGTGACCATCCATATCGGATTTTCTTTCCTGACCGGCGGCATTGTCATTGAGAAGTTATTCGGTATGGACTTCTACACGGGGATCATCATTGTGGCCGTGCTTACGGCGTTCTATACCATTGTGGGCGGACTGCTGGCGGTTGTGATCACCGAGGCGATTCAAACAGTCATTCTGGTGCTGGGGGCCATCGTGATCACTTGGTTTGCATGGGACAAAATGGGAGGATGGGATCCCATGATCGCGGTTTTGCAGGCGGAAGGGCAGATGGAAAAACTATCCATGCTTCGCCCGCACGGCGATCCCTCGGGTATGCCCTGGTACGCAATCCTGCTTGGCTATCCGGTGCTAGGCATCTGGTACTGGTGCGCTGACCAGACGATTGTGCAACGTGTGCTCGGCGCAAAAGATGTAAATCATGCGCGGGTCGGCCCGTTGTTCGCCGGACTGATCAAAATTCTTCCGGTGTTTATTTTTGTGTTGCCGGGCCTGCTCGCTTTCACGCTGGCCACTAGTGGTTTGCTGGATGTTTCTTCGCTGACCGATAGCGAGGGGAATGTGGACTCGAAGGGCATCTATGCCGTGATGATCACGGAACTGCTGCCTACGGGATTGATTGGCTTGATGATTGCAGCGTTACTGGCCGCGCTGATGTCCACGGTTTCCGGAGCCCTTAATTCCATTTCGACGCTGGTGGCGTTCGATATCGTAAAACGAGTGCAACCGGAAACACCGGACCACAAACTCGTAACCGTTGGCCGTATCGCCGCCGCGCTGGCGATGGCACTCGCGATCGCCTTGGTTCCTGTATTGAATAGAGCGCCGGGCATTTTTAACGCGTTGAATAATATCATCGCGCATATCGCTCCGCCGGTTACCTGCGTATTCCTGCTGGGCGTGTTTTGGCCCAGAACTCATGCCAAAGCCGCGCAATGGACTTTGATTCTCGGCGGATTGGTTGGCGTGTTGGTTTATACGCTGAACGAAATCGGTGCGCAGACGCCTTTGTCGGGCATCCCTTTTATGATGATGGCTTTTTACCTGCTTTGTTTTTGCGTCGTGCTTCAGATTATCTTTACCTATGTCATTAAAGGAACTCTATCCGAAGAAGCACGGTCCTTGTGCTGGAAATCACCGATGGAACCGCTGGCAGACCCCGGCTGGCCCGGGATCGGGAATTACAAACTGCTATCAGCTTTGCTGCTTGGTATGATGATCGTACTGTATGCCCTCTTTCGCTAACCCGCTTATTGCATGAGCGCCAAGCACTATTTGCAATATCCGGGTTACCCGCGATTTTTTTTGTTTTGCTCGTATTCCAATTAATTACAATATAGTTTCTTGATTGAATTACCCGTGTTCATGCGGGACAATTTAATAATGATGAAAAAAAATAATTCGGTGATATTTCCCTTGTTAATGGGTGCGGCGTTGAAGTTTTCGTCACATGCGGAGGCCCAGCCTGCGCAACCCAATATTGTCATCATTTATGCGGATGACATGGGTTTTGGCGATATATCCCGTTACGGGTCTCTATTCGGCACGCCTAGTCCGGCTTCGACTCCGCATTTGGATGCGCTTGCCGACGAAGGGATGATGTTTACTCAGGCTCACTCCGCGAACGCGGTCTGCACGCCATCGCGCTATTCGTTGTTGACTGGCATTTACAACTGGCGCCGCTTCCAGAGCATCTCCTGGCACTACGGGTACAAAGCGGGGATTGACAATATTCCGCCCGTCGGGGATGTGACCCTTGCGCAGTTTCTGCGCGAGCGGGGGTATGACACCGCCGCATTCGGCAAATGGCACCTCGGCGGCAAGTGGTACGCGCCAGGATCCGATACCCGCATCACCGGCAACCCGAACAACTCCGCGGCGGTGGATTGGACACGCCGCATCGAAGGTCATGCCACAGATATCGGCTTCGACACCTTCCGCGGCATGGCCTCCGCGCTTAATATGCCCCCCTATGTTTATTTGCACGACGATCACGCGCAGATCTGGGTGGAAGATGCCGACCCGGCCATGAACCAGTATGGCGACAAACTGCCGAACGGGCGCAAGGGCTATTTCAGGTCGGCTACCACCAACGATGTGTTTCATTGGTTTACGAAAACTGAATTGGATTCGACCGTCGTGGGCGCCAAAGATTCGCGCGAAGGACTTGGTGATCCTTCGTACCGGCAAATTGACGCAGGGCCGATACTGGTGGCGGACTTCGAGCGGTTTCTGGAAGAGCGAACGGCGTCAGGAAGCACGAATGCGCTATTTGCTTACGTTGCTTTGCATTCGCCGCATGCGCCCTGGGCCATCACACCGGATTTCAACAGCGCCACCTACGGCGGCTACGACTATGCCCGTTATATGTCCGAGGTGGATGACCGGATCGGGCGAATCCTCGCCGCCATCGCCGACCACGGCATGCGGGAGAACACGCTGGTGATCTTCACCTCGGACAACGGCGTCGAAACCATGGGCATGTCGCGGAGCGTGGCCAACGGGGATGACCCGAACGGACCACTGCGCGGGGTCAAGCGCGACGTATGGGACGGCGGCACCCGTGTGCCGTTCGTTGTTCGCTGGCCGGGGTATGTGACGGCGGGCATGGTGACCAATGCCTTGATTTCTCAAGTGGGTGTGTTCCCCACCATCGCGGCGATTCTGGGCGAGGAACTTCCTGCCGGGGTGGCGCCGGACGGAGAATCGTTTCTGCCTGTGCTACTGGGGCAGCCTCCGCCGCCATCTCCGCGCGGCGGAATTGTGGTCTGTTCGGTCGAGGGCCATTTGGCGTTGAAGACGCCGGATGGATGGAAGCTCGTGGACTCAACAGGTGGCGGCGGCAACGCGAACACGTGGGATGCGGCAAACAACCCCATCAGCAATGCCATCGGCGTTAATCGCGGCGAACCCAAACAATTGTATCGCATATCGGAGGACATCGGTGAAGTGACCAACCTCATTGCGGGTGTGACGGGAGACGCCGCGATTCGGGCGGCGATTATCAGCCACGCCGGGCGCGATTTATTGGCCACGCTGGATTACGCCCGTGCCGGCATGATCCCGCCACAGACGGACACCGATGGCGACGGGATCCTCGACCTCCACGAAACCAACACGGGGATATATCGTGGGCCCGAGGATACCGGCACCGACCCCGCCGCGTGGGATTCGGATGGGGACGGATGGAGTGACGGCGATGAAATCCGGCTAGGAACCGATCCGAATCATATTGATTTTTATCCTCTGGCGATGAACCGGGTTGAACATCGCCTGCCGCTCGCGCACGCCGTCACGGTGAGCTTGAACGGCAGCGCGACCAATCCGCTCACCGAAATCGGCCGCACCGGGTGGACCGAGGCGGGCGATTTGTTCGTTCGGCAACGGGAAAATTCCGACACGCACTATCGCGCGCGCCTGTATTTGATGTTCGACCTCACCCCCCTCGAAGATCATCCCGTTATCTCTGCGCATTTACTGTTGCGTCAAGTGCATCGTATCAACAGCCTGAGCTATCGGTCGGCGCTCTCTGTTGGCCGTGTGGATAACGATTGGGACCTCTCCGGCACGAATTATCCACTTTACAATGCGAGTGTTTCCATGGCGCGGGTGATCGGTACGAACGACCAATTCGGTTTGAATTTGGCCAGTACGGGGATCTATACCGGGCAGGTTTCGGACATCGTGCGAAGCTGGTCCGGCCAAGACCCGTGGATCGAGGGTGCGCCGAATTATGGTTTTCAAGTGGCGTTGACCGACGAACAATTCACGGGCGCGGCATTTTCCTCCGCGGAAGGGGAGCAACCGGAACTGGTCGTTACTGTGTATGTGCGCGACCTGGACGGCGATCAAGTGGATGACGCCTGGGAAATGTGGCGGTTTAACGAAGTGGTTATTATTCCCCGGGACCGTGACAGCGATACGAATGGCATACCCGATGTGGACGAATTCATAGCCGGCACCGACCCCAACGATCCGGATTCAGGTTTTCGCTTGACCGATTTCGTCACCGGCGCCGGCTTCATTGATCTGGCCTTCAGCAGCGAGCATGGCCGTCGCTACCGCATTTGGAGCGCGACCAGCCTGTGGCCGATAGTGCATTGGATCCAGGTGGGTGATGATCTGGCTTCGTCACCGCCCTACAATCAAGCCCGCATTCCGGTGGGGTCGTCCTTTAACGTCTACAGGATTGGCGTCGAACCGGTATATTGAACTGAACCAAGCTCACCCGTACTTGTGCTGGCCCGGCGTGATCTACCCCGGATCGGTGTAGGATGCAAGGCCCTTCTCGTTTACCGGGGTTCCTGTTCGTACTTTTCCACCTGGAGCGCGCGGTGCCCGTGAGCGCGCACTCCCGGGCAGGGTGGCCATACCCGCATAGGGGATTGATCCGGTATCTCCTCAAAGGGGCCGGGAGTGGGAGATGACGGGTCCCGCAGTATTCCAAAATAATCCCGGTCAAGAAGGATGTCGTTTCCGTCCCGCTCCTCAAAAGCCTGTCCGGAAAGCATCGTTTTCCCGAGACGCTTCGTTGTGACCGGGAGGGCGTTGCGATTTCGCCATGCCGGATCAAACGCCATCTGCAGCGATAGGCCCGACGCATCCGGGCAAATGGCAAACCGGCTGTCCGCGTTCGGCAAATGCAGTGCATCCCTTTCGAGACGACACGGGGTTGCCCGGTATAAAAAAACATTGCCATCCATCCATAGCGGTTCCTTATTGACATCGTAGCTCTGCAACCCATCGCCCCCAAGAAACACATTGTTGAGAAAGCGCTCGTCGCCATCCAGCACTTGTCCTTCGCCCTCCCATTCCGTGGAGTGAGGTTTGAAATAGGGCGTGCGGCGTGTGGGCTCTGCGCGTTGGCGGACAGCGCCGCCAAACAGGTTATGTACGTACGCGCCACCTTGCGCGGAGTCCAGCAACGCCGTTGAGGAGAGGAATACGTTATGGTCAACCAGATAAGGGCCGTGACTGATTTCCATAAAAAGATCCTGATCGCGATTATCGTAGAGAAGATTCCCCGTGATACGTGTGCCTTGCGTCATCCAATCCATCCAGATGCCCATGTTGCAGCGGTAAATCAGATTCTGCCGGATGACGGTGTCCACCGGCGCATGCAGTTTGATGCCCGCCTGCTCGAATCCGCTGAACAGGGGTCGGGTGTGAATGTCATGGATGACATTTCCGACAATGGTGCAGAACGCGCCTCCATGGCTCCCCACGATGCCGGCCTGTCCGCAAAACGCGATGAGATTGTTGCGCACGACATGGCCGCCGATCCGTTCCGGAGTCCAGTCCCCGCGGGCGAGCACCCGTTGCACGGTCTGGTAGTGGGCGTTGAAACCGTATTCGATCAACGCGTCTTCCCTGTCAAAATATTTACCCAGGGTAATACCTGCGCAGCGGGAATGGGTGATGGTGTTGTCTTCCATGATCCACCCCTTGCTCCAGTTGACCCCGATCAATCCGATTTGTTCCGTCGTGGGGGGAGACCAAGGCGTGGCCGCTTGACTCAGGGTGAATCCCTTTACCGTCAGGTAGTTGATGCCCGGCTTGTCCGGATAAAAAACGGTCCGGCGACGAGTGATTTCCACGAGTTCGGCATTCGGATCGGCCTCGCCGACATTTATCCATAGACACGTTTCATACTCGCCGCTTTTGGCAAACCAGCCCCGATGTGAGAAATTAAACAGATCGTCCAATGTCCGGGCCTCATTTAACGCTTCATCGTTGATGAATACGGCGCCGGAGTGGTGTGTCCGGCCCAAGGGAAAAAACCAGTCGCCGGACAAGACCTGGGCAAAGGGATTGAATCCTCCGAAATACGCATTGGGCAGCCGGGTCATCCACACGTTGCCGTCCAACCGGTTCCAGTCACGGATAATTTCCGAACCCTTG
>Ga0208354_1000532_pt1 | contig 18313 bp, 20 predicted proteins | sample HotLakmasection4_FD_184727 | JGI IMG/M metagenome (GOLD analysis project Ga0208354, IMG submission 184727) | Hypersaline microbial mat communities from Hot Lake, Washington, USA - Section #4 (SPAdes) | ecosystem: Environmental > Aquatic > Non-marine Saline and Alkaline > Hypersaline > Microbial... | reverse complement strand
CCAATGCCAAAATGGCGGAGAAACTTTGGATTGATACAGCAAAGGAATTCGGCGACCCTATTCCTGCTCCTGTCGGAAGACGTCTTGTCTTTGCATAATTACAGGAATGACCCCTTCTGACCTTCGCCTCCTACCAAGCATGGCGCGGTGGGAGTGTCATGTCAGGCAATTCCCCAACGGTGCGCGTCACATGTGTGACGTGCGGATTCGGGTATGACAGCGATTTTGAGCTATGGTCTCGAACATCACCGAGCAAAACCAGTTTCCGGCACCCATTCTCATCCATGTTGGAGAGCTTTCCCGTCCCGCCGACAAACAGAGTCGTCGGCGAGGTCGTGTATAGACAATCTTTCAAGACGAATACGGTGTGGATGGAATCAGTAAACTACACATCTCGCGAAAGACAAACGATCGTCTTTGCTCGAACAACCAACTGGATGGCCGCGTCTGACGCAATTCAAACAAATCCCTTGCGCAACGCTTGCAGGCGTCGGACAGATTGCACGTGGATTTTGACAACAACTGGAAACATGTGCTAATTTCCTGTCCAATATCTGGAGCAACCGGATGATATGAGCGCAGCATCACATAGTCGAGTCCTGGTGCTGAACCGGTTATGGCAGGCCGTGCATGTCTGCAGCGTGCAGCGCGCAATGGCTTTGTTATGTACGGGTCATGCCCAGGTCGTGTATGAAAACGAAGGTTCATTTAACACTTTCTCTTTCAGGGAGTGGTGCGACTTCACGCATGGACACGACGGAGAGGACGTGGTGCGCACAATTTCGATCCGCATCCGTATTCCCAAAATCATTCTCCTGATGGTTTTCGACCGCATGCCGAACAAAGAAGTTAAATTCACGCGCAACAATTTGTTCGAGCGCGACGACAACACGTGTCAATACTGCGGCAAACGTTTTGACCGGCGCGATTTGAATATTGATCATGTAGTGCCGCGCCAGCAGGGCGGGCGTACCACATGGACCAACGTGGTATGCAGTTGTGTGCCTTGTAACCGGCATAAAGCCAACCGCACGCCGGAAGAAGCAAATATGCATTTGATCCGGCCGCCGCGCAAACCGCGCTGGCGACCGTTCATTGAAATCACGTTTGCGCATGTGCCGGATCATAGCTGGCGGCATTTTCTGGACCTCGCGTATTGGAACGTCGAGTTGGGCGAGGATTAAGGACCGGAAATCCAGCGCGACTGAAAATCGGACAATCCTCCGCCGGTTAATCCACCCGCCGGTGACGTGGATGGCGTAGACGAGGGCGTCGCGCTTTCGCGTGAAGAATAGTCGGTGTTTTTCCAAGACGTGTCTTCGGACCATCCGCTGGACCATGGCGTGGGCGCCCACGCTTCTTCGCTACGAAGAGCCCCGCTTTCGCGTCCCAGGCTGCCGCTGTTGTTCCACGTTTCGGCGGTGGAGGAAAATGAGCTTTCGCGTCCGCGCGCCGCAGTTCCGCCCACTTCGGAACTCCAGCCGGATCCGGATTGGAGGGACGGCGGCATCGGGTCGGCGCGGAACGACGGAAGGGAAGGCGCGTTCAGGCGCGTTATCGTGTCGGGCAAAGCGGATGGTTCTTCGTCCAGCGACCATGCATCCGGTGTTTCCCGCATTTCACGGCGGTCCATTGCGTCGGTTGTCGCGAAAGCGCCTACGGCGGAATCGCGGATTAATTCACGAATAACAGGCTGGTTTTCATTAAGGGTGAACGTGGCTGCCCCGGGATCGTCGCGTTCGCGTTCGTTGTCCCGGTCGTTTTGTGACGCAGAGGAATCTCTTTGACTGGGCAAGATATCTATCATGTCCGGGTCATCCGATAAATCCATCAATCCCGCGTCGAGGTTGGACGTTTGACGTCGTTCGGATTGCTCGTCGGTTTCCTCCGCGTCCCTTTCTTCGCGCAGTTGCCGGACTTCGTCGGCGAGCCAACCCCATCCTGTTGACTCGGTTTCCGTTTCGTCGTCGCGTCCACGCAAAGCATCGCTTTCCAGGCGGGGCCGTATCCAGTTGCGCTGACGTTGCTCGGCGGCCGCGGGCGGCGGGGGAGGGGGAAGCAAGCCCCCCGATGACCACGAAGGGGCTGTTAAGCCGGACGGCCCCGAAGAACCGGAGGGTTCTTGTGTTTCACCTCCACGGTCGCGGAACCGTGAAGGCGCGTGCAGGCCGGGATCTACCTCATGAAACGTAACCGCCGCATCATACGTGATCGGGACCCGCGGCGCGCGTGCCGCGGATTCTTCGGCTACGGCTAGCCCCGCGGCAGAAAGTCCCAGTGCAAGGCTTGACAGTATGCAGCCGGTTTGTTGTGCTGAAATACGAATAATGCTCATAAACCTTAAGGAAAACTACCGCACGAATCATCCTGCGTCAATGGCGCGATGGGCCATGAAAATTAGGTGAAAAAAAACATTGTGCCTGACTTTGGTGTGTACTATGTCATGGCGTGTACATCAGCAAAGCCATCACTTTATGAAGGAGTTTAAATTATGAACGTGCCAAAAGAACTGCGCTACAGCAAAACACACGAATGGGTGCGCGAGGAAGATGACGGGGTGGTGGTAGGCATCACGGACTTTGCGCAAGCGCAATTATCCGATTTGACGTATGCCGAATTGCCGGAGCGCGGCGCCAAACTGGAAGCGCGGGATGAAGCGGCTGTGTTGGAATCCGTGAAAGCCGCGGCCGATGTGTATAGCCCGGTTTCCGGCACCGTCATTGACATCAACGAGCAACTGGTGGACAACCCGGACCTCGTGAATAACGATCCGTACGGGGAAGGCTGGATTTTTAAGCTGGACGTGTCCAACGAAGCGGAATTGGACGAGTTGATGGACGCGGAGCAGTACGAAGAATCGCTTCCTGAAGACGACGTATGACCCCAGAGATGCCCAGGGCGTGGGCCGTGGTGGTGGAGCGCCCGCAGCCTTTCGACGTACTGGCGCGCGCGCAGGATCGGCTGGTGGCTTTGCGTGCGGAGGATCGCATTCCTGACACTGTTTTGTTGGCGCAGCATCAGCCAGTCATCACGCTGGGCCGTCGGGGGCGGACGGGACATGTGCTTGTGTCCGTGGACGAATTAAGGCGTCGCGGTGTAGCGTTCCACACTGCCAGCCGGGGAGGGGACGTCACGTATCACGCGCCCGGTCAGTGGGTTTTGTATCCGATTCTGCGTCTGGGCACAGCCGGGCTCGACGCGCATGGTTATCTGTTTAATCTCGAAGAAATCGCGCTGCGCGTGTGCGCGTCGTTCGGCGTCGCCGCCCATCGTGTGCAAGGAAAAAACGGGGCATGGACGGAGAAAGGGAAAATTGCCGCCATTGGATTTCATTTAAAACGATGGATCACGTGTCATGGAATGAGTTTTAACTGCGACATGGATATGTCCGGTTTTCAATGGATTGTGCCTTGTGGCTTAAGCGGCGACCCGGTTTGTTCGTTGCGCATGCTGCTGGGCGACCGGACGCCGTCGTTACGCGCGGTGGGGCAGGCGCTGCTTGAGCAGTTCCAGATCGTCTGTGGCCGGCCGGCGGAAATATACCAGGCGCACAGCGTCCCCGAACCTGTTCGGGCGGCGCTGGCCGAACTAAAGGAGTGATATGTGGACACGAATAATGCTGGCGTTTGTATTGCTGACGCCTTGTATAAGCGCGCAGGCGGTCAAGCCGACCATAGAAGGCGTGACGTTTGAATCTGTCATCCAGCGCGATGATGCGAAGTTGCATCTGGCAGGCACGGCTTTGCTGCGGTATCGCGTGGTATTCCGGGCATATGTCGGGGCGTTGTATCTCGAAAAAAATGTCGCGCCGTCCCGCGTGCTGGACGATGTGCCGAAACGGCTGGAGTTGGAGTATTTCTGGGCCATCAAAGGCCGCGACATGGTGGACGCGGCTGATCCTATTCTCCGGGACAATGTGTCTGAGGAGACGCTGAAATCTTTGGCGGAGCGATTGGAGAAAATCAATGCGGCGTATCGTGACGTGGAACCGGGCGACCGTTATGCGTTGACGTATATTCCGGGCGAAGGCACGGAGCTGGCGTTGAACAATAAGCCGTTGGTGGTGGTGGAAGGCGCGGACTTTGCGGCGGCGTATTTCTCGATATGGCTCGGCGCCAAGCCGCTGGACGAGAAATTCAAGCGGCAGTTGCTTGAAGGAAAATAAGCGTCACCAGCCCTGGAAGCCAATAATCATGAACGAGCATGCGATTGCGCCTTCGCCGAGGCCGATCAGGCGTATTACCCAGCCGGGCTTTGTTTCTAGCCAGCGGGTATAGCGGATGGCAATGCCGCCCGCGCGGTTCGACGCAAAGCCAAGCAACATCAATACGACGCCGAGGCCAAACAGTGTCCGGTGCGCCCAAGCGCCTCCGAACGAAGCTACAAGCCATATCAAAAGGGAAAACGTCCATAGAAATATCGCTTCGAACCGGTTATCCGGCTGATCTTCTTCTTTTAACATGCGTGCGATCCATGCCCGGTACGAAGCCGGATGAAGCGCCATCCATGCCGCCTCGCAAGATGTAAGCGCGCCAAGCAGGAATAGGATGATATGACCGAACGTCATGGCTGTTTACTCCCGAACCCACGTATCCGGCGCAAACTGGAAATTCTCGAGGATCATTTGACGGGGTTGTCCCGCGGATCGGATCATGCGGACCATGCGGAATTCGCGTACGTCGTTCCAATCCAGCTCTTCCGAGGGGGCTTCGATCAGGGCCCCGTCACGGATATGAAATACATGATTGTTGAACTCCGTCAGGGGAATCGCAAACGAGCGCCAAGCCGGCCGGAGTTGTTTGTCCCGGAGATACGGCTCGACCGGAAGAAGGGCAATGCGTTGGTTGGGATCTCCTTGTTTCCCGTCAATGATGCCAATGGCGAGGCCGTTGACGGCGTCGGGTGGCCACAGGTCGAATGCCAGCACCATGCCGTCCAGAATGGGATTGATTTCGTACGGGCGTTTTACGGTAAAACCGCTGTATTCGTGTTCATGGTCCACCACCATGATGCGCCATTCCGTGCCAAAAGGTTTCCAACTAAACGCTTGCCGGGCGGTGTATTGGGGGTGGGTATAGGGATCGAGCAATTGCACGGCTTCCATCGGAATAGCCATGCGTTGCATTTGGATGCGTTGCTCGGCGGCGGCGTATGCCGCTTCGCGGAGTTCCGTTTTTTTAGGGGACGAGCATCCTCCCGCACAAGCCATGAGCAGGGCTCCCGTCGCCATCAGGCGCGGGATGCGGCGCGGATTTGTATGTCGTATCGTTTCCTGCATACGCACAACATAACGCAGGATCTTTTCGTTGCCCAAACATAAAAAATGCGAATTAAGAGTCTGGACACGGAAGGGACGTGCGGTATAGTAACCATTCCGTTTAATCAGCTTTGCCTGTTCAAGCATAAGGCGCGGTAGCCAAGTGGTAAGGCGCGGGTCTGCAAAACCTGTATTCACCGGTTCGAATCCGGTCCGCGCCTCCACCTCTTCCCCCCTGCAAATAAAGGCTCCAACAGGCCTATTCCCCGCTTTTCGCGGCGGGTGGCGTAATTCTCTTTAGTGCGGGAAAGTGCCTATGTGGGCAACAAAAATGGCAACACATAGGCAACAAGTCTATGCCCGGTGTTTCCGGGAATTGACGTTGTGGCGTAGCAACTTTCCTTCGGGGATGGTGGAATCATCTTGCGCCGGTGCCATGGCGGGCACGGTGTGAACCGCGTGCTGTTCAAATGAAACCACATCCCCGCCCGCTATGTGTCGGGCCCGATGGTCCCCGGTGAAATGGCATGACGAACACGGAACTTTGGAGAATTCCGTGTTGTCATACTTCCCGGCTTTCACGTCGGGATAGTGCGGGCATTTATGGCAGACGGGCATAAGCTGCCGGAATCAATAATACATGCCCTGCTTTTCCAGATAGGCCCGGCGCTCTTCCAACGTCTGCTTGCTGGGGTCAGGATGGCCAGACGGCTCGTCATCGGCATCCGACAATGTAGACGCTTTGGTGAAGAGCGGACTATTATCGGAAACAAATTTCGTCGCCACTTCATCCAGGTCAGCGAGATCCGGGTCATCGCCAAGCCTCTTTTCGATAGACCGGATAAGGATATCGTCGTCAATCGTGGTACGATGGCCCGCGCGGGTGATTTTCAGTAAGACCTTCTGTGCGGTCAATTGGCGTTCGAGCATGTCTGACATGTGCGTCTCCTATTTGGTCGCAGTGGCGTAGATCGCCGCGCGAAGGTTGATGATCTGTTCCGGGTTCAACTCCGCAATTCGTTCACGGGTCAAGGGGGTGTCCGCTGGGGCTTGCCGGTCTGCGGGCTTCGATTGCTGCCCAACTTGGTCAATGAGTTTCCGCGCCTCGCTATAGCATCGCGTGCCTTCGGAGCTTCGTATAGAGCGATTGGTGATGAAAGCGCAAAGCCTCACCGAATCCTCTTCACTGTACAGGCCCCGGATCGTTTCCAGGGCGGCCCGGTCCGCCGCCGCCGCTTCCGTTTCCATGCGGCCCGCGTCGGTTAGAATCTCATGGCATCGGGCATCGTACGCGCGGACCTCCCCGGCCATGTGATCGGTTACAGCCTCATTCAGACGGTCCAGGCGAAGCCGTAAAGACATGGCTTGCCGGGTGATCGCGTCCGCCAATTTGTCGGGGTCGGTTTTGCGGTCCGCGTGAAGGTCAATCAGGCCTATGGCCGCGTTACGGTAGGCAACCGCTTGTTCCGTCAATGGGTGCATCGTTTATTCCTTTGGTGTCTGTGTTGTGGTCGTGAGCGATACGGTGAAGCGCGGCAATGACCTCCGCTGCAACGTCTGCATTCCCGCGCGGAAGCATTCGCGATAGCTGGGTCGCAAACCATCGCCGGTCCTGCTTCATCCTCGATGTGGCGTGTTCATGGAGGATACGGACAAACCGGTCCCCGTCACAGTGAAGGATGTTCCGCAACACGTCTACAGGGGGGCGCTTGTTCTTCGAACCGGTTCGGCGGCCGTTCATGTTCGCGTTTGGGATCGACTTCATACCACTAGCCGGAAAATCAATCTCCGTTAGATTCGTAGAGCGGGATAGCCGGACCGTTCCGGTCTAGACACATCTAGAATCAGTTCACGCCAGCGGGCAGCGGTTATTGAGGCCCGACACGGTAGATTTTCGACAGATTTGGCGGCAATCGTGACCGGATGGAAGTGTTTTCCAACCTTTACGAGGCTTATCACATGGGGTACAGTGAATCGTTGAAAACATTTCCAAAGACATGGGCCTATATGAGCAAGGCCATGGGCATCCGATGAAGGCGAAACCGATATTCCTAGAACCGACCCCTAACGATCTTATCCGGCGTCAGTATTTTGAACGATTCGGCGAGTGGCCGGAAAAGGGCCGGTGGGAGGACTGGGAGCCTCACATAGCAAAGGTCAAGAAGGCCCTCGAAACCGGCAAGCCCATTCCGAAGGTCGATATCCCCGACGACATGCTGATCTGATCCCTTGAATCTCCGGCGCCGAAGAAATTACGGTCTGGTAAAACACCCACCTCCCGCATTTCTGTAGACGCGCGCGTCAGAACGCCGAATGGTCCGCGAACCGCTCCCGCCCGCGTGCCGCGCAGACCAGGTCCATTCGCCGTTCATGAAAATAAACGGGGTGTACTCGGCAACTTGGCGTGTGGGCGTCGTGTCGGTTTCCGCTATAAAACTGTGGATAGAGCGACGAATCCGCCACCTGTCGCCCCTCGCTGTGATGACCTCAAAACCGCCATGAACCGCGCACACGCGTTGGAACTCCTCGGCGAAGAGAAAGTACGGCAATCGCATTTGCTCGGGAAACTCCCGATGGTTCGGCGGGTGGGTATCGATCTGGGCCACCGCACACAGCGGTATTAAGAAAATGGCCAGAACTACAATCAGGCTCTTCATGCCGAAAAGATACCGCCGTGTGAGCTGCCAATCAAGTCAGCACATCCTTTGCGCCGTGTTTTCCGATTCAGAACACCCATTCAGGTTTATCGTCAGCGCCATTCAGAAGCGGTCCTAAACGTCGCACAAGGCATGGAAGATCAGCAAGGCGGAGAATGACCAGCCACGGCCTGCGGGATGGCCTATGCAGCACCAGGGGCACGGCCTCCGGGTCTGCATCGCGTTCAGCCTGTTCGAGCGCGGGCCATAGGCGAAGCTGCTCGCATCGCTTCACTTCGACATGAACGCCGGTGATCCAGTGAACATCCGGGGAGTCCGGACCCCCGGCGAATTGTTGGCCGCGTCTGGCCTGCAGGGCAGAGGGAAATCGGTTGGAATGGAGGCATGGGAGAGGCAATAGATATGAATACAACAAAAGCACTTCAAGAGGAGCTTGAACGACAGGGTATGAATCATTTGCCCCCTGTCACGGCACGGCCATCAGTCGGACAGCTTCCACTTGATATGGTACCTGTCAGACGACCCCATCCGCGTACGTTTGATCGCTGGCGAAAGAAGGGACTTGTTTTTAGCGAATCCGACCCGTCACCACGCACCCAAGTTGAGGTGGCAACGGTCCTCGGAATCTCACAAGCAGCGTTCCAGGGCGATGCACTCCCCCTGCTTTGCCCAGATTGGCCATGACCTGATCCAGACGGGTGGCCGGGGCTGCAATAGATACGGATCAACACACTTCTTGTAATCTGTGTTGGAATATATTACCAGTAACCCATGAGTGAGAAGGGCCATATGGCTGTCGAGCGTGTGATAACCCTGTTCCGTGAACAGGGTGGAGTGATGCGCACGCGCGACGCGATGAGGCGGGGTGTGAATCCTCGTACCCTGTATGCCATGCGTGATGCTGGACTGCTGAACACGCTTACGCGCGGGGTCTATCACCTGCGTGATGAGCCGCTGCGTGGTTCCGACGATCTGGTTGCCGTGGCTCACCGGGTTCCCAAGGCGCGCATCTGTCTGATATCGGCCCTGGCTTTCCATGATCTGACCACGCAGATCCCGCATGTGGTGTTTTGTGCGCTGCCCCGGAATGTGAACCGCCCCAAAGTGGACCAACCGCCGGTGCGCTATTTCATCTATTCCCTTGAGTGCTATGAAGACGGCGTCGAATACCATGAGGTGTCCGGCACCCGCCTGGCGGTGTATTCGGTGGAAAAGACCCTGGCCGATTGCTTCAAGTACCGAAATCAAATAGGCATGGACACCGTGCTCGAAGCGCTGCGCCTGTACCGGGAACGGAAACCGCTGAAAATCAAAACACTGCTTGAGCACGCGCGCATTTGCCGGGTCCACAACATCCTGCCCCCCTATATCGAGGCGACGCTGTGAACCGGCCGGTCCGCAATATCCCTGAGTCGGTGAAGCAACGGTTGATCAACATCGCGCGGGCCCGGGATGTACCGGTGAACGAGGTGCTGCAATTCTATGCTATGGAGCGTTTTCTCTATCGTCTGGGCAACTCGCCGCACCGGGACCGTTTTTTGTTGAAGGGCGCTCTTCTACTGCAGGCTTGGCGGCTGGCGGAGTCGCGCACCACGCGCGATATCGACCTGCTAGGCAAAACCGGGAACTCACTCGATAATGTGGCACGAATGATCGCCGAGGTTTGTGCCCTCGATTACGCCCACGAGGACGGGATGGTTTATGATGCGGACACCATTCAGGCGGTACGCATAAAAGAAGACGCGGAATATGAAGGTGTGCGCGTAGTGTTCAATGCGCACCTCGGCTCTGCGCGGCTCCCCATGCAAATCGATATCGGGTTCAACGATGTAGTTACGCCCCAGCCGCAAACGATAGAATACCCGCCGTTGCTGGATTCTCCAGCGCCGACCTTGATGGGATACACCCCCGAAACGGTCATTGCGGAGAAGGTGGAGGCCATGATTGTGCTCGATGTGTTGAACAGCCGAATGAAGGATTTCTTTGATGTCTGGCTGCTCAGTCGTTATTTGGCGTTCCGGTTTGACGCGCTCGCCTTGGCAATTCGCAATACACTTGACCGCCGGGGTACGGCGCTACGCGGAATTCCAATCCTGCTTGCCGAGCCAGAAGAAAACCCCTCAAAGGAGCCACAGTGGAGCGCCTTTGTGCGTAAATCCAATTTGACTTACGCGCCCGGCCATTTCGTAGAGGTGGCAACGTCTGTCCGCGAGTTCATCGGTCCGGTGCTCGATGTTCTGATCGCCGACCAGTCTGTGCCGGATCGTTCGTGGATACCGCCTGGACCTTGGGAACAAGCAGAATGAGCCCGCCCCGCCCAAGGGCGTGGTCCCGAAAAAACCCACACTCTGCAAATTCATGATCCAGCTTGGCCGCTACGAGGAGCTCGGATCAGGTGTCCGTCGGGTGAATCCGTACCTGCCTCACTACGCCCCGGGCGCGGGCAAACCGGTGTTTGAGGATGGGGACATGTTTGGCACCATCCCCGACAAGCCCACCAGTCGCCTTCAGAAATACCGCCTGACCGGGAAGGGCCGGGCCCGGATTGAAGAGAATGCGCGATGATCAAGCGGACGGCCGTCGTCAACGACATGGCAGGCAGGGGGACAGGACTGAGTCGATAAACGTATGTAACCCGTTTACATGAACGGTTTATATGTGGTGTCCCCTTTTTCCTCACATCCCGCGTGCGGAACGGATGATCCGGCCCGGCCATTTGGCCCGCCACCTTTTCTCCTGCGTGAAACAAATCCCACTGGCCGTTCCCCTTCAGATTCAGGTAAAGGAGATTCCTTATGTTGGCGCGGTCAGCGGTTTGATTGCCCGCAATCTCCGCCGGGGCAAGGATCACATCCAGGGCGTGGCCTCCCAGAACCGTGCCTTCAAAATCAACTCCCAGACGGGCCTTGATCTCCACAATAAATCCGTCCCGATGCAGCCGCTCAAAGCTTCCAAGGGGAGGGGCTATTACAAAACGGGTGTTTCCATTCGGACCCGCCGAAATGAATTTGTTCTGCAATCCGATCACGGCGGTATTGCTTTCGGCGTTTGAGGAGGATGCGAGCAACGGAAGGTGTACAGTCAGCACGACGGCGAGACATACAGATGTGCGTATCAGGTGTTTCATGATGGACTCTGGGTTGGAGGATGAAAGAAATCAGCCGGAGTGAATGGTTCCATTAATGCGAAACAACCGATAATCATGGTATATTCCTTTCTTGCGTTTTTCTTGTTATCGTTATTTTCTCTGACCATGCGGTGAAATTACCGGAGCAGGCGATTCTAATAAATCATTCCATTCATAGCGCATATAGGGTGCGTCGGATGCGCGATTCCATCGCCCGGCGTTTGCCACCCATAGCGCCCGCGTTTCGGGAGTAAATATCACATTGTGCAGGTTGCCAGTCATGGATACCGGCGGAGCGATGATTTCTATCATTGCGGCAGGGTCAATTTGCCCATAGCGCTTCTGAATGCGTTCGATCAACTTCGTATAGCGTCGTCCGGCAGAAAGGACAACGCCATCGGCTACGATTGTTGGCAGTTCGGGATGAGATTCACCTGCGCGTACCACTTCCAGTGCGTCCGGTGTGGCTTTCATGGCTACGGCATCCCGTTGGCTGCCATCACTGACCACGTAGTAATATTCACAGGTACGCGGATGTCGGTCAAACCAATCGACCACTTCGTTCAGCGAGTATGCATGCTCCAGTGCGCCCCGGACTAACAGGGACATCGGCGTGCCGTCCCAGAGGCCTGCTCCAGTTCCTCCCATTTCCCCGATCGCGATCCGGTTGGCGTTCATCCCGGTCACACAGCCAATGAAACCGGCAAAACCCACGTTGACAAAGGGAACCTTGCCATTTCCTTCCATAACCAGAATGACGGCCTCATCCTGTAATCCAACATGGGTCATGTAGTCCAATACCCTTGCATGTAGTAGCGTTCCGTCTACGGTCGCTGCACCGAAGAGGGCCACGCCGCTGCAATGAAAGAACTCGGGGAATATGTTGGCCATTTGAATATAATCAAGGGGGACGCCTGCCCCTTTTGCCAAGCCCTCCATTTCTTCAAAATAGGAGGCATCAATGAAGGGCCGCTGTCGTTCCACAAGCGCTCGCGCATCGTCAGGAAACCAGCTTCCTTTTGACAGTGAATAATATAGTCCAACCCCGAAAACAACGCGGTTTACCAAGCGGTCCACCGATGCTGCCAGAAGGATACCATGTTGATAGCCCATTTCAAAAGGGGTACCTCGCACATTGAGAATGCGTTGACCGTCCTTTACCCGAAGAGCACCATTTCCTGCTGTCCATCGGCCCGGTAATGGCGGTTTTAATGGGTGCTGGTTGAGTCGCGCTAAATCGACCACAGCTCGCAAACTCCGATCCATTTCATGCGAATCAATGGTTGTTGTCGTTAAACTAGCGCTTCTCAAGCGCTTTGACTGCGGTTGTTCCTGCTGATAAATACGGGCGCGCCACTCGCCCCAATGTATATCGAGCTGATCGAAGCCCCCGGAAAGTGACCATATAGCCTCGCCGTATCGAAAGCGTAGCGTCCATTGCCAGACCTTTTCACGGCGTTGGGAAATCAGCCAGGTGGGACGCAAGTGCGCTGCAAGGAGCATACGCTGAATGGTTGTCAAGGCATAGATCGGAAGTAGTTCATCCTTCCAGAATGCTTCAGTCAAAGGCAATGCGGAGCCGTCCGATGCGAAAGCGGCTTCGGTATTGTGTACATAAATGACGGTCTGAGTGTCTATCAGAAGCCCTCCATTGTATTCATTATAGGAAAGCGTCCATTCTGTTGTTGCGTCGTCTTGGATCCATTCTCCCTTCGCCAAGGGCGCTGAATGACCTTCCGTGTTCTTACGTTCTAATTCCCACGCTATAACCATTTCAGGAAGCGGTCTCTGTCCAGTTGAGAGTGCCTGCTGGGAAACGGTAAGAAGATGATACAGGAACAACCAAGCGGAGAGGAAATAGATGAACACGGCGACAAGAATACCCGATATTAGGCGTATATATTGATTATTAAGTCGGAGCGCCATGCTAATTACCTGCTGCGTGTTTCTGAAGTTGTTATAACAAAATTGCATGCCTTGCTATCGATGTCAAGGCTTGCTTGCTGCGTTGTTGTCTGAATCATATAATTACAATTATGGGCACAGTTTTGCGGGATGACTTTGTGCGGTCCTGTGTCAAGATGTGCATGAAATCAAAAGGATCTGACTAACTCATGAAGAAAATCGCAATTATCGGATGTGGCCGGGTTCAAACGGGCAGCGACGCGCAACAAACATTTGCGATCGGGCATTCGCATGCAAAAGGATACCGGGCGTGCGGAATCGACTGCGAACTTTATGGCGTAGATACGTCGGCTGAGAATCTGGAGGCGTTTGGGGGTGCGTTTGAGGTTCCTCCTGATCGATTATTCCCTTCTACCGAGGCCTTATACAAAGCGCTCTGTCCGGATGCCGTTAGCATCTGTACTTGGCCGGTGTTGCATGCGCCGATGGCGATTGAGGCCATGCAAAACGGGGTAAAAGGCGTCATTATTGAAAAGCCAGTGGGAGTAGATGTAACCGATATTCGTAAGGTAGCTTGGCATGCCGATCGACGGGGCGCTGTGGTTAGTGTCGCGCATCAACGACGTTATAGTCCCGAGTTTCAGACACTACGCCGCATGGTAACGGAAGGGGTGCTGGGCACCCCGATGCATTTTGAGGGCCGGGTCGGTGACGGGTGGGATTTATTGTCATGGACGACCCACTGGTTCGATATGGCCAATTATTTTTTTGACGCGGATCCTTTGTGGGTGCTGGCCGGAATGGATGTTACCGATGCCCAACGATATAACCATGCGGTAGAAAACGCTTCAGTGGTCTACGCGCAATATCCTCACGGTCATTCCGCTACGTTTGTAAGTGGTCCGTCGAGTGTCACGGATATCCGGGTTCATGGGCCTAATGGCTGGGCTGCAATCAAGGGGAAGGAGGTGGAGTGGTGTACGCGCGCAGGGTATACGTCGATCCCGCGCGATCCTGCGACACACGGTGGCTTTGCTGGTCTAACGCGTGATTTGCTGTTGGCACTCGATGGAGGACCGGAACCGCTCTGTTCACTGCGTCGGAGCGGAGTAGCCACGGAAATGGCTTTTGCGGCACAGGAATCGGCGCGGACTTGTCGCAAGGTGGAGTTGCCGTTGCCTACCTATTTCGCCCCTTTGAATATCCTGCAACGCGCGCCGCTCCATCAGGTGCACGACCAACGCACCTTGCTCTATGCAGATGCCCATTTTGGCGGTGGTGGACGAGAGGGGTTGAGCGAGGCGCTTGCGGCGTTGACCGGCATTCCGCCGCGTCTCGTAGACGCATCGCAGGCTCCCTTGACCGCGGGTGATTTGCAGGACATCGATAGCCTGGTACTTTACCATACGCAGGAAACGCCCGCTACGGCCACACAGGCCGCCTTGTCAGATTGGGTGAAGGCAGGACGACCGCTACTGCTCGTGCACGCAGCTTTGGGGGCATGGCCTGATTGGTCAGACTATATGAGGTGGTGCAGTTTGGTGTGGGATCCCGCTCTTTCCTCACATCCGCATGGGGACATGACGCTAGCAGTGCTGCCGGATGCCAGGTTTCCGCCTTTCCGCGAGGCATGGCTGCCGCGTGACGAGATATTTACCGGCCTAAAAACAGTGGTGGAGCCTGAGGTGCTAATACAAGCAAGCTGGGAAGGCAAATCGTACCCGATGGCTTGGCAGCACGCCTCGCACGGGCATATTGGCATTTGGGTGCCGGGTCATCTGCAGAGTTCGTGGCGCGTACCGGCGATGCGGATGGGACTTGGCTACCTATGGCAGCACCTTTTATAATGCATACCATGATCTATGTATCGCCAAAAGGGGAGGACTGGTGGACGGGCCATCTGCCAGTGCCTACTGATGACGGACAGGACGGTCCGATTAAGTCCTTGCGGGCGGCGTTGCGCCGCGCCCGTCACCTGCGGCGCGATGGCGCCATACCGGGCCCCGTCACTATTTGGCTGGATGAGGGACGCTATCCCTTATCTTTTCCCTTGGAATTGGGTGCCGAAGATTATGGCTCCTGCCATATACGGGCTTATCCTGACACGCAACCCGTAATTGATGGCGGCATTCCGATTGTGGGATGGACGCCTTGTACCTTTAACGATCGCCCTGCGTGGCGCTCGGATGTGACCTCGTTGTTGCTCGAATTCGGGCCATTCCGATCCTTGTTTGTCAATGGCCAACGGGCTCAGCGCGCACGTTGGCCGTCCGAGGATGTTCTGTGGATCGAGCGCGCACCTGATGTCCCGGCGTCGTTCGGACCGGATACCACTACGGAACTGGTGCGCGGCCAATCAAGGTTTATTGCGCATGCAGGGGATTTGGACGCGATCCCGGATTGGTACGGGGCGGAAGTGGCGATGTTGAATCGGTGGGTGCACGAATGGTTGCCGGTGAAGTCGTATGATTCCTCCACGCGAACGGTGACCTTGAAAGTGCCGACCCGCTTGTACATGCGCACAGAGTATGCCGACACCAAGAAGACAACGCGTTATTGGATCGAAAACGTGTCGGCTGGATTTCTTAAATCTGGAGACTGGTATCTCGACGAGCGCGAACGCGTTTGTTATTACCTTCCGCGCGACGGCGAAACGCCCGACACCGTTGAGATAGTGGCACCTGTTCTTCAGCAATGGCTACGCATCATGGGCACGCCGGATCAGCCAGCCGGCGGTCTTCGTTTCACCGGGATCACGTTCCGCCATGCCGACTGGCAGCCGCCTTGCAATCGAGCGGTGTGGTGGGATCCTTACCGTGACGCATCCGAATGGGCGCCATGCGACAGTTTTCGCGCCTTCAAGGAAGTCAACCACGCCGATCCGCGCCGCGATGCGGGCACGGTCCCTCAGGCCGCGTTTAATTTGCCGGGCGCGATCCACTTGGAGTATGCGCGGGACTGCGTGTTCACCCGTTGTTGCATGGAGCACACGGGCTACTACGCCATCGGGTTTGGCCGGGGCTGCCGTGGACATCATCTCGATGGCAACACGCTGATGGATCTGGGCGCTGGTGGCATCATCATGAACGGGGACACCACCAACCGGGATCCCTCCGTGTACACCGGCCATAGCCAATTTATAAACAACCGGATTCACGGTGGCGGTCAGGTGTTTCGCGCAGGGTGCGGGATTGCCATATTAAACGCGGAGCGGGTGACCCTGGCGCACAACGAAATCTTTGATCAGACCTACTCCGGCATATCCTGTGGCTGGGAATGGGGCTTTACGGAGCAAGTGTCGCGCGCGCATTGCATCACAAAAAATCACATTCACCATATCGGTCAGCGCGGCGGCATGAGCGATATGGGGGGCATCTATTTGTTGGGACCACAACCGGGAACGCTCGTGGACGGGAATTTTGTGCACGACATAGCGTGTGCGGCATATGGCGGATTTGGTATTTATCCGGACGAAGGCAGTTCATTTCTGATCATCCAAAACAATGTCGTCTGGCGGGTTCGCTCGGACGGCTTGCACGATCATATGGGCCGGCAGAACGTGATTCGCAACAACATATTTGCGTGCTGCGGCGAGCACGGTGTTTGCTTTGCCCGTCCCCCTCGTAATCGCTGGGTCTCGCACCCCCCCGAAGGCGGCTTGTTTTTGCACAACATTGTAGTCAGCAACGGGGCACCCGTGTTGTTTGAAAGCCTTGCCTATCAGTCGGCGAATCCGTACGCCTGTGATTTGAATTGCTATTGGGACCTGTCGGCGCTCGCCCCGGCGTTTCGCGTTCGTTTAGCGCCAGACATTCAGGCGTGCGCTAAAGGGCAAAGCGGGACCCTTGCGGATCGTCAGCAAGCAGGGCAGGACACCCATTCGATCGCCGGGAATCCCCTGTTTGCGGATTTGGCCTCAGGCGACTTCCATTGGCCTCCCGCATCCCCGGCGGCCAAGCTGGGCATTCGCCCGATTGATCTGTCGGATGTTGGACCCCAACCCAAGAGCGAGCAATGAACCAGGAACTTTCCCGCGCGGACATCGCACGATTACAGGAACTGGCGCGCCGAAAACAGGCCGCGGCGAACAGTGCGACCAATCAGGAAAAGATACAGGCGTGGCTGGCGCACGATGCCGGTGAAAATGATCGGATCATGATTTTGGGGGAGTTAATTGGTTTGGCCGGTGAAGCACACCCGGTGCCCCCCTCCGTATGTACCTGTTCCAGCCCTTGGGCTCGATCTGTTGAGCGCGGGTTGTTGGGCGATTTATATGCGGTTGAAACCTATTGCGATGATCGCCCCATCTCCGCCTGCACCAACGTGCGCTGGCAAATTGATGGCGGCCATTACGGGGTCGTTATTCCCGAGCACGACGCCAGTGCCGGCGGTCAGATGGGCTCGAAGGCATGGGATCCGGTGTTGATCGATCTGGACACCGACCTGGAGAAACTGAAGCACCGCACCTTTTCGGTGGATCGCGAAGCAACAAAAGCGGCTGTGGATCGGATCAACGATGTGATGGGCGAATGGTTGCCTGCCCGCATACGCGGTCTGCCGTTCTGGAGTCTGGGTATGACCGATACCGTCATGCAACTGATGGGGATGGAAGACTACATGCTGGCGATGTACGACAATCCCGAAGGCTTGCATAGCTTGATGCGTTTTATGTGCGATGATTATCTGACTCTGATAGACTGGTTGGAACAGGAAAACCTGATTCCCTTGAACAACGCCGATGACTATGTGGGCTCCGGTTCAGTCGGGTATACGCAGACGTTGCCCGAGCCTGGACGCGCGGATGACCAGGCATGGACGCTCCGGGACTGCTGGTTGCTGCTCGAATCGCAGGAGACCGTGGGAATCAGCCCGGATCTCTTCGCGGAATTTGTGTTGCCGTACCAGCGTGAACTTGCGGAACGCTGCGGGCGCCTCTATTACGGCTGCTGCGAACCGCTACATGAGCGATGGGAACACGTCAAGACACTGCCGAATCTGGCCCGCGCATCGGTGTCGCCGTGGGCCGATCAAGCCGTAATGGCGGAGCGGCTGGGGCGTGACTATGTGTATTCACGGAAACCCAACCCGACCTTGGTCAGCACCGCCACGTTCGATGAGGAGGCGATTCGCGCAGACCTTCGAAACACATTGGCCATTGCCGGCGACTTGCGGCTGGAGATCATCATGAAAGACGTGCATACATTGAATGGCGATTCCGACCGTATGAGGCGCTGGGTGCAGATCGCGCGCGGGGAAGTGGCACGGTACGGACGCGGATGAATCCTTTATGGCATGCGGACGGCATTCGCCGGGCGTCCTGCCTGAATGGCTGGTGGCGCTTTTATCCGGGCGAGCAGCAGCTACTCG
>Ga0208354_1000502_pt1 | contig 19594 bp, 13 predicted proteins | sample HotLakmasection4_FD_184727 | JGI IMG/M metagenome (GOLD analysis project Ga0208354, IMG submission 184727) | Hypersaline microbial mat communities from Hot Lake, Washington, USA - Section #4 (SPAdes) | ecosystem: Environmental > Aquatic > Non-marine Saline and Alkaline > Hypersaline > Microbial... | reverse complement strand
TGGTGAGTTCAGCGCGAGTGAGAGCTTCGCCATTGTTGTCAGTGCGGCGAACACGGCACCGGTGATTGATCCGATTTCGGATGTGACGGTGACGGAAGGCACGCCGATCAATGTGGTTGTGGCGGTGACGGACACGGAAGGCGACGCGACGGTCAGCATTGAGATTGTTGACGATGCGACCACACAGCCTGTTGATCCTGCGAGCTACAGCTTCGTCAACAATGAGCTGACGTGGAACACTGCGCCGGTCGGCAACTATACGGCGACGGTGACGGCGGACGATGGTGAGTTCAGCGCGAGTGAGAGCTTCGCCATTACAGTCGATCCATTGATCGCAGGGGTGCCTCAGGCCTTTGTCGCTATCGATCCAAGTGGCAATAGCATCGATGGCAGCACCTTTAACAACGGTTTCATCGTTACGAACCAATCTACTGAAGGACTGCAGATCGCGAACATCAGCGTTGATCTCAGCTCTTCGATGTACCCGAATATGGTGTTTGATCCGAATGGCTCGGCTGGCGATGCGGCAGGTAAGTGCTTCGAGCCGACTTCCGCCAGTGCGACAGCGACGGGACTCGTCGTGCCAGCTGAAGCATGCGTTGATCCTTTCAGTGTTCCCTTCGGTAACGGAGGCTCGTACGTTCTGAGCGCTTCGTTCACAGACTTCGACCCGGGTGAAACGTTCAGCTTCGCCGTGGATGTTGATCCCACCAGTATTGAGAACGCATCGAGTACGGGTAGTTCTGGCAGCGTTAGCGGCCTTGAACTGTCTGGTTCTGTCTACACGATCACCTTCAGTGACGGTAGTACACTCAGCGGTGAAATCTACCGCGTACAGCCGAATAGCCTGGATGGGGCAGCGAATACGCTGAAGCCCGATCCTCTCAGCGCGGCACCCGGTTTGTCGGTCCTGGGCACGACCCCGACGACTAACGGTGACTACCAGGATGCGACAATCACCAGTCTCAATCAGACCGCGCAGGTCAGTGGGCCGGTTGGTGCGAATGTTTCGCTACTGGTTATCGAAAGCGACTATCTGGTCGGTACGCCTTCCAGCGATCCTTTCGAAGCGAACATCGCACAGGTTGTCAGTGAATACGACGCGGTGATCGGCACAGGCGGTACAGTGGACATCTCCGTCCCGCTGACGGATAGCAGCACGGGCAACCTGTACTATCTTGCAGCGGTCGTTGTAGAACCTGATGGACGCACATCTGATCTAAGTACCGTGTGGCGTCTGCTGTATCAACCGGGTACACCGATCGCGCTGATCGAGATCAACCCGGGCAGTGGCCTTGGTGCAAGCACGTTCAGTAACAACAGCTATCAGATCACCAATAACAGCCAGGGTGGTACGCAGATCACCAGCGTCAGCATCAATCTGGCGACAGGCATCCTGCCTGATATGGTCTTCGATCCGGTAGGATCGGGTGGTGATGCGACCTCGAACTGCTTCACGCCTAACTCTGGTGCATCGGAAACTGGTGTGATTGTCCCGCCTGACGAGTGTGTGGATCCGTTCAGCCAGCCGCGCAACGGTGGCTTCGATATCCTCACGATCGATTTCACCGACTTCGACCCGGGTGAGCAGTTCTTGTTCACCACAGATATCGATCCGAACAGCATCCAGGGTGTGTCGGGTGCAGGCAATGCGGGAGCGGTCTCCGGCTATGAGTTGGTCGGTGCAACAGTTACGGTCACCTTCAGTAATGGCGTTGTGCTGAACAGCAGCCTGTACGAAGATGGCAGCCTGGGCGGTTCGCAGGCCGTCGTCGCTGAGGGCGCGCCGGCTGCGCCGAGCATCCAGGCGCTGGGTGTCACCAGTCCGGCGATCGTCAATGATCCCGACCAGACAATCGTCATCACGGGTGTCCCTGGCCAGTACTACAGTCTGCTGCAGATGGATACACGCCTTTACATCGCGTCTGGCGATCCGCCGTTCAACGTCTCACCGTCTGAACTGCCGTTTTATGCCAACGAAGCCATGAGCGGCAAGTCCGTGTTCAACGGCGTGTTCGATGCGGACGGTGTGGTCGAAGTGCCGGTGACGCTGCTGCAAACGCCTGGAGCAACCGGTACACCAGATGGTGGGTTGAACTACTTCGTGGCTGTAAGCAGCAATACACCGTATGCTGTCGATCAGCAGGTGAGCCAGACCTCGAATGTGGTCATCCTCAAGTACGAAGAGGTGGTCCAGAACAATCCGCCGCAGATCGCTTTCCTGACGAACGTTGGCAGTGGAATCAGCGTGGATGAAGGAAGCACAACGGCGGTACAGTTCACAGTAACGGATCCTGATGGCAACCTGGATACGGTTGACGTAACGGGGGCAAGCTTCATCACCCTGACGGAGACAGGCAACGGTGTCTACACGGCGACCTTCGACCCTGCCATCGGTGATGCAGGTAACTACACCATCACGGTGACTGCTACCGACACTGAGACGGCATCCAGCAGCCAGGCCTTTAACCTGACGGTGAACGCCGCGAATGTCGCTACGCTGACGGGTACGTTCACACTGCAAGGGCGTACAACTTACGATGTTGATCTCGCGGTGAACCTGTATCCGGTTGGCAGCACCACGCCGGTTTATACCTTCGCAGTCACGGCACAGGCCAACGGTGAGTTCATGATCGATAACATCGCGATCGGCACGTATCAGATCGCGGTGAAACATCCGCAGTCGCTACAGGTTGTCGACACAGTGACGCTTTCGCAGGGTGCAAACACCTTCAACTTCGGTGAATTGCGGGTGGGCGATGTCAACGGCGACAACGTGGTGTCAGCGCTGGACTTCTCCTTGCTGGCCGGGAGCTACAACGAAGCGCTTGGTGATTCAAACTACAATCCAGATGCCGATCTGAATGGTGACAATACGGTTGACGCACTGGACTTCTCACTGCTCGCGAGTAACTACAACGTCGCAGGCGAAGTGCCTCAGCCATAACGTCGCATCACCTTATCCTCTATCACCTGGTTCTATCCGGGTGGTAGAGGACCAATGAACTTCTAAATGAGCAACAGGCTTCTTCAGACTGGCATACACCATCTGAAGAAGCCTGTTGTTTTCCCCGATGCCTATCCATCCGCTGCGCAGAATCCGCCCTGGCCGATGCGGCAACTCTGGAAGGGGATTTTGAGATCAGAGCTTCTGGCTTGGTGATTCCGTAATGTTCCGAATCAACTCGGATTTATGCAGACGGCCAGACCCAGCCAGGCTGTTTCTGTCAGAATGCAGACGACAGTCATCCATGAGGGCGCGTATCCGGGCAGGTTGGTTCGTGTGGCCTGCTTAACTATTTAGATGCTGTACACCTGTACACTTTTGTAAAGACTGGATTGGGGGGATTTCCCCTAGTGCAAATAAGGGGAACAGCTGTTACGGAAAGCGCAGGAAATGGGTAATGTATTAGAGACGGATGAGTTTGTATGGAGGAAGCATCTTTGCACTGAGGCTTGTCCAGCGGTTTCGCACATCCGATTATTCAGGCTGGCAGACCGAAGTTCGGGTTGTACTTACTTACCAAACTTAATCCGACCTTATTTACATGAATTGGAGCTAAAGCAGATGTTCAGAAAAGTAACTCTTCTTCTCTCATTGTTGCTGACAGCCCTGATGACTGTTGGCGCAGGCTTCAGTGTTGCACAGGATATTACGGGACGAGTAGGTATTGTGCTGCCGACGCGCGATGAGCCGCGGTGGGTGCAGGACGAGGGACGTTTCCAGGAAGCGCTGGCGGCGGCTGGTTACGAGGTCAGCATTCTGTTCAGCCAGGGTGATTCTGCACGTGAGCGTGCGAACGTTGAGGATTTGATTACGCGCGGGATCGAAGTGCTGATCATTACACCGCACGATGGTGATGCGGCTGCGGCTGCGGCTGCGGCGGCGAAGGCGGCTGGGGTCACGGTGATTTCGTACGATCGTTTGATCACGAACACGGATGCGGTGGACTACTATGTGACGTTCGACAGCATTGCGGTGGGTGAGGCGCAGGCGCAGTACCTGGTGGACAATGCGGAAGGCATGGGCAATCCGCTGTATCTGTATGCGGGTGCGGCGTCGGACAATAACGCGTTTCTGTTTTTCGAGGGGGCGTGGAACGTACTGCAGCCGAAGATAGCAGACGGGACGTTCTACATTGTGAATTCGAGCGAGGCGATTGGATTGCAGGATCAGGCGGAGCTGACGCGAGATCAGTTTGCGCAGATCATTGGACAGATTACGACGAACTGGGACTTCAACACGGCGAAGAATCTGGCGGAAGCGAACCTGACGGTTGCGACTGCGGAAGATAAGGGAGACGTGTTCATACTGGCACCGAACGACGGCACGGCGCGTGCGATTGCGGATGCGTTTGCGGCGGACAACGACGTGGCGAGCTATGTGGTGACGGGACAGGATGCTGAGCAGGCATCGGTACAGTACATCATTGATGGCAAGCAGTCGATGACGGTGTTCAAGGATGTGCGCACGCTGGTGAACGATGCGATCAGCGTTGCGGTGACGGTGCTGCAGGGTGAGACGCCTGCGACGACCGGAGCCTATGACAATGGTGTGATCGAAGTGCCAGCGCTGCAATCTGAAGTCATCACTGTGGACGCCAACAATGTCGTCGCAGCCCTGATTGAATCTGGCTACTACAATGCTGCGGATTTCACCGGGCTTGAGTAGAGTCTGATACTTCTCATTGCGGGGTAAGGAAAACGAACCTTACCCCGCATTTTCAGGTTGATTTGGCGCCTCTGGTTGGTGTGTTTGCATCTGATGCAGGCCCGCAGGTTCACTGACAACCTACCGTAAAAACACGTTCAGCGGCGTCAAAGCTGCCGCAGTTGATGCATCTACTGTCTTCCTGGAGGTTGATGTGGCTAGCGCTCCATTATTGGAAATGCGCAGAATCGTAAAGGAATTCCCCGGCGTTCGCGCTCTGGATGACGTCAGTTTCAGGGTTGGTCATCGGGAGATACACGGGCTGGTCGGCGAGAACGGCGCTGGGAAGTCTACGCTTATGAAGGTGTTGAGCGGGGTGTATCCGCACGGGACCTATGAGGGCGACATTCTTTTTGATGGCGAGGTGCAGCGATTTCGTGGGATCAACAGTAGTGAGCGCGTGGGAATCGCCATCATCTATCAGGAGTTGGCACTCGTCCCTGACATGACGGTGTACGAGAACATATTCCTGGGGCATGAAATCAGAGCCTGGGGCGTAGTCGATTGGAATGAGACTATTCGTCGAGCAAGAGAAATGCTGGACATGGTGCGCCTGGATGTCAACCCATCGATGATGGTACGTGACCTGAGTGTGAGCCAGCAGCAACTTGTAGAGATTGCCAAAGCGCTAAGCAAAAATGTTAAGCTTTTGATCCTCGATGAGCCTACCTCAGCACTCAATGAGAACGAGAGTGCAAACCTGCTGAATCTGATCCGCAGCCTGCGGGATAACGGCATCACCAGCGTTTTGATTTCACACAAGCTCAAAGAGGTGATTGCTGTTGCGGATAAGGTGACAGTGCTACGTGATGGACAGACCGTCTGTACACTGGATGCGGCCAGAGGGGAAGTCGACGAGAACGCGATCATCAAGAACATGGTTGGTCGAGAGATCAATAACATTTACCCGCCACGTAAACATTCGGTGACAGACGAGGTTGTTTTTGAAGTCTGTAATCTGAATGCATATGATCGCGGGCTTGGACGTCAGATACTGCATGACATCAACTTCCATGTGAATAAAGGCGAAATCATCGGTTTTGCAGGTCTCATGGGTTCTGGACGTACCGAATTGGGAATGAGTATCTTTGGTAATCCCAAGAAGTATCAGATTTCCGGGGACATCATCAAGAATGGTGAAGTCCGGCAGTTTCGGCATCCCTCACAGGCGATTCAGGCTGGTATTGCCTATGTCAGTGAAGATCGTAAATCACAGGGGCTGATTCTGATTCAGGATGTCAAGGAGAATATCACGCTGGCCAACCTGCGTGCGCTCGTCCGACGTGTAGTTATTGATGAAAACAAGGAAGTGCAGGTCGCCCGCGACTATAAAGAGAGCCTGGACATAAGGACGCCCAGCCTCGAGCAGCAGGTCGTTAATCTTAGCGGTGGTAATCAGCAGAAGGTATCTCTCGCAAAGTGGTTGTTTGTCAAACCAGACATTCTGATTCTTGACGAACCAACGCGTGGTATTGATGTCGGTGCCAAGTACGAAATCTATACGATCATGAAGGAACTCGTTGCGTATGGCATGAGCATCATCATGATCTCATCTGAATTGCCCGAAGTGCTGGGCATGAGTGATCGGATCTATGTGATGTCGGAAGGGCGATTCACGGGGGTACTGGAATCCAAAGACGCAACACAAGAATCGATTATGCGGTTAGCGACCAGCTAAGGAGTCAGCTTGATGGTCTTCTTCAAACACATTCAGAAGTCGTTACAGGGTAACATCCGCGAGTACGGGATGTTTATTGCGCTCTTTGTCATTATGGCGATTTTTACGTTTACGACGGATGGTCTTTTTATTTCTTCTCGTAACCTGAGTAATCTCTTCAACCAGGCTGGTTACATCGCCGTGCTGGGCGTGGGGATGACGCTGGTGATCGTTATTCGCCATATTGATCTTTCTGTAGGGTTTTTGTCTGGATTTCTGGGTGCGATTGCAGCGATTGCTCTCAAGTTCTGGGGGCTGCCGGTGTGGGTGGTTATCCCGTTGGTGTTATTCCTGGGGATTATCGCTGGCCTGGCTTCTGGGTTCATGGTGGCACAACTGAAAATACCCGCATTTGTCGCGACACTCGCTGGCTTTCTCGTATACCGGGGTGGCATTCTGCTGCTGACGGAGAGCACCGGTACGATTATCATTTCAGATGATATCTACAATGCCATTGGCAACGGCTATATCCCGGATATACCCATTGATGGCTTTCTGCCGGGAATGCACAAGCTGACCCTGCTGATTGGTGTCGTGGGGATTCTTCTGTACATATTCAGTCAGGTTCAGAGCCGGCGTAAGAAGTTGGCCTACAAATTTGAAGTCTCAACTTTAGATATGTTCATTCTCAAGCTGGTATTTGTGTCTGTTGTGGTTGGTTGGATTTTCTGGAGCCTGGCAGCTTTCAACGGTTTGTCGTGGACCGTGGTGATCGTACTGGCTGTCGTGTTTATCTACGATTTCATCACGAATCGAACGGTGGTTGGTCGTCATATTTACGCGGTGGGTGGTAATCCTGAGGCCGCCGAACTGAGTGGTATTAACGTCAAGCGCATCACGTATCTGGTATTTGGTTCAATGGGTATGCTCGCTGCGCTCTCGGGTATTCTGTTCTCATCGCGTTTGCAATCGGCTACGACGACCGCTGGCACGTTGTTTGAGCTTGATGCGATTGCCGCCGCATTCATCGGTGGTGTATCTGCGGCGGGTGGTGTCGGCAGGGTGACGGGCGCGCTCATTGGTGCACTGGTCATGATTTCACTGACCAGTGGTATGAATCTGATGGGCATCGGTATTGCGAGCCAGTACGTAGTGCGTGGTGGTGTGTTGGCTGCAGCAGTCATTTTTGACGTTACGACACGTAATCGTCGTGGTAGAATTTAATTTGACTCAAACTTAATTCACCGCGTAGCTGTGAAGAACCTGGCCAAGAAGGGTCAGATGTATGCAGAAACAGGCGGATCGGGTAGCCCTGTTTGTTCACATTCAGAACGCGCTGCGGTCGAAAGCAGGTTGTTGCAGTGAGAGTTTTGATTGCTGACGATCATGAAATAGCCCGCGTTGGTATCTGCAAGGCTTTGGCAGAAACCAGCGATATTGAGCTGATTGCTCACGTCTGTAACGGCATTGAACTTATGGAGGCATTGAGCTGCGGCACGTTCGACTTCCTGATTATGGATGTTTCAATGCCTCATTTTGATCCCCTTCAGACCGTTCAGTTAATCCGGATGCAGTACCCTTCTATGTTCATCCTCGTGGTTAGCGCCTATGACGATGATGTCTACGTACAGGGCCTATTGAACGCCGGGGTACATGGTTATCATCTGAAAGATCAGCCGCTGAAGGATCTGACGCTGGCAATTGATCGCATCCTCTCTGGTGAGATATGGGTATCCGGTGCCTTAATCAATAAATTGCTGTCTCATGCTTATCAGAGGCCCATTGAACTATCTCCGAGGCAGGTGGATATTGCTCGCAACTTATCATATGGCCTGAGCAACAAGGAAATCGCGGAAAGGCTGACGCTCAGTATCAAGACGATAGAAAATCATCTGACGCGCCTGTATCGTCAGCTTAATGTCAACAGCCGTCTGGAAGCCGTCGCATATATACATGAAAATCCGCAGATTTTGGGACAGCGTGGGCAGGTTATGGTGAAGAATACTGCCAACCCTATGCTGCCAGCCCAGGGAGGACTGTCTATCATCGTTGTGGATGACAACCAGCGCTTCAGAAGAGAACTCTGCAGCATTGTCGGCCGCAACCTGCCCGCCGCAACGATCTACGAAGCCAGTAACTGGGCTGAACTTCACCCTCTTGCGTACCAGGTGCGTCCACGACTCATCTTTATGGATATTGTGCTCGGTGATGAGGATGGCATCAGCCACACACGAAGAATCAAACAGGAACTACACGATATAAAGGTCATTCTTATCACGGCCTATCCGGACCGAGAATTTCACCGTCTGGGGATAGAATCGGGCGCGCTGGCTGTCGTCGACAAAAAAGACCTTGATACCCCTACGATCAAACAGATTCTGTATGACACGATCGATTAAAGTTACGGCCTACTTATGCTCATACTCGATCATATTTCCAAACTATATGGTCAGAATTGTGTTCTTGATGATGTGAGCCTGGATATCGCTGCTGGTAATGTCGTGGGTGTTGTGGATCATGAAGGACAGGCGATACTTGAACTGGTCAATATGTTGTCTGGGCAACATGGGCCTGATAGCGGGCAAATCCGAATTGAGAATCAACGACTGTCCTGGAAGTTCCGTCCGCAGCAGCATCGTATCGGCATCGTTTATCGTGAACCACGATTAGTCGGATCGCTCGATATCGCCAGCCATATCTTCCTTGCTCATGAGCCAAAGTCACAACAGCGCATCCGTAAATGGATGAATATTCATAATCCTTACCACATCTTCAGCGATGCGGAACGCCTTCTCTCTGAGTTGAATTTCAACCTGCCGACAGCACATACGCCTGTAGATGACCTGTCGGTCGAACAGCGACAATTGGTTGCTATCGCACAGCTTATTGTGCAGTCTCCTCGGATTATCGTGGTTGATCACCCTGGACGGACGCTGAGTTTGCCCTATCAGGAACAACTTCTCGATCTTATCCGTATGTGGCGCAAAGAGCGCAAAACGATCATTCTCGGCACACCAAACCTGGACACCCTGTATGCGGTTTGTGATCGAATTATCGTGCTGCGTAATGGCAAGATTGTGATTGACTCCCCTATTGATGAGGTAAGCCGTGAATCGGTGGTTGCAGCATTGGTGAGTGAACGACAGCATGGCCAGGTGACGCCCCTCATCTGGGCGCTGGATACGTACTACCAGGCGTTTCGTCAGGCACAATTGCTGCGGCATAACCAGGAACTACTGGAACAAGACCTTGCGCGAGAGAATATGATCCGGCAGGAATTGCTGGATCAGCTTTCTGTGCAGGTATCCGCGCTGGATGACGCCAACCTGGCGCTGCAGGTTGCTCAGCGGCGTCTGCTGACTGAAAGAGAAGAGGAACGCAAACATCTCGCGCGTGAACTGCATGATCAGGTTATTCAGGATTTGCTGGCCTGGAACTATCAGCTTGAGACCATTGCTGAAACGTTTCCTCAGTTGCATACAAACATTGACGCGCTTCGTGATGGTGTGCGAAACATGGTTGAAGACCTCCGACGAATTTGCAGTCGACTGCGACCACCGACCATTGACAGCTTCGGGCTGGGCGCGGCCTTACAGTCGTATACCAGCAGTTGGAGTGAACGGACTGGTATCCAGGTTGACCTGCAGGTAGATCGCAGAATCGGTCGCCTGACGGAAGAAATAGAACTGTCGGTGTTCCGTATCGTGCAGGAGAGCCTGAGCAACATCACTAAACATGCGCACGCAAGCTTTGTGACGGTCCAACTCAATTATCTTAGCCTACGCATGTTGCAGTTACTGATCGCCGACAATGGAATTGGTCTAGAAGAGACCTTCGATCTTGGTCAGCTTTCGGGCGAGGGACATTTCGGCATACTCGGCATCACAGAACGCGTCGCACTGCTGGGTGGACGTATCAACTTCCGCAATCAGCCCGCAGGTGGTCTGCAGATTCAGGTCGAAGTGCCAGTGACGCCTAAAGTCATCCCCGAGGAAAAGTGATGCAAGCCATCTGGCGCACCGAGCAGGTATCCGAGAAATCAATCGCCTGGGACATGGTAAGAGCGGTCGATGATCATGGTCAGGATCACTTGCCTGAGCGCCATCCCAGCTCCCCGCTCTATTTCCGCGGACAATGTAGTTTCTTCCAGAAGGTTGTAAAGCGCGGGGAGGGCATCCTTCATGATGTCACGCCTTTGATCGCGTTTATGAGCTGAGACGAGCCCCGCGCAGCGCGAAGCCTGTATCCCGTCATTCAGGCGGATGTTGATCCGCACCAACTGCTCGATTGCTGTACACATGATCTGAACCGAATCGAGATCGTACCCGACCTGCATCGCCTCAAAATACGAGTCGTCCGGGTATGTGCCGACCTGCATCGCCTGTGCATAACACAGGTTCAGCATGGATTGCGCGGTATCCAGTTTGTTGCCCAGTTGTCGGCGGATATCCAGCGAGCGTTGCAGGTGTTCGATGGCGAGATGCCACTCCTGTGTAATGCAGTACAATTCGCCGAGGGCGCTCAGGCTGCGTGCGACGCCATCAACATCATGGATAGCTTCGCGAAGTGACAGACTCTCACGATAAAGCGGGATGGCCTCTGGTAGCTGGTCCTGCAACATGCGGATCTGCCCGAGATTCTGAAGTGTGCTGGCAATGCCGTGTTTATCATCCAGCTGCCGGCGAACCTGGAGGGCACGTTCGAACTGGTCGGCGGCAATATCCCATTGACCCAGGGACATGTAAACCGCACCAAGATTGTTCAGACAGGTGGCGATGCCATGTCTATCCTGGTGAGCTTCTCGGATTTTGAGATTCTGGCGATAGTACTTTTCAGCTTCTTGATAATTGCCACGCAGGTGAGCGACTGCGCCGAGGTTGTTGTAGCCTTTGCCGACGCCAACTTCATCACCGTGTGCATGTCTCAGTGCGATTGCCCGCTTGTAGTGCTTCTCGGCGGCATCCCAATCTGATTGGTAATGTGCAATATTGCCCAGCGTGTTATAAGCCTGGGCGATAGTGAGCTGATCACCGGCTTCTCTTTCATGGGCGATTGCCTCCATCAGCAACCGGCCCGCGTGTGCGTAATCCCCTGAGCGGAATAGATTCGTCCCATGCTCTATGAGATATTGCAGGCGTACATCCTGCTGTGCGATTCTTTTTTCTTTGTCCCACTCTGCGATACGTTGCAGAACTTCTCCCTGGGCTTTCCAATCCCCCAGGAAGCGGAGAAGCTCGACCTGTTTCAGCAGTATGCCGATATGTTCTTCAACAGGCAGAATCGGTGTTTGTCTGAGCGCTGTATCGAGTATTCTGAACAGTTCAAGTGCTTCGGGGTATGCAAATGCTTCCGAGGCTAACCTGGCTGCGATGGGGACCCAGCGGGCGAGCGTATCAACATCACCAGCGTGCCGGGCATGATATACAACCCTTGTAACGACATCGCCACGCCGGTTCCCGGGTAGTAGCGCAGCGTGACGTTCAAAAAGGCGTGCCACGCGTCGGTGAAGAACCTGCCTTCTGGCAGCACTCATGCTGCTGATAATCACGTCGCGGTACAGAAAGTGTCGCAGCGTGTAAGTGACGAGGCTGTCTTCCGACTGTGACGCAATGAAGCGCTGGCTCGTCACATGTTCCAGGTTGTGGATCATCTCCGTTTCGTTCTGTCCTGTGCATTCCAGAATCTGACTGAGGTTGGCCGGACAATCCATAATGGCCAGTGTTTCGAGCAGTTGGCGCTGATTGTTGGTCATCTTTTGCATGCGCTGCTTGACTAACACATCAAAGCGCTGGGGAATGGGCAGCTTTTCCAGCAATCCAGGTTGCGCTTGACAGGTTTGCAATACATCCACGATGTGCAAACTGATGCCCATGGTGTGATCAATCAGCTCATGGAGGAATTCATCCTTGTTATCGATATCTGGCAGTATTTTGTCGATCAACTCAGATATGCATTGTGGTTCAAGTTGATACAGGGTAAGCCAGTCGACGGCTGTCAGGGTTTGCCACTCATCAATTGCACGCTGCAGCGGCGGATTTTCTTGAGATTCTATCGTGCGCTGCGTCACGATGACCATTATCGGAACGCGGCTCAGGCGTTGAAAAAGGAGTGACAATAGCAAGATGCTGTTTTCATCTGCGAAGTGAACATCTTCCAGAATGATCATCGTTGGTTTGTTGGCGGCAACCAGCGACAAGAAGTCGATGACTGTGGTCAGCAGTAACAGGCTGTTGAGATTACCCTGATCGTGGGCAGCGAGTTCTGCTGGGCTTAGGGGAATGAGGTCGGGGACCAACAGGCTCAGGCGAAACCGGATGACATCCGGGAGTGCAATTGTGACGTCACTCATGATCCGCGATAAGCTTTCGCGGATGATCTGTATCCAGGGGTTGAGTGCGGCCGTCTGGGTGCTTTCGTAGCATACGCCCTTGTAGATGTTGGCGTCGCCTGACAACTGACTGACAAATCGATCGATCAGTGCGGACTTGCCTATGCCCGCATCACCCTTGAGAATGACTGCATGGCCCTGTTTGTTAACTGAGCTGTTCCAGCGACGGTGCAGCACGTCAAGTTCGCTAAAGCGCCCGACAAAAGGCATCGCTGAATCAGGCAGCGAATAGACAGGTCGTTGGTGCTGGGGGATGAGGTCTGGTAACGGACGATTCTCCATAATCCTGCATTGCAAATCCGTTAGGTGATCACCCGCTTTCGCACTGAACTCGCGCTGCATGTGCTCCTGGTACGTTTCGAACTGCTGTAAGGCAACCTGCTTCTGGCCTGATTTCGCATGCAGCCACATCCACCAGTAGTGTGCGTCTTCGAGCGACGAATTGTGGTTGAGTAAGCGCTTTGCCCAATGCAGCGCTGACTCATAATCTGCAGCAGCAACAAGATGCTGTATCAGCTTCAGCGTACCTTTTTCGAAGGCTTGCGAGTAACGCGCGCGGTGGCCCAGTAACCATAATTCATAGTCAATATCGTCGGGCAGATGCATGCCGGACAGGAGTTCACCCCGGTACAGCTTAAGTGCCGCCTCCAGCTTGGTTGGATCCAGTACGGCTGACGAATTGTCCACGGCGTTCATGAACTGCAGGGCATCGATCCACAGTTTAGAATGATCAATGCGTATTTCGTCATCGTGCGTATGCAGGAAAACGTCATGAAAATTGCGACGGATGCGACTCATGTGCCAGCGCAAAGCTCCATAAGGATCATTAGAGCTGCGGCAAAACAGGTTGGCGAGATGGTCGCGGCTCAGTGCCTCATCCGTCAGACATGCGTACGCCAGGAACGCCCGTGTCTTGCGCCGCAAATCGGGCGCAAGGACTGCGCCATCATCCGACTTGAACTGAATTGGACCGAGAAGCAGAATGCGAGGCATTGTGAGCAACTCCGCTACTAACTGGGAGTATTATTATCTAGATGAATGTCAATAAACGTGACTTATCCTGGATTATAGCACTGGCCAACGTCCATTATGATGTGTTCCCGCGTGCTGACAGACGTTTTTTAGAGCCTTTTTACTCCTGCCGACATTGCCGGAATGTATCCCTGCATAATCAGCGCAGCAATTCCCCCTGTTGACCAGAAACTCTCCACAAAAGCCCTTATCTTTCAAAAGATTATTAAAGAGAACCTAATAAAACGTGGCTCAGGTGTGGGCCGGTGCACACGCGTGTGCACACAGGAAATGCTTAGGATGAGCACAAAACGGATGATTGGCTGGAATATGCGACAAGATTTGTCTTCAATGTACAGACATCAAGAACGGGGCTTGCGGAACTCCAGAGCATCAGAAGGTCCTGATGACCTGGCAGAATTTCGCCTGAGCCGTCCTCAGAGAGTGCTGCGACAGACACTGCATCTTTTGAACGTGGTCTCCCCGAAATCAGCAGTACACCTCGCTACGTATTTGTTTATGCGTCCACGGCGAAAGAAAGTTACCTATATCAGCCGGCTGCCAGAGGGCGCACGAAGGATTGAAGTCTATCACGGCATGTGCAAGCTGACAGCCTACAGTTGGGGGGCAGGCGAGAAGACAGTCTTGCTTGTTCATGGTTGGGAAAGCCACATCGGACGCATGCTGCCGCTGGTAACGCCGCTGGTCGGTGCGGGGTTCAGAGTCGTTGCGCTGGACTCTCCCGGGCATGGGCAATCCCCCGGGTTATTGACCACCATGTACGACGTAGGTGAGGCCATCTATGACGCTTTGGTGCAGCTAGGCCCCGTTCACGCTGTTGTCGCGAACTCCTTCGGCGCGGCAGCGACGATGACCATGCTGGCCCGTGAGGCTGATGTCCAGCCTGCGAAGCTTGTTCTCGTGTCGCCGATGACTCACTTCGAACAGCACATGAACATCTATCAGCGTCTGTTGGGGATTGAGGGACGATTGGAGGCCAACCTGCGGTCGCAATTGCAGCGCCGCGTGCCTATGCCTCTCGAACGGTTCGACGTTGGCGAAGCGGTGACAAGGGTATCGAGCCAGGGCCTGATCATCCATGACATTCATGATCCGGTGATCCCTGCGCAATCCGTACGACAGGTTGCCGACCAATGGGCGAGTGCGTCACTGATGGAGACGAGCCACCTCGGGCACAAGAAGCTGATTGCTAATGCGAATGTGCAAAGAAGCATTGTTGATTTCGTATCAGGCACGGATTCCGACACGCTCAACAGAGCTACCGCGCACGTGCGGGCGATCCGTTAAAGCCTGCATGCACTGATGGATTGTCCTACCTGAGTTTTTCTCAAAAAATTTGTCGAATCAGGAGCATAAAATGTCAGTTCAATTCGTTGTTCACTGTGATGTGGTTGCTAACCCGAGTGCGCGCCTTGCTGAAGCAATCCGCGATGACTCCAACCGAGAAATGGAATGGCTGTGGATTGCGTCACTGATGACCGATGAAAATGAATACGAATACTGTTTGAGGCGTGCTCTTTACATCAATCCGCACAACCGTGTGATTCAGCGCGAGCTGGACCGTATCCGTGTGCGGTCGATGAGCAGGAAGCACCTGAGCCACAGCCGGCCAAACTTCTTTGCCAGAGGGATTCAGAGACTCCTTAACGCGAGATGGGTCAAACAATATCGGTGGAGTGTTGAATAACGCTGAACACGCTCATCTGAAGATCGTTTTAAGGATGTGTCTGGCTTCAGCATTTGTCGGCTGATTCCTAAAAGCGGATCGCATAAGATAAGTGAGATCGACGCATTTCAGAATCTGACTTTCGGAATGTTGGTCAAATGGTCGACGGTTTTTCCTTCGTATCAGATGCAGCGAATAAGTTCCCGGCGGTGACGGTCGTCAGGCCGTGATTGGTTTTCTCCCAGTAGAAAGGGTTGCGGATCAACTGCCACAGGGCCTTGTAGGCGGCAACAGAATGCAGTACCCAGTACAGCGGATTGCTGATTGCAAAGAAAAACAGGGGGCGTGTCCGCTCTCTGCCCAGTGTCGCCAGGACGTTCAGAAGTATCGCGGTGCCGTTGCCCACAACCAGGCTTATGAATGCGATATCCCACACCCAGCCCTGGAACAGCGCTGACACCCATCCCGGCTGGAACAGAATCCAGGTGATGAACAACGCCCACATAATCGGGTTAATGAGGAAGACCCAGACTGTCCCACCGATCAACAGCTGGAACCCCAGCCATCTTTTGAGGCCGACGTGACGCAGCAGCCGTAAGGGGTTGCGATTGTGCACCAACCAGGTTTGCATGTAGCCTTTGATCCACCGGCTGCGCTGACGTATCCAGTTGCCGACGTGGTTATTTGCCTCTTCGTAAGTGGTGGAGTTGATGATGCCGACGGTGTAGCCATTGGCAGCGGCGCGTGTACCCAGATCAGCATCCTCGGTCACGTTGAAGGGATCCCAGGCCCCAAGTTTGCGCAGCGCATCCATGCGGAAGTGGTTGCTTGTGCCGCCCAGGGGGATCGGCAGTCCCAGACGGTCCAGCCCCGGCAGCATGTAATCAAACCAGTAGGTGTATTCCAGGGTGAACATACGTGTCAGGTAGTTTTCTTCGGCGTTGTAATAGTTCAGGGCCGACTGTACACAGATCAGGTTTTCATCGGCGCGCTGAAATGCCGTGACGGCTTTTCGCAACTGGTCCGGCTCCGGGATATCCTCAGCGTCGTAGATAGTCACGAACTCGCCGCGACAGAAATTCAGGCCGTAGTTGCAGGCTTTGGGTTTGGTGCGGGGGTGGCTATCTGGCACGATGATGAAACGGAAGTACGGCGGCGGATTGGCAGCCTTGGCAGCTTCAATGGTGGCGTTGTCGTCCTCCTCCATCAGAATGAGTACGTCGAGCTTCTCGTGAGGATAATCAATATCCGCCAGAGCACGCAGGAGATTCGGCACTACAGATGGTTCTTTATAGACGGGCACGAGGATGCTGTAGATTGGCAGGTCGCGGTCGGCGATGCTTTGCAGATCGTCCTGGCGGATATGCCGCGTTTTACGAAAACGGTTGTGCCATCCCAGGACGGAAAGTGCGAACTTAAACAGGATGCTGATGATGTACACCACACTGATGCACACTACGAGCAGTGCCGCAGTGCTCCAGAAATCTATCACCAGCCCGGCCAGCAGCACCATAAGCACCGTCGCAACAGCAGCGAGCTGTGATCGCGTGAATACGCTTGCGCCGGACTGCTGCGGGTTAGCATCACGCAGGCCATAAACTGCCTCATAACTGAATTCGTCCTTAAAGACCTGACCCAGCATATCTTTCACATCACGCTCTGTGCCAATAAAAGGCACGACGTCGGCATCAGGCAGCACACGGGCGATCTCCGCATGTACGTGTGCTTCATCCAGCGTGGTCGTCAGCACGGTGAGCATTCCGGCGCTGTATTGCAGAGGGCAAAAAAGATAACGTGCCATCACTGCCGGGTCGAAGCGGCGGATGAGTGCCTCGTCGTAGGTGAAGTATTCTGATTTTAATAGTGCGCTGGCGTAAGGATTTACGGATACCTCAGCCAGGTCCTGCGCATACTCTTCGAGTCGAATCAACTGCATCGCACCGAGGATATCCAGCAGCGGTGTCTCGTGTTGGCGCCGGGTATGCAGCACCGACTGTGCCTGCTCATCGCTCAGAGTGCCCTCAGCGAGCAGCTTTGAAAAGATGCGATGCTCGTGCTCGCTGAGTAAGGCCGCTGCCGTGTGCTGGATCGGGATCGTGGACATGATGGTCTGCCAGTTTGCATGACGGTATGTAACACCAGCATACATCCTCGTCACACGGATACGCGTAAAGCTTTGTTGCCTGGTGTATGCGCCCGGTTTCGCAGTCTGGGATCGCATCCATGCCTGCGCCACTGGATAGTTGACATATCGATGTGTATCGATGTATACTTCTGAGTATGAATGAAGACTTCAATCTGTTCCGCAAAGCTATTGCCGATGACACACGATGGGCCATCATGGGGCAGTTGTGCTGCGTATGGCTCAGCGTTAACGACGTGGTCGAGAAGCTGGGGGGCAGGGTTAACCAACCGACCGTCAGCCACCATCTCAAAAAGCTCGAAGAAGTCGGGCTGGTGATGGTGCGTCAGGAGGGGCGGCAGAGATTCTATACGCTCAACCGCGATAAAGCTGAAATGTGCTGCGGCATGCTGCGTATTACGCTGAAGCTGGATGATGATGTGATTTCTCCCGATTCGATCCCGGTCAAATAGGTCGGCCTTTTTTTTGAAGTTTCATATCGATGACTATCAATATTTCCGGAGGACAGGATGTCTGAACAGCCGAATATTCATGATGTGGTACGCCAACGTTACGGCTCCATTGCTGACGGCCAGCGGTCGAGCTGCTGTGGCGATGACATTGCAGCGGACTGCTGCGGTACGAGCGCGAAAGAAGTGCGGTTCTATGATGCTGAGATGGTCGCAGATCTACCCGTGGACGTGACGAATTTATCGCTTGGCTGCGGCGACCCGGTCAGTATTGCTAGCCTGAAGGTGGGCGAAACCGTGCTGGACCTGGGCAGTGGGGGTGGCATCGACTGCTTCATGGCGGCGAAGCAGGTCGGGCCGTCCGGCTATGTCATCGGAGTTGATATGACCCCGGCCATGCTCGAAAAAGCTAACGCCAACAAGGCGGCTATGGGTGCTGAGAATGTTGAGTTTCGGGCCGGGCAGATCGAAGCGCTGCCGGTCGATGACAACAGCATCGACGTGATTATGTCGAACTGTGTAATCAACCTCGCGCCGGACAAGCTGTCGGTGTTCCACGAGGCTTTTCGCGTGTTGAAGCCGGGCGGTCGGGTTTCAATCAGCGACATCGTTACCGAAGGGGATTTCAGCGAAGAACTGCGTGCTGACCTGGCTCAATGGGCGGAGTGCGTCACCGGGGCGATTGACGCAGAGATCTATACCGACCTGATGCGTCAAGCAGGCTTCACGAATATTCAGATCGTCAGCAAGGAAAATGCGAACGAACTGATCCAACCGCGTGAAGGGATGCCAACGATCTATAGTGCCCGCATTACCGCCACAAAACCCGTGTAACGCGGTATAGAGACAGAATCAGCCCGTACTCAAGAGAATCCCGCAAATCAGCCCGGGCGAACTAACAGTTCGCCCGGATGACTAAATAAAGATGTGTTGGGGCGCAGCAGATCACAGTTTTCGGAGATATTCACGGCAATCTACCGGCGCTAGAAGCCGCCTTTGCCGATATAGGACGAATCACATCCCCTCATCGACGAAGGGCAGCAGAATGTTGACTGGCAAAGGCACCAGTTCCTCACGGACCTGATTCAGATAATTACGCATGGCCTTTCCCGCGCGGGCTGCATCGCCGTCAATGATGGCCTGCACGAACGTTTTGTGCTCCTTCTGTAGAGCGACGAATACGCCCTTTCATCGCGGCAAAGCCAATGCGCAAACGGTGCCACTGGGCGTTCAGGTTATCGATAATCTTCTCGGCACGCTGCTGCCCTGTCTGCGGCGTGGTGTCAGGAACTTGTCTACCATACAGAGTATCTCGCCGCATACATCAATATACCCCTCTCGCGCAATGGTGACAGACGGATATAACGTTTACATCCCGGTTAATCGCTTTGATGTGGCAAATCCCCAGTCACTGAGACTTGCCTCCACCTCGTTTGCGAATCTGCCCCAGGCACTGAATTAACCTCTGAAAAAACTGCTTTCGCATTCTGAAATTATGAGTTTTCGATAGCAGGAAATATGACTTTACGCAGGTTTATGTAGATTTTT
>Ga0208354_1000480_pt1 | contig 20309 bp, 19 predicted proteins | sample HotLakmasection4_FD_184727 | JGI IMG/M metagenome (GOLD analysis project Ga0208354, IMG submission 184727) | Hypersaline microbial mat communities from Hot Lake, Washington, USA - Section #4 (SPAdes) | ecosystem: Environmental > Aquatic > Non-marine Saline and Alkaline > Hypersaline > Microbial... | reverse complement strand
GAGGTCAACGTGAATTGATTATTGGTGACCGCCAAACGGGTAAAACTGCAGTTGCTCTTGATACGATCATCAATCAGAAGCATACTCAGGATTCTGACAAACCGGTATTTTGTATTTATGTTGCGGTTGGTCAAAAGGGTTCAACAGTTGCATCAATTGTAAGTACACTGAAAGAGCATGGTGCTCTTGACTATACAGTTGTTGTTTCGGCACCTGCGAGCTCTTCTGCTCCAATGCGATATATTGCACCGTTTGCCGGTGCTGCTATCGGTGAATTTTTCAGAGACTCAGGACGTCATGCTCTTGTGATATATGATGACCTATCAAAACAAGCGGTTGCTTACCGTGAACTGTCACTTCTGCTGAGAAGACCTCCGGGGCGTGAAGCATACCCGGGTGATGTATTTTATCTACACAGCCGATTGCTGGAACGTTCTGCGAAAATCATCGACAACGATGAAGTAGCCCAACTGATGAACAATGTTCCAGATACTCTGAAACCAAAACTTAAAGGTGGCGGTTCACTCACGGCGTTACCAGTCATTGAAACACAAGCCGGTGATGTATCTGCTTACATTCCGACTAACGTAATTTCGATTACTGATGGTCAGATCTTTCTTGATACGGATCTCTTCAACTCTGGAGTACGTCCTGCAATTGATGTTGGTATCTCTGTTTCACGAGTGGGTGGTGCAGCACAAGTGAAATCAATGAAGAAACTTTCTGGTACACTGAAACTGGATCTTGCACAGTATCGTGAATTAGAAGCTTTTGCGAAATTTGGTTCTGATCTGGATTCAGCTACACAGCGACAGTTGAAACGCGGTGAGCGAACTGTAGAGCTGATGAAACAAGGCGAATACAAGCCTTTACCAGTCGAACAACAGATCATCCTGTTAAAAGTGAACAATGAAGGACTTCTTGATAAACTTTCTGTTGATCTGATTCGAAAATTTGAAAATATGTTCCTTGAAACAGTGGGAGCAAAATATTCTGAGCAGATGAAGACATTGTCTAAATCAGGTGTACTGGATGATACATTTGGTGCAGAAATTATCAAGACGGCTGAAAGTACGATAGATCAACTTTTAGCTTCATCTGAGGATTAATCGATGGCAAACCTGCGCGATATACGAAACCGGATATCATCTATCGAGAATACTCAGCAGATTACCAAAGCCATGAAAATGGTGGCGGCAGCCAAACTGAGAAAAGCTCAACAGCGTATTATAGCGACCAGACCGTATGCTAAAAAGATGCGCAGTGTGGTTTCCAGGTTGATTTCCGGTGCCGGCAGTGATAATCCGATTCTTCGTAATCCTGAAGAAGTAGATTCTGTATTGATGATCGTTGTGGGATCTGATCGTGGACTTTGCGGTGGATTCAATAACAATCTTTTTAAGCTTGTTGAGAAAAGTATCAATGAAGACTATGCTGAATTTCAGAATGCGGGTAAATTGGACTTAATCACCATTGGTCGCAAAGCCGATGCATATTTCAAAAAGCGGGAATACAAAGTTGTTGATTCCTATGTAGGTTTCTTCGATGATTTGAATTACGAAATAACTTCTTCAATCATGAGTGAAACTATAGATAAGTTTATAAAAGGCGACTACGATAAAGTGTTGGTTGCCTTTAATGAATTCAAATCTGTAATTTCACAAAACCGTTTGGTAGATGAAATTCTACCATTGAAAACGAAGCAATTTGAGGAAGAAAGTTCTTCAAATCTGAATGAAATTGATTATATTTATGAGCCTGATGGGCAAGCCATTTTGAATGAATTATTGCCTGTGCACTTGAATATGCAGCTGTGGCGTGCCGTACTTGAATCAAACGCTTCCGAACAGGGAGCTCGGATGACAGCAATGGATAATGCTACAGAGAATGCAAAAGAACTCAAGCGCGATCTGAAGTTGAAATACAATCAGGCTCGACAAAGTGCAATTACGACCGAAATTTCCGAAATTGTTTCCGGTGCTGCGGCACTTGAAGATGCATAGAACGGAGGGATGGCAGAGTGGTCGAATGCGGCGGTCTTGAAAACCGTTGAGGCGCAAGTCTCCGGGGGTTCGAATCCCTCTCCCTCCGCTTTTATAAAAAGCCTCTTTAATTTAGTTTAAAGAGGCTTTTTTTATTAATCTGCTTGTGTTAATTGATCTGTCATTAACTTTTTGACCGGGTAAATAAATCCACCGGGCATTCGTTGATGAAAAAGAAAAAAACTGAAAAGAAAATAACTGACGTGCATCGAAATCTATTTTTAAGCTTACTGTTACCATTTTTATTACTGAATACAGCCCAGGCACAGGATACACTTAAAGTAAATCTACAGGATTTTATAGACCGTGGAATTGAAAGGTCAGGACAGGTTTCTTATGAAGAACATTCTGTAAGCATGTCCGAGAATCGTGTTCAACAAGCAAGGAATCAACGAATACTACCCCGGGTTGAGTTTAATTCACAGCATGGAGTTGTTCCCGGTGTAAAAAGTGAAGTGGATGGCCTTTCAAAAGGTGAATATTATCTGGATCCAGACTTGGAGAATGACTGGGAAGACTGGGGGATATTCACTCGTGCAGAGATCAATGCTATTCAGCCGGTTTATACCTGGGGTGCAATTAATAACGCTATTGAGGCTGCTGAGTCAGGCGCTAAGGCTGCGGAATACCAATTTAGTGCAGTAACAGCAGAAGCTGAAGTTCAGCTGTTTGAGCTCTATTACAGTTATCTATTGGCAATTGAAGTGGAGAGAATCCTGAGCGAAGCAGAAGATCAGGTGGCAAAAATTGAGAGGCAAATTGATGAAATGGTGGACGAGGGTGATCCGGATTTGAAAGAAGCAGATGTTTTTCAATTTGAGATTTTCAAAACAGAGTTTGAAGTACAAAAGGTTGAAGTGGAAGAGAGCCTGGCATCAATTACACGAATTTGGAACTATGTGATGGATGGAGAAGGTGATGTGGTTTATGAGCCTGAAGAGAGCTTTCTGGATCCCGTTGCGTTCGATCTGGAGGCATATGACTACTATCAGCAAACAGCCGTTGCAAATAGACCGGAACTAAAAGGTGTGGACGCAGGTATTGAAGCGTTGGAAAAAGGGAAGGATGCTGTTAAAGCACAACAGTTTCCAGCGCTATTTCTGGGAATTTCCGGTAGCTATGCCAATACACCAAACAGACCAAGACAAACCAATCCGTTCATTATCAACAATACAAACTATGCATCCGCTGCAGTAGGATTCGGGATTCGGCAAAATCTGAATTTTAGGTCAATTAGAAATGAAATGGAACGAGCCGATATTGAGTTTAACCGAGTAAGAGATTTGAAAGATGCGTTAATGGATGGAATCTATCTGGAGCTGAATGAAAATTATAGAGAAGCATCCGTTGCCGAAACTCGGGCCAATCAGACTCAGGAAGCACTGTCAACTGCGCGGAACTGGGTCCGTCATGAACAATTGAACTACGATATTGGTTTTGGAGATGTAGAAGATTTGCTCGATGCCATGCAGAAAGAGTTAGAATTACGTGTTGAATTGAAACAAAATGTGTTCGATTTGAATAAAAAGGTTGCAGCTCTATACAGGGCATCTGGAATATCCGTTAAACAATTGAGCGTAAATTAATAAAGGGTAAAAATGAAAACTATCATCACACTTTTCATCTCTATGTTTCTGTTTGTGCATGCAGGATTTGCACAGAATGGAGAAGATGAGATACGAGCAATGCTCGATGAAAGAGACGAAGAAATTAAAGAACTGCTTGGTCCTAAAGGAAATGATTACACACAGGATCAGCGTGATCAACTGAAAGATATTATTAATGATGTGATTGATTTCAGGTCTATGTCTGAAACTGCTCTCGGCAGCACATATGATGAAATATCCGATGAAGAAAAAGAAGAGTTTGTTTCTCTGTTTGCCACTATCATTCGGGATAATTCCTTAAACAGACTTGATATCTACCGTGCTGAAGTAACTTACAACGACATTACCGTCAATGATGGAACAGCAGAAGTTAAAACAACTGCTCAGCTCGAAAATGTGAGAACTTCTGTGGATTATGATATGGAGCTGCAGGAGGGAGAATGGTACATTATTGATATGAGCATCGATGATGTGTCTACAGCAGAATCCTACCAACGGCAATTTCAGAGTATAATTCGTCAGCGTGGTTTTGATGCACTTCTCGAGAGTTTGAGAAAACGTGCGGCCCGGGCATAATTAGTAATTTTAAATCCACTGTCTTTTTTAAGCACCTAATGATTTCATTGGGTGCTTTTTTTATGTAAAGAACTATTATTTAGAACATCTAAACAGATAATCATCACTTAAACTATATTAATAGTATTAATTTAAATGATTATTCCACTCTTGTCCTGATTTTTTTGATTTAGGGAAAGAGTTTTTCTGCTTGTTCAAGCATTTCAGGGGTATCCACATCTTGCCAGATACAGTCTTTTATATCAATTGCCAACATTTTGCCGGTACGAGCGAGATTTTGAACACCATCAGAAATTGAAGTGTTACCATATTCCTCATAATGTCTTTGAAGAGCCTCAACTAACCCAGAAGTACACACAAAAAGGCCTGTATCCACACAATTGAATTCATTGATCTCTTTACCAATAGAAATAATTTTTCCATTCTTTGACAATACCTTGGTTGCATCATTTATATCAAATATTGAATCAACTTTATAATCTACTAAAAGGGCGGCTTCTCCATCACTTATTTCTACTTCTGTAGCAATTTTCATCAAATTTTTTTCAAAGATATGATCACTCATGGTCATGATAAACCGACTGCTTAAATAATCTTGTGCGGAAAGAACGGAAACGCCATTGCTTAAGTCATATGCCTCATTGAATACAAACATAAGTGGGGTGTTTCCATTGTAATTATTTTGAATAGCCTTCTTTATTTCTTTGTATCCATGTCCAAGTACGATGATAATATCTGTACATCCGGCATATTCCAGATTTTCAATTGTACGGTAAATGAGACTTTGTCCGTTTACGGGTGTCAGGGGCTTGAATGATGTTACGGGACTCACTCCTGCAAGTCTTGAGCCGTATCCCGCTGCCAAGATAAGTCCTGTTGTCTCCGGTTTAATTATCGGCATTATTGCGATCTACTTTTATTTCCTAGAAATTTTCGGAAAGGTGAGTAATGGGTTCTTCTTCCCCAAGTACTCGAAGTGTATTTTTTAGCCTAATGTGTTGGATGAAAATATCATGTTCGGGAATATGGCCTGTATGAACCTGTGGGCTTTTGAAATAGAAGGATAACCATTCTTGTATTCCTGATTTGCCGGCTCGTTTAGCTAAATCTAAAAATAGAGCCAGATCGAGGACAATTGGGGCAGCAAGTATTGAGTCTCTACATAAGAAATCAACTTTAATCTGCATATCATACCCCATCCATCCAAATATATCGATGTTATCCCAACCTTCTTTGGCATCACCTCGGGGTGGGTAATAATTAATCCTCACTTTATGATACAGATCCTTATACAGATCTGGATAAATATCGGGCTGAAGTATTGAATCAAGTACCCCGGTTTTAGAGACTTCTTTACTTTTAAAACTGTCGGGATCATCCAAAACTTCGCCATCTCTATTTCCTAAAATATTTGTTGAAAACCAACCTCTAATACCAAGCATTCTGGTTTTAAAACCCGGAGCAAGTATGGTCTTCATAAGAGTTTGCCCGGTTTTAAAATCTTTACCGGCAATGGGTACATTTTCTTGTTCAGCTAATTGTTCCAGGGCAGGAAAATCAGTTGAGAGGTTGGGTGCACCATTAGCATAGGGAACTCCTTCTTTTATGGCAGCGTACGCATATAACTGTGATGGAGCTATAGCTTCATCATTATTCTTCAGTCCCTCTTCAAAAGCCTCGATACTTGTATGACAATTGGATGGGTGCATATGTACTTCCGTAGATCCACACCAAATCATAACAGCACGTGAAGCACCGGTTTCTGAAATTTTATTTCTGATATCTTCTCGGAGGGCCTCTGCGAGTTCCCAGTTATTTGTTTGAGGTTTGATATTTTTTCCATTCAAAAGCTTCACATATTTCTGTTTGAAAGCGGCTTGCATGGGTTCTATTTTTTCAAGTTCACCTTTCAAGGGTTCCAGATCCTGAGCCTTCAATACATCAGCTCTTTTAGCTGCTTCGTAAGCATTATCAGATATTACATCCCATCCTCCAAATAGAATATCATCAAGACCGGCAATGTCAACAAAGTCTTTTATGAGTGGACTTCTTTCATTTGAACGGGCACCGAGACGTATGGTTTGAAGCTGAGTCAATGACCCGAATGGTTTCGATAACTTTTTTCGTGCCGAAACAACACCTGCCATAAATGTTGTGGCTACCGCTCCCATTCCCGGAGTTAAGACCAATAATTTACCTTTATGTGGTTCAATCAAGTGATTAGGCATAATATATTTCCCTATATTTTAATGGTTTTAAAAAGGACTTTGCTAAGAGAGCCGCATACAGAAAACTCAATGTTTCAGGTCGACACCATTTCTTGAATGGATTCCCAAATGCGGTCACCGTTTTTCCCGTCAGCCCCAAGCATATACTTGTCTAAAAAATCTTTTGACTTTTTTTTGCAACAGTCCGGATTCATAAGTACCTGGTCTACCTGTTTAAGCAACATTTCGAAATTTTTAGCCATCAGTCCTCCGTGTTCTTCAGGGGGGAGCTTCCAGATATATTTTACCGAATCAATAGCCTTTTTCCGTATACCTACAATAGTACGCTTTCGCCATAAAAAATCTTCATCCTCACTCTTAACAGGGTAAATATGAATGGTTGGTCGTCCCGTAGCATAATATAAATTAGCTATACTGCTGTAATTTGTGATGAGAGTATCCGACACCATCATATCAAGGAGGTTGTCTGGATTTTTATCCTTGAACTTAAGGTATACGTGAGGGTGGTTTTCAACCAGTTCATGCAAAAATTGTATATAACTACTATCGTATCGAAAAGAGTCGTGCAGTCTCAGAATGATATTGGCGTTGTACTCATTCAACCTGTTGAATAACTTCTCAAATAAATCTTTGTCATTACCCCAATGCGCAAAAACTTCCCCGTAATGCCACGTTGGAGCAATGAGGACTGTTTTTCTTCCAACTACATCAAATGGATAAAAAGGCTGCATTTGCTCTTTGGGTAGAGGAGAGCGAAGAAGATCATGCGAAGCTGCGCCTAGGATGCGGCAATTCTCAGGATGAAATCCGCTTATCTCTGTTCTATGTTTAAAATCCCATGGGCCAAAACATTGCCATCTGAAATTATTGTTTGGGATCATGGCGCTCCCCCAAGTAGATTTTATGGATCGATGTAACCATTTAAACTCCTTGACATCATTCGGTCCTTTCCATCCAAAGCCGTGCCACAACATGAATCCGTATGGTGAAGGAGCCCTTAAAGGTAATGTATTATCCATTATGGTAATGTCAGGCTTAAAACCATTGGAGTTCAAAAAGGAATTTTTCAGCGACTTTTTTTTCAGATTGGCATCTATAGGTAAAAGTTTTGCAATCCCTTCTTTCTGATATAGATCAGGGTCATTTAGCAAAACCCTCATTTTTACATCAGGTTTTCTATTCAAATATTGAGCAAAACTCCATAAATCTGCTCCAAACGTAGATGCATAGAATAGAATATTCATTTTAAGTACTAGAGTTTTATTTTTTTGGTGTTGCCAAAAAAAATAGTCCCGAAAATAATGCATCACATGATATTGATGCATTCCCTGTTTGTTATTTTCTATAATACTATAATCAATTTAGGTTCAATTGTCGAGGGAGTATGAATTTTTGTCGTAGCTAATCATAATTACAGTCATGAAGAATAACTCTTTAAGGGAGAGAAGAAATACGTTATTTACAAACGTTATTTAAATAAACTGGATTATTGAAGTTTTTGATTACTTGATAGGCAAAATCATTTAATCAAGAGAAATTCGAACACTTTTTGAGAATCCTTACCATATGTCTCAAAAACCTTGGAGGGATTAAAAATTGATTTCTCCATTATCGATAAAACGCGCTTTATGATGCCTTGTAGGGAGCTGGTGAGATGATAACTTGCCGGCACTCTTCAGCGCTGATTCTCTTCTTTTGTAATGGTCGGGATCATCTCCATCAACCCAAGTAATAACAGCATCGATATTTTCGTGAGTTTCTTTCATCGCTGAAATATGACAGCTTAAGCTTTCTATTTAAGTTAAATGTTAAAGTGTGTTGATCAAAGTTAGGCACAATACCGAAAATGACTTTACCCGATGTCCGGAAATATTGAATCAAATAAAACTTGTATCTCTTTTTGAACCTGTTCATGCATTGACTCATAACCCTGAATGCATAAAAATTTCACGTTCCCGCCCTTAATCATTTCAATTTTTCTGAAAATGATGGATTTTAAATCAAGCTCTCCGTTTATCGTGACTGCATCATCAGGGGATTGAATCAGAGCATTCCCATTTTTGATTTCAATATGGTTTGCCAAATACTGAATGGTATGTTGGTCGGTACTCCGAAAAGGATGGTTGATATTTTTCCGAAATTCATTTGGATTTTCCTCGTAAAAATTTTTCACGGTTTTGGTTCTGATAGGGTGTGGGACGTGAGGAGAGTAGAAGTATTTTTTTTCAAAACCTGATAGCCGGGCAGATCTTATTTGAGTTAGCAGATTCAGTGAGCGGGTTAAACCAAATAATTTTTTTATAAACCTGTTAAGAAAATTGTTCACAATTATTCGACCCGGGCTGTAGTTGATCATCTTTTTCCATTTTCCCCTTAAGACAACTTTATCCTCATGAAAAAAGTCATTAACCTCGACAGGTGCGGTTAAAATAAAATCATCATTCAAATAAATAAACTGCTCAGATAATCCCGGAATGCGCCAAATTGCCGTTTCAATAGACATGCTGTTAAATGTTGGCAGGGCCCATTCATAAGATTCGAAAATTTCTCTATGGTCTACTATCCGAATATTTAATTTTTTTTGAATTTCGGATGTAAGAAATTCCGGAACCTGATTGTCCGTAACGATATATATATTCTGAAGCCAGGGTGCAAATTTCCGTAACGAAGCGATACAGAAATAGAGTTCACCGTTATTTAAAAATCGTGTTGTATGATGTCCGGTTGATAATTTGTTTGTAGATTCACCGGCCACCTGCTGCAATGCTTGATTTCGTTTGGCGAAATGCTCTGGATCGTCTCCGTCAACCCAGGTAATTACGGCGTCAATACCGGATGATGAATGATACTGTTGGCTCATCTGTATTAATTATATCTCTATGCGTACTTAATGAATTCTTATTAGAGGGTAATGGTATTCAAGCGGTTAACAATTTCATAATATAAAGATCTTTCTTTAGACAATTTAGATTCCGAAGTTCGGTGTTCGTGAAGTTTTCAGAAATACAGACGCAAGTATTAATCTTGTGGCAATAATAATCCAACAGCCTGTATGGCCAAAAATGATCGTAAAAAAGAAGGATATGTGTACTCTTCGTACGGCAGTGAAAAGTATCTACGCCATGCAGTAGCCAGTGTTCATACATTGCGTCGTTACGATCAAAAACGACCGGTTACACTTTACTGTTCTAATGAGCATATCCGAATCCTGCAAGAAACGGGATTGTCAGAACTTTTTGATCAGATTCATTTTCTGCCAGAAGAGAATCGGTCTATTACCGGGTTCAAGCATAAAGTTCACAAGTTTATGCCTTATGAAAGAAACCTGTTCCTGGATAGCGACATCATATGGTGCAGAGATCCGAATCCATTATGGAAGAAACTTGGTACCTATCAGTTTACTATTACAGGTAATCATATAGCAGATGGATTTTTTGGCGGGCCAAAAGGGATTGGGATTATCGCCGATATTCTGTTTCAACGACGAAAGAGAACGTTAAATAAATTCGGCCTTACCTATTTAAATCGGGTTCAGACCGGAGTGATCTACTCAGCCGATAACGAGTTGGCTAAACAGGTATGTCAAACCGCATCTGATTTTCTTTCAAAACGAGATCAGACACATTTCAGAAGCCGGAAAAGTGAAAAGGGCAGAACTCAGGAAACATGTGAGTGGAGCCTGGGTATGGCGCTTGCAAAGCTTAGAATTCCCATCTTGCCGTGGCTGAATGGGTACGAGAGTCCGCAGCTGGATTTTATAGACAACTACACGACTCATGATGAGAATTTTAGTAAAGTTAACTGCACACTTTATAATGACCGGTTTGTGTACGATTTGAAAGCTGTTCGATCCGATGTTTTGAGAAAATTTCTCATTTCACTTTTTTCACTTGTACCGGGCAAGGGAGACTACATGGAAGTGACGCCCTACTGTTTGCATTTTGGCTGGTATCACCAAAAACAGCCATTTTACGATTATGCTGATCGGGTTTGGGTGGAGTTGGTTGGGTAAGTACAGGTCATAAATTTAAATCAATATTTATGCCTGATCCCTCTTTTTTTGATTTTCTCTCTGAATCAGATTGATAATTCTGATCCTTCAATTTCTTATTTTTTGGTTCCGCCCCTAACAGATCTTCTAAAGAGAATTTCGGTTTTGATCCATCATCTGATCTTCCTTTTGAATTTTTGTACAGATCCAGGCGCTTTTTCCGGTAGTAGAGTGCCGGAATTTTGGAGATACGTATTATTCTGCTTATTAAAAACACAATGTTTAACTGTTATCTAAGGTACAACAACTTCAGTAAGTATTCTGCTTTTCAGTTGAATCAAAATTTTACCAATGAGTTGTGAAATCCTCGCTTCAGAGAGTTCTAACAGCAGGGCAATTTCGCTCATTGTCATATCTTCAAAGTAGTAGAGCGTAAGAATGAGTCGATCACGTTCACGAAGTTGCCCAATTTTCTTTTTCAGCTCCTGAACTATTTCATTTCGTTCGAGTTGATCAATTGGCGACTCACTATCAGGGTTTTCTTTGGTTTCATATAAGGAATTGTCATCACCATAAAAATTATCAAGTGACAGAGCATTTCTTTGTTGCACATTTGAAAGCAGAAAATGGTAATCTTTCAAATCCATTTTCATTTCCCGGGCAACTTCATCATCTGATGGCTCCCGCCCAAACTTTTGAGAAAGCTGAAGAATCACTTCCTGAACTTCACCGTAGCTTTTTCTCTGCTGTTTTGGGAGATAGTCAATAGACCTTAAATAATCAATTATGCTACCACGGATTCTGTAATATGAAAAAGTGTTGAACTGTACATTTTTAGTACAATCGTAATTATTCAATGCTTGAATCAGGCCTTTAATTGCAGCACTTTCAAGATCTTCGCGATGTGTTAATGGATGATCCGGCCGGTTAATTTTTCCGATGATACTTCGAACCAAAGGCATGGATTTGCTGATAATTGAATTTCTCAGGCCTTCGCAAGGATTAATACAGAAAGCTTCTACAAGCTCTTGAAGTGTTTTGTTAGACATATTTGTTACTCTCCTTTTTTACCTCTAAAGATTTCATTAGCATCTGTCTTTACTTCTTGTTTAACAGAATCAGAGTCGTCTTTTATGACATTCAGAAAAAATATGGTTAAGTACACACCTGAAAACAGGATCATAAATGAGATGATACTTCGATAAAGTGCCACTTCTGTCTGAGCGCCGGAAATCATCAACAAGAGGAATATAAAAAGTGATATTACAGTAATAATTTTAAGTAACATACATTCAAAATTTACTCAATGGCTGTTTGCAATCGATTTGAAGCTGACTTAGCTAAACCGATCAGATGTTGCGTGATGAATGTCAGTTCATTTAATACTTCTTCATTAATTTGTTCATTCTGAAGCAGGGTAGACTGGCTGTTTACGGACTCTTTTACATTTTCACTGTATGGAATAAATCCCAGATTTGGGAGCTCCCTTTTCAAAAAATATTTTAAAATTGAGTTAAATCTTTGATATGTGTCTTCTGCCGTAATACTATTTTTTGCCTGATTGACTATTGTTGCAAAAGGGTAATTCGGGTCAATACTATAGATATATTTACACAGGCGATATGCGTCCGAAATAGAAGTAGGTTCATCGATCAATACCAGGGCTCCCAGTTCAGAGCGGTCAAGTGCCCAAAGACTAATCTCACCCGCTCCGGCAGGGGTGTCGATGATTATGATATCGTGATCGTGGCTGAGATGAAGAATCACCTGGTCCATTGCATCCATCAGTATTTCAATATCATAAGTATGGGAGGGTGTATCACTTCCAGTTATCAAAGTTACGTGTTCTGTATTGTGTGCTAAATCTTCCAGCATACATTCACCATTAACCCATTGGGCCACACTGGCGTGAACGTTCTCATTTAGAAGCATCGCGCAATTCGACAGCCCTATATCAGCATCAAGTAAAGCTACACTGTACCCGAATGAACCCAAAACCTCGGCCAGATTTACACTGGTCATGCTTTTACCCACACCACCTTTTCCACTCAACACAGAGAAGATAAATGGGGTGGGGAATTCTGCTCTTTTATTGATCTCTTTATGCATCTTCTAGTATCTTTTTAGCAAAGTTTTCGGCTTTAAATGTATCCACGCTTTCTGGAATAGAAGGTCCGGAGGAGATGTATCTGGTACTGCAATTCATTTCATGCAGAAACGGTATGATACCCCCCCATTTACTAACCTGATCCAGGTTTGAAATGGCAAGAAAGTCGGGCTGGAGTGGGTGATGTGAGGCAGAAGCATCTTCAAAATAGTGCTGTCCATGAGATGCATTAATTACGTAATGAACTTCCATAGGAGTTAACGAAGCCAGAATTTGTCGAACCTCCCAAAATTGACGAAATGAGTTTTTCTGTTGCAAATGTATGGATGGTGTATCAATCAATACATGATCATACTGCTCTAATTCTTGCTGCAACTCGTTAACTTCTCTTCCGGAAGAAACCTTGAAAAATGGAATTTCATGATCCTTGCTAAACGGCTCCAGTATCGTGTAATAATTGGATTCTTTTGGTATGACTGAAACAATGGCCGTGAGATCTGTTTTAAAGAAGCGGCTGTTGGAAATCAGTTTCATGATCAAAGTTGATTTACCTGAACCTGCGGCTCCCACAAACATCAGATATTTTTCAGGATCATTTTCTACAGGGCGGTCTATAGTATTTTTTAGAATTAAACCCAGTTGACTGGCAAACTGCTCCGGCTGCACAAATGGGTCGATACCTTGCTCAATGATCCGGCCAAACCACTTTGCTACTATACTTGTATTGATTCCGGTTTTTACCAACTGTTGAAAAACAGGATGTGAAGCGTACTCTAAATTGGTCGAGATTAGAGCAGAATCCAGCAGAGATTCGAGTTTATCAAATCGTTTATGAAGCGCGGTTGTATCACGCTCGTTTCTACGCGGGCTATTCACGGATGGTGTAGAAACAGAACTCTTAATTTTTGGTTTTGACTCATCAAAACGACTGTAAATTGAATTGTTGCTTGGCTGAAATTTAGTACTCTCTTTTTGATCTGAATTGGATTCTACCTTTAATGGTTCAGACTCCAGAGAACCGTTCCCATTTTTTCTGATTGCAGACCTGCTGTATAAGCTTGTCTTTTCACTGTCAGGTGAATCTTTTCCACTGAGTTCAGATGGTTTAAAAGATGTACCGTTCAACTGTGTGGAAGTGGGATCGGAATTTTTATTAATTATCTGATCTTGCTCCTGAGCTATTTTTCTAAGCTTATCCAAATTCCGTGTATGGCGCTGTCCAGGTTCAAATAGTACTCCTTCATGATTATGATCACCATTTAGATTAGTAATGCCATTACCTGAAGCGCTGGCAGCTTTTTTCCTCTTATTTTTATCAATAGCCACCGTAATCCTTGCATGCTGGTCTTCATCGGGTAGAAATGATTCTAGAATCATAAAATCGTCGCCATACATCTGTTTGGCGCTGTCTTTTGCTGCTTCAAGTGTTTTTCCTATGAATTTTTTTAAGATCATGCAGGTACTTGTTCTTCAATTTCTTTCTTCTCAATCCGGAGCCTGTCAAACGTTTTAAACTGAACGTCAGGGCTAATGTCATTGTATGACAGTACATTAATATCTCGCAAAATCGGTGCCAAAAACTCAAACAGCGTAAACCGAAGTACAGGAGACGTCAACAAAACGGGATCATATCCCTGCTTAATCATGCCGGTAAAAATCGTTGATGCGTTTTGGTAAAGTTGTTCAACGGTATTGGGAACTAACCCAAGGGTGTTGGAATTAAGGCTTCCCTGTTGGGCTTGTGAAAGCAGGTGGCTCTCCAGGCTGGGATCCAGCATTACGACTACAATTTCATTATTATCCTGCACGAATTGCTGTGTGATCGTTTCTGCAAGCGACGCACGGCAGTATTCAGTAAGTACATCCGTATTATTCGTTTGCGTGCAATAATCGGCCAATGTTTCCAGGATTGTAACAAGATCTTTCACTGGAATCCTTTCCCTGAGGAGTCTCTTCAATATCTTTTGAACCTCTCCGATCTTCATTCCCTCAGGTACAAGTTCTTCCACCAAAGCAGGTGACTGCTCCTTAACATTGTCAATTAATCTTTTCACCATTTGTCGGTCTACAAGTTTGTGGGCATTCTTCTTGAGAACCTCCATGAGGTGTGTAGTGATAACAGCACCAGCTTCAATGACGGAAAGACCATATTTTTCCGCTTGCGACTTATTTTTTCCGCTTACCCAAATCGCATCCATCCCGAAAGTTGGATCCTTTGTTTCAATTCCTTGTATATCAGGTTTAAAATCGGCGGGGAGAAGTGTGAGGTGATATCCGGGCAGGAGCTCTCCATTTCCCTGCTCGATCCCACGCATTTTAATCGAGTAGTGATTGGCATCGAGCTGGACGTTGTCACGAATTCTGATTGATGGGATTATGATACCCAGTTCAGTGGCAAGCTGTTTTCTTAGTGAGGTCATTCTATCAAGAAGATCTCCGCCTTGATGAGATTCAACCATTGGAATAAGACTGTAGCCGATTTCGAGCTCCAGAGTATCCAGGAGCAGATAGTCTTCGACCCGCTCTTCGCTCTCGGCCCGATTTTGTTTTCCATCTGCAAGTTTTTGCTGCTCTTCTTCTTCATCTTCTGCCTGCGATTTTTTATATGCGAGAAAAAGAAAAAGCCCTGAAATAGACCAAAATGGAATGATTGGAAGACCCGGCAGCAGACCAATAAAGAAGATGAAGACAGCTCCAATGGTCACTGTTTTTGGATTTCCCAAAAGTTGTGTGGTAAGTTCTTGACTCAGGTTACCCTCTGATGCAGCCCTGGAAACGATAATACCGGCTGCCGTTGATATCAATAGGGCAGGAATTTGAGATACAAGGCCGTCACCGATTGTAAGCAGTGTATAAATTTCTGCAGCTTCCCCGATCGCCATACCCTGCTGCATGGTTCCGATAATAAGGCCGCCAATGATATTGATAAAGGTGATAAGGAGCCCGGCAATTACGTCACCGCGAACAAACTTACTGGCACCATCCATTGCACCATAAAAGTCTGCTTCGCTGGAAATCTCTTCACGTCTTTTCTTTGCTTCCTGATCCGTGATGAGGCCGGCACTCAGGTCGGCATCAATTGACATCTGCTTACCGGGCATGGCGTCAAGTGTAAATCTTGCAGCCACCTCCGCGATTCGAGTAGCACCTTTGGTAATTACAACAAAGTTAATGATTACCAATACCGAAAATATAATAATCCCGATTACAAAATTACCCTGGACGATAAATCCACCAAATGTTTCAATAATAGACCCGGCATAGCCTTCACTTAGTATCAGCCTGGTGGTACCTACGTTTAGTGAGAGCCGGAATAAAGTCAGAATAAGCAACATGCCGGGAAATACAGCAAACTGCAGCGGCTTTAGAGTGTAGAAAGCAACCAAAAGTACGATCAGAGAAAGCGAAATATTAATGGCCAGGAAGAAATCCATCAGAGTTGGAGGGAACGGGACAATCATTATCAACAAAATGACAATGATACTGGATGATATAAGTACATCCGTCTGAAAGAACATATTCTTCAATTTCCCGGTATTGAGTCCTTTCGATGCCATGAATTAAATATTGTGTTTGTTTTTAAGTTTATATACGTATGCGAGAATTTCCGCGACTGCTTTAAACATATCGTCAGGTATGTGCTCATCTTCCTCAGCTGTTGCAAAGAGAGCTCTTGCTACTGGTTTATTCTCTACAATAGGTATGCCATTCTCGCGGGCGAGCTCTTTTATCTTCAAAGCTTTCAGTCTTTGCCCCTTGGCCATTACAATGGGAGCGTTGTTTTCTTCAGGATCATATTTTAGCGCAACGGCGTAATGTGTTGGGTTTGTGACCACTACATCAGAACTTAATACGGCATGGTCGAGGCGTTTGCGCTGCCTTAGAGACATTCCCAATTTTCTTCGCTGGCCTTTAACATGAGGATCGCCCTCCATCTGCTTATGTTCATCCTTTATCTCCTGTTTCGACATGCGCAGATCTTTTCTGTGCTGAAAGTTCTGATAGATTGCGTCTGCTATTGAGAGGATGAAAAGCGCCGCTAAAATCCGGTTTACAAACATCAGGATGTACATACCGGACTCCTGAATATTGTATTCAATCGGCATGATGGTGAAGGAAACAAAGTGCTCAATATCGTTTCGAACTGTATAATAAACGATGATTGTTACGATGATCAATTTGCTGAAACCCTTCAAAAGTTCTACAAATCCCTTCATGGAGAAAATGCGCTTTATACCACTTGCCGGATTGATTTTATTGCCTTTTGGCTGAATTGCTTTTATAGAAAATACCCAGCCCGTTTGTATGCCATTGACCACAACTGCGGTTACCATAAGAAGAATCAGCAGGGGGGTCATCAGTTCAAACCCGTCTCTCATGGCCATTTCCAGATAGTCGATTGCGTGATCAGCATCAGCAAAATCGACACCTGCATTCATAAAAAACGTCTCAAAGATATGCTCCAGCTTTCCGTACATGAATGCTCCTGTACTTACAAACATCACAACGGATACCACCATCAGCATAACGGAAGCAATCTCCTTACTTACGCTTACATTTCCCTCTTCGCGAGCTTTCTCAAGCTTGCGCTGCGTGGGTTCCTCCGTTTTTTCCTGGTCGCTCTTTTGGTCTGACATAACACTAATAGTTATATCAAATGGAGTACCATTTTTTTAATCAGTTTTAATGATTCTCAGAACGGACTTCCAAAAACTCTTCAGGACAAAAGCTCCACATCTAAGGAAAACATTTCCGCAAATTCTGTTCAGCGGTATTGGTGGAAGTTTCCGTCGTGAGGAAAAACTTTCTGAAGAATCATCGGGAGAATATTTATCGGGAAATAACGGATCAGGCTGCACTATATCGGGAATTTCAAACGAGTAGAGGTTTTTTGAGACATTGCTTATGGCTGTTTAATAGCGGGAGATCAGGAGATGGCACAAATTTTGAAGCTATGTGAATGACTTATAACGAATAAACCAATTTCACTTTCATGATTGATCGATTTCAGGCACAGATGCAGGCACTTCAGATGCTGTCGAAAGCGCAGGAGGCTACTGCTGATAACCTGGCGAACATGAATACGCCCGGATTCAAGGGAAACAAACTCTTTCATCGTCTTATTACCGAACAGCTAAATGGAGAAGAAGTAACACGAACTGTAGCCATGCAGCATGTGAATATGGAGCAGGGTGTGCTGGAACCCACAGGTAACCTGCTCGATTTTGGCATTGACGGCGATGGCTTTTTTGTAGTTGAAGATGACGGGGAGTCATTTTTAAGCCGGGATGGACGCTTTCAATTTGATTCGGATGGCTATCTGCGTAATAGTCAGGGTGGCTACGTTCAGGGTGATGGTGGAGCCATCCATATCCCGGAATATTTTATGGCCATGGACGGAACGGGTGAAAGTCCAAAACTTGAAGTAGGCAAGGACGGTACCATTCGATTGAATGATGAAGCATACGACAAAATCAGAATGGTAGAAGTGGAAGATGCGGCACAATTGGAGCGTAGGGGAACCTCATACTTTTCAGTAAAGGAGCCCGGATCGTTAACAGATTCGGAAGAGAGTATTGTAATGCAGGGATATTTTGAAAAGGGAAATGTCCAGGCCCTGCACGAAATGGTAGATATGATGAGAAACATGCAGATGTTTGAATCTCAGCAAAAAGCTCTGCGAACATCAGATGAAATGCTATCACAAGTAACAACAAATTTAGGAAGATTTTAAAACTCAATAAAAACCATCAGTTATGTTTAGAGCATTAAGTACGGGAGCACTCGGAATGAGTGCCCAGCAAAGATCCGTTGACAACATCGCAAATAACCTGGCAAACGTAAGTACAACCGGGTACAAAAGAACTACGATCGCTTTTCAGGATCTATTCTATGAAAATATTGCAAATTCGAAACACGGAGCCGCTACCGGCAGAATTTCAAATGACAGTCCTGATCTGCAGATTGGTCATGGGTCACGTGCGGCAGCAACGATCAGGAATTTTATGCAGGGATCTATTTCCGAAACGGCAAACCCATTGGACCTTGCCATCAGCGGTGATGGATTTTTTCAGGTGGAAATGCCGGACGGATCTGTTGCGTATTCCCGTGACGGGAACTTTAATCTGGATTCAACCGGACTGATGGTGAACAATTCAGGCCTGCCTCTCGCAGACCAGATTGAAATACCGGAAGATGCTGTAGCTGTTGAAGTTTCTCAGGATGGTATTGTACGGGCAAGAATGGCAGGAGACAGCCGGGAAATTGAACTTGGGCAGATCGAGATGGCACGGTTTGTAAATAACGGAGGTTTAGAAGCCCTGGGAGATAACCTCTTTGCTGAGACAGAATCGTCCGGTGTTCCATTTTACGGTGTTCCAGGAAATGACGGATTTGGTGTACTTCGTCAGGGATATCTCGAAAACTCTAACGTGGATATAGTAAACGAGATGGTGCGGTTGATTGAGGCTCAAAGAGCGTACGAAACCAACTCAAAAATGGTACAGAGCGCAGAGGATATGATGTCAACCACAAATCAAATTAAAAGATAGATAAAGGTGCTTTTAATGCTGCTCATAATGTCATTGATGTCTGCTGATCTATTATCAGAAAGGTCCTGTATTTTTGATTGGGAGAGATCTGATGAGGAGTATAATAGAGTGTTCACAGTAGAATCAGGTAATATTTTACTGAGTGAAATAGCAACGGAGACTCAAGATAGGGTTCTGGAACTTGCCTCAATTGCACTTGGTGAGAATTATGATACCAACCGGTACAGATTTGAACTTAAAGCACGCTGGATACCAAAATCTATATTGGACTTGGCCCCTGAACGGATTCAAACAGTTAAACCCATACAGAAGATCGATCGAAACACCACTTTTGAAGTCAGATATCAAACGAACGACAGGGTGGAGTCTTCACAAATACAGCTGGTTGTAGAAATCGAAAAAAGACTCCCTGTGGCTAATCAGAGAATTCCGTCAGGGGAAACGATAAAAGAGGAGATGTTGGGAGAGTTGTGGGTACCCGTCGCGACAAACAGAGGTCAGCTTGTTGAGAATAGTGATGAGCTGGTTGGCTATAAGGTCCGAAGGACGCTGGCTCCCGGCCAACCGGTTCGTCATGCAGAAGTAACGAAAGGCTTTCTGATACATTCAGGTGAAACGGCTCAACTGATTTTTGACGAGACCGGAGTGAGAATTGAACTTGAAGTGATAGCACAAAGCTCCGGTGAGCAGGATGAAGAAATTATCTTTTATAGCGAAGAAACAAAGAATAGGTATCTGGGCCGAATAACCGGTCCGGGAGTGGCGATATGGAGAAGAACATTATGATAAAAAAAGTAGTAGGGACCATCCTAATAATTACATTCGCTGGGTTGTGTTCTACAGCTCATGCCCAGAGATCATTGTATCAGGATATAAAAGCTCATCAGGTTGGTGATATTATTACTGTTGTTTTAACTGAGAATATCTCAGGTACTTCATCATCTGATGCCAGAAATGCGTCCAACTCAAATGCAGGTGCCGGTGGTGGTGTTTCAGGTAATTTTATTCCGTTTGAACCAACCTTCGGCTCTGATGTGAGTGTTGAATATGGGGAGGATCAAAGGAACTCATCCAGTCAGGGACAGCTACTTGAGGGATATATGAGTGTTCAGATCAAGGATGTATCTGAAGGAGGCGATTTGATTGTCGAGGGGACACGGCTAACAGAAATAAACGGGGAACGCCACGAAATGAACCTGACCGGAAC
>Ga0208354_1000431_pt1 | contig 21991 bp, 19 predicted proteins | sample HotLakmasection4_FD_184727 | JGI IMG/M metagenome (GOLD analysis project Ga0208354, IMG submission 184727) | Hypersaline microbial mat communities from Hot Lake, Washington, USA - Section #4 (SPAdes) | ecosystem: Environmental > Aquatic > Non-marine Saline and Alkaline > Hypersaline > Microbial... | reverse complement strand
AAAAAACAGTAATATTGTCATAGCTAATAAATCACCGCAACCAGATCCAAGGGGGGTCAGTTTCCCCAGACTGGGGGGTCAGCTTGTCCGGAATTACCATATCATTGCCAATTTAGAAAAATGGTGACAATTCCTCTCCCGAAACCATCCAATACCAGAGTAAATGTTGCATGGGTAACCAGGCCCCAGATCACCAAGATAGCCAGATTTGTCACATCCCAAACGTAATTGTATAATTCGTAAAAAAATTCCATATCACGGTACCGCCGATGGCAAGTACTTTGGCCGGGTAAAAATTCATTTTCTTCTCAAACAGGTAGAGAAACCCGTTGTTGATCGCCAGGCCGATAAGTGAAATCATAAAAAAACTGCCATATTCCAGTAAAAAGTGGGGATTGTTGCTGGAAAACGTCCAGACCCTGTTAAAGAACCAGTTGGTACTTGCCGCTACCGTGAAGCCACAGGAGTTGGAGATGTAGCGGTGAATGCAGAGCTTTTCCTTTAAAAGGATAGTGACCTAAAAGTCGATGCAGAATCCCGAGAACCCGACGATGCCGTATTTGATGAATGTCGTTATCATGCGGCGGATGTTCTTTTCTGCAATTATTGCATTCTTCAAAATCGGATGATTTTAATGCATAAAACTTTGAGGGTTTCTTACGAAGTTTCATACTTGACGTAGCAACAATTGATAAAGTGACGCTTTTAAGTTTCTTGCAGAACAGGGGCAGGATCGGTAGTCGTTTCATACTTGCCGATTACAAGATTCCATTTGATGGTTAACAGATCTTTCAGTGTGGAAATGGCACCCCGAATGGCGGTATTGTTAAATGTGCCGCCTTCCACATCCTTCCAGTCGTGGATGGGGATGGTGCGGATGTCGTATCCCCTTTCTGCAGCTACGGCCAGAAGTTCCATATCAAATCCCCACCCGTTGATGGTTTGTACACCGAACAGATCATCGGCCACCGGGCCTCGGAAAGCTTTGAAACCGCATTGCGTATCCTTTATGTCCAATCTCAAAACTTTGCGGACCAGCAGATTCCCCGCCACGGAGATGATTTTTCGCAGCCCCGTATGGCCGCTCTGCAAATCGCGAATGCCGATGATGACATCTGCCTCTTCCTCCATCAGCCGTAACACCGTTTTCAGATGATGAAGAGGAGTGGCCAGGTCGGCATCCATAAATAGTTTGTACTCCCCTTTTGCATGCTTCATGGCAAGCCTCACATCCCGGCCTTTCCCGGTACGATGTCCGGCCTGTATCACTTTGTAGTCTTCAAATAAATATGATTTAGAATGAGCAATCTCAAAAGTTGCGTCCGGGCAGTCGGCCACAACAACTACCACTTCTACCTCTCCAAACTCATGGTCGATGAGAAACTTACCAAGCTTCTCCAGACTTTGGCCAATGCGTTTTGCCTCTTTCCATGCGGGAATGACGACACTTAATTTTGGAATATTATTCTTATTAAGCATTAAAGAAAATTTGTTGGCAAACAGGTAAACACTTTAATTCACTTGATTAGTTATTCCTTCAGTTTTAAAAGTAGCAATCTGTAAAATGGGATTGCTATTTTCTGTACGTGAATGAGCTAACTCTCGAAGTCTTCTCATTTTAGGATCTGCATACTTCTCCGGCTCGTTTTCATACAAATCATTTAGATGATACAATAAATGATTGGATTCAATGACTGTATATAAAGTGTTATCATGACTTTCGTAAAACAAAGGCTTATATCCATAATCTATGTCATTTATCAAACGGTCATTACCAATATTAGCTTTTTTCGTTTTCTTATTGTATATGATCGTATATCGCTTTCTCCCTGTAGAAACTTGTAAGTAAATAAATACATCGGTTTCTATAAAAAATTCCAAATAATTAACATAACCATTTGATAAAAGTTCTTGATTAATAAATTCAAATTTTCCCTCAGGAGTTAAGCTGTAATTTTTTCTACGATCAAAAACAAATTCAGGTATCGAATTTACTCCATAATCCAAATGATATCGAGGTACGACAGTTGAATCAGTTATCGAATAAATCACATTAACCAAATGTGGAAAAAATATCTTTTGATCTTGAAAAGTAGGAAACCTGTTTGGTACCATGTATCCCATTTCTTCCCTACCATTAAAAATTGGAACTGAACTTCTGGTAATCATCCCTTTTTTGTTAAAAAATATAAGATTATGACCTGTATGTTCATTTTGTAACATTCTATTCATCAGATTTTCAGCACTCCCTACATATTCTTCTGTGGAAGCGATATACTGAAATCTATAAACCCAAAAATCAAATGAAATTTCTTCAATAAAGTTACCAGTTATATCATAAACCACAATTTTAAAGGTTCCTAAAGCATGTATCTCCCCTTGATCTGTTAAAATTACATCCTCTAAGTTTTCCAATTCGCCAGGCCCCTTTCCCACTGGTATTTCAACTTCGTTAACATATTCACCGTCACTCAAATAGACCCATACGCTCTTTCTTGCCTCATCATAAAACCCCAAGTAGGATTCATTTATCAAAAATTTTCGAATACTACCTATGGGTCTTCCATGAGGCGTTTGCAAGGGTATATATTCGATATCGGAAACAAAGTCTGACATTTTTAAATCCTTCGCTTCTTCTAAGTTTATTTGAATGGTTTCAAGATCCTCGGGAATGAATAATTCTTTTTTTTCATCAACACATGAACTAAATAAAATAATGAACAAAATAATTAGTATAGATCGCATATCATTATATAGTTTAAGCTCCCCTTTATTTTGGGGAGCTTATTTGAGAATTAGATAATTCAACTTTATTTAACAAGGATGTTGACAGGGCACACAACAGTTTCCAGGTCCGCTTCTGCATATATATATTTGGTTATAACCACCAAATGGATCGCTCCAACATGTTTGCCATGTACCGTAATATATCCAGCCGCCAGTATTCCCACTAACCACAGCAGAGTATCCTTCCACACTGAAGTTTGATCCGTTTATAGTTGTACTTACATTCAGCATCATCATTATTGCAAACATACAAACCGCAAAGATGGTGATGATCTTTTTTCTATGTTTTTTCATTTTATCTTTATTTTTTTACAAAACTGCAGTTTTGCTCGTTTTTGTTTAGCAACATAGCTTTTACTTCTATGAAGCAATGCCATGTTTTTTTATCCATTGTTCTGAATAAAATTGATTAAAATTTTCATATCACTTTTGGCATGATTGACATGAACCCGGTAGATTCAAATTTTTCCCGTCTGTTTGCATCTCAATCAGCGGCTGAATATCTGCATTCAGAGAATCCATATTCTGCCAAACATCGATCCGAAAATGGGTGTAACCTATTATCGCGATCAAATACAGACTAATCGCAATCAAAAAAATGTTTCTGGACGTCTCTTTGAACTCCACAAACCACTGAACCAAAACAAAGACTACAATCAAGAAAAACCCGGCGGCACTTAGATAGACATACCGGTCGGCCATGATCGATTCCCTTGGCACCGGGATAATGTGGAGGGCCACAACTATGTTGATCAGAAAAAACAGTCCGCCAAACACCAGCACCCGGTTCAATTTATCCCTGAACTCGTATAAAACCCAGATAAAGAATGCACTTGCCACGAGGTAAAACCAAAACCGAAGCGGGATGGCCTCTCCGGGGTCTATCGGGAAAAAGTAAAAATGCGACAGGCCATACGGCGCGGTAAGTTTCACTATGTACTCCCAGAAACTATAGTTGGCAAACAGTAGCCGTTGACTAAACGGGTAGGCTTCTCCACCGGCACCCGATGTCTGCGAAATGAGAATGGTTGCCAGGCCGAAAAGTACGGTCGCAATCAAAAACGGTACTTTTTCCAGCCATATGGCTTTCGGCAGCAGAAACCTCTGCTTTGTATTATCTAAAACTACCCAATCCACAAGGATCAGAGTTAGTACAAACACAACCGCCTGTTCTTTCGAGAGCAGTGAGGCCAGAAAGCAGGCAAAAACCACCCAAAACCAGCGGGTTTTGCCTGTCTGCCGGTACAGCAGGTATGCCCACAGCCCCAGCAGATAGAAGAAAGCGTAGAGAACCACTTTCGAAGCACTGATCCAGGCTACCGCTTCCACCTGCATGGGATGAACGGCAAACAAGAAGGCCGTTGCCCAGGCAATCGCAAACCGTTGGATATCGCCCAGGTTCAGCCCAGGAATCTTGGCCAATAGTCTTTGAATGACCAAACCAACCAGCAGAAAGTTAAGAATGTGTAATACAAGAAAGGCCAGTTGGAACCCGAACGGCTCCATCCCTCCTGCCCGAACAATCATCATGTAGGCCAGCGTATTGACCGGGGAGTACTGCCCACCGTATGTCTCGGAGAAGGTCGTGGCAACGACATCAAAACTTACCTTATTAAGATGGGTTACCTCAACCAGGTGAGGATTGCCGGTAACCATCCACTGGTCGTCCCAGTTGGTGAGAAAATCGTTGTTCAAAACGGGCGACCAAACGACTGCCAAAACCACAATCATGGCAACAAGGATGACAGGCCGGGTTTGTAAAAGATGAAGGTTCTTCAGGTTCATAAAAATTATTGTATCGTTAACCACCTGATATTCAATTTGATACCGCTACTGAAGAGAATAGATGATGAAAAAGAAATTATCAACTGTTAAAAATACCCACTTAGTGGGTATCGCTGTCATATCTGATATTTCCTTATTTCACCGGAATACCTTCTGCACCATCTTTCAAGGCTTCGACGGCCATTAAGGTTTAGTTTTCTTTTGATATTTCTTCTATGTGTCTGTATAGTGGAGGGGTTATTACCCAACCTAAAAGCTATCTCCCTGCAAGTGAAACCTTCGTTCACAAGTTTTACTACCTTGATCTCTGTGTCTGTGAAATAGCACCTACACGCCTCATTAAAGGTAATAGAAGGTTGGTTGGTTGGTTGGTTGGTTGGTCCCGACGGGATGCCCCTGCATTGGTTGTCTCTTCATTTCTCATGTTGATATGGCGTTTGTGTTTTTCTCTGTGCTGATGGATAATTGCAAAAATCATAGCTCTTTTTTATTAAATAAGATGCACAAACACTTAAAATGTTACAATATTATTCTACTCAATTTATTTTTTTACAACCATATGGTGTTATAATTCATTTATTATTGTCTATTACGTCTAAATTGTAAAATAAATTTAGCAATGATAGGGGTAACAAATGAACTATTCGAATGTACCAGAAGTGGGCAGATTACAGGAAACTATCCTCTATGTTCACTGCTCATTATTTTTATTGACTGGGGGTCAATATGAGAGGGAAATCTGTGATATCCTGAAGCCAAAGAAAGGAGAAATCTTGAACAAATCTGAGCTAATTGATTTTTATAAGTTCAAACCCATACTGAACCACAGTTTGAACCCCGCCAGACTGGGTTTCCAATGTAAAAATATGGCCATTAACAACTTTCTCAATGGATATAGTATCAGGCCATGAAAATGTAGCCAATAGCTCTCCGGCAGGGTCCAAAATCATCCATTTATTCACGAGTCCATCATCGATTCTATCGATAAAACTAACCCACAATCTCTCATGATCATCTACTATCAACCCATTGAGGGCCGGCCAATATTCAGGAAGTTCAGCATACTGAAGAAGTTGTTGAGTATTTTCAGATGCATATTTAGTGTACGCCAATGCGTCTTCACGCGTTAACTTCACCCGATCTCCGGGAAAGAAAAAACTTTTCACATACGCTCCCATTTCATCATAAACTTTTACGTGTGCGGTTTCGCTCCAGGCAGTATAAATCTGAGAACTTTCTGACAAACTTATAAGTGAACGGTTCAGAAATGGCAGTGGAAACGAATTGAAAAACTGCCTTCCGTTATGTTCTGTGAAGATAATTTCGTAATTAAAGAGTTTGATGTTGTTAGTTGACAAAAGTTCGCCCTCTTCATTTTTAATAAAATAATGTATCGGCCTTTTTTGATCCAGATTGAACGTCTTACTCCCCCTGCGGCCATCTGTAGGTTGTTCCATATAACCCGTTAAATAGTGTTGATTCGGCAGTAAATAGATTTTATGGTGCATATGCCTTAGCCCCATCTCCTCAATAACATTCGAAGTTCGATGCAGATACACTTCCTTATCTTTGATAAGCCGCATCGATTGTGTGGAAAATATACTTTCGCGTACAAGTCGGGGATCAAATACATGCAGTTCATCATTAAGTATGGAAATCGTAGAAATGCTCAAAAACTCACCTGCTCCCCGTCCTCGATATCCCATACTTGCCAAAAATGAACCGTCAGCATCAAAAGCATGTACCTGCAAATTTGTATAGTCCCCTATAAATACGTTTCCATCCGAACTAACAGCCAGTCCGGCAAACCATCCCAATCCACCAACACTATAATACCAGCTATCCGTTAAAGAATCGGGTAGTGAATATGTAATTTCTTTTGTGAAACGAATACCCTTAGATGGGGAAGCCTCTTGAGTAATGATAGTGACGTTTTCGATATCTGGTACATTTTGGTGAAGCTGTCCGTTTTCAGAGCTGCAGCCAATAAACACAATCGAAGCCAATAGAATGGGAAAAATTCTTTTCACGTGGTTTAAATAAAAAGGCGGGACAAATACATACCCGCCATTATTGTTAAATTTTATCTTTTATTATGGATGTATTTGAGGACATGTGCTCCATGAACAGCCATCTTCAGGCTCCGACCCATCATAATCTCTGTATATGATATCTCCATTTTCACAAAGCTGGCAATTCGTTGAACTACCACTACCCGCCATAATCTTCTTCATGTCGTACGGACTAAAACCTGACCTGTTTTTAATACATCTTTCATCGTTTTCACCTTTTGGTTTAGTTATATTTATGAATTTATGAGACAATTCGGCCGACTGAAACAAGTTTATTAAGCCTGCGTACACTCGGCGAACTGCTCTATATAATATAAAAACAATACCTTTCCCGCTCCCCTATTATTTTGGGGGTTAGTTGCTAAGTCTACATAAGGCAGTCAACAAAAAGTCACACTGCGAAATTTACGTTTGAGCTACAATCCCGTTAAAAAAATTATTGCTCAGATATTTCAGCAAAATAGATGCTCTCTCTTTCAAAATTTATGCCAATAATGTGCTAATCCTGAGTTCGATTCTTAATCTTCACCAAAGTGCATTAATAGTCTCCTCCTTTTCCCCTAACGGGAAGGGGTGGTTGAAAAAATCAGGCAGTCGATTTTTTAATTCCAAGCCCTGATCAAGGTACCATAACCACCCCCAACCCCTCTTTTACGAAGGAAGGGAGTGAATTTTGCCCTCGTTTATAATCGAACTCAGGTTGCTAAGCTTTTAGAATTCTGTATATAAAAAAAGCTTTTAGCCTCAGAATTGAACCTGGTAACGAATCAAACCAAGCCACCTTTTAAATCGGCCAATCAAATTGGTAAATCGTACCGCTGCTGCGCTCTAAATAATATACGTGCTCTCCTTCAGGAGAGACTGTAAACCCTTCCATAAACCCATGGGGATTCATTGTAATCCCCTCTGCTTCAACCAGGTGAATGGTATTTCCATCATTTGCAATCCACGCAATGGTTAAAGGGTGTCCCTCAGGCAAATTCAGTAGTAAAAATACTCCCTCTTTCGTAGCATCCATTGCACGGGCATAGATAAATAGTTTTCGAGTATCATCAGGCCCCATTTTCCTGTTGTGCTCTGCAATCTGGTCGAAGAGGCCTCTCTGAGACGGAATATTCAGCTCTTTTTCCCAGACTTTTACTCCCTGTTGCGTATATTTTTCGAGTATTCCGGTTGTTTGATGAAGGGAGTAGATTTCTTTATCACTGCTGCCAAGCATTACTAAATTCAAGAAATTTGCCGGGATTTCCCCCCTTGAATACGTTTGCATTACCGCCTCATTATCGTACTCTTGGTTTAAATTTCCATCACCTACAGCACTCCCTGCGTATGTTAGCGAACCGCTACCCCGATCTGCGGTGGCGAACAATGAACCTTGGCGTCCACCGGTAGGAATAAGAAGTATTTCTGCTGATACTGCATCAAGTGTAATCGGAATACTGAAGTCTGAATCTGGGTTAACAGGGTTCTGTTGCAAAGTTTCTTCCTTAACAAGTTCTCCTCTATGATTAAATGTCAAAAATTTAAAGCTATTGTAATCATACACCAGGTATTCACGTTCAAACGGCCAGAACCCCGCAATAGATTGAAACTCCCCAGGCCCCCGGCCCCGATTTCCAAATGATAACAACAACTCCCCGTCTTTATCTACTTTGATTATCTGATTATGCCCCTCATCAACAATAAACAGACCACCGGAGACAGATTTAACATCCGTAGGCCTGCCAAGGAAGGGAGTTTTTTCAACTGATAAAAAGACCCGGGACGTATTGACCTGATGTTCTTTGAACGCTGTTTCGTCAACATTCTTATCTGCTTTACAGCCGGATAGCAGGCAACCAACGCAAAGAAGCAGAAGCCCTATTTTACCAGAATTATATCTTCTGTTTCGTCCAGACATGCACAAATCTTTATCGTTGTTTATAGGTAATAAACGATTCGCAGTTCTCCCATAAAATAGGGGCTTCCAAAGGCACCATCGGTAAATTTGCATTCTTCTGGAAACAATACGCTGATTCAATTTGAAACAACAGGATCAATACAACAATCACTGCCTTTTGGATAGCACCACTGCCCCTCAAGACATATCCACTCTACACAGTTGTATCCACTGGAGGAATTATCCGGGATACAGCCTGAACAAGACGGTCCGCAACCTGAAGAGCTCCCCGCTTTTACCTTCTTCATGGCGCTTCTGCTTAACACTTGCCCTGCTTTGAATAACTCTTTCATCATTTTTCCGGTTTTATTTAGATTATCGGTTTGCTGTACCATCCATTATAAAAGCCATTGGGATGAGTACAGTGATGAAATAAGCGCTTAATCAGTGCTTATTTCATTCTCTATATAATAGATAAACATTATGTTATGCGCACCCCTATTATTTTGGGGTGTTTTGCAAATATTATTTCATTAAGCCATATAATGAAGTGATCACACAGAAATCATCTAATCAAACCTTCATTTTTTTAAATTTAAAAGGAAATTCATTCGGGAAGATCCAACTGATAAATCCGTATTGAATGTCCTTTCATCGGGTCTTTATTTAACGTAAATATTCGTTTGTCCCTGAAATATTTGATTTCGTCATATTCAGAGAGATAAAGTTTCCCTTCCGGTTTACCATCCAATGTAAGTACCACCATTTCTTTACCTTTTATCGTGTTATCAGTATGTAACAACAGATCGCTTTGTGATGCCCAAATATTCAAAAATGGCGGCTTTATTGGAGGGGCATGATTTTTTAATTTTTCACGGGTTTTTTTATCCATGCCTGTAAAATAGTGGTCCAGATCACTTTCCTTTATAGCTCTCGGTTCCACATCCAGGTAAATTTTATAAATTATCTTATGATCATTGCTATAAATGTTCAAAACTGAACTATCGGGGCGGGCTATCATATACTGATCTTTATCAATCATGATAAAACGATCTTCATATCGATATGGAGGCATGCCAACGGGTGTTAAACCGCCAAATGTGATGTTTGTTGCGTGCTTCTTAGGGTCTGCGTAAATATAATTAGGTTTTTTTAACGTATGTAACGAATCCAACACAATATGTTGGAACCCATCCATAATTATGACTTTGGCTGCCCTATAGTCGGGAGGGTTCAGTTCAACTTTTGTGAAATCCTGTACAGTATATCTTTTATTTTTTGAATATGAACCTTTAAAAGATAAAGTCTCATTAAAACTACCTGGATTTCTAATCATTGATCGTTCATATCTATAGTTACCTTGCCTGTCTAATCCCCAAAGATCTATTTGAGTTGATGAATTATGCTGTACAATCAATGTATCATACCCATCAACTTCGAGAGTAAACATATAAGGTAACTCTCCGGGTCCCCTGCCTGCTTTAGCTAACACTCCTTCATATTCCCCCTCAGAGCTAAACTTTTCTATTGTCGTTTTTCCAATATCTGAAACCAAGAACGATCCATCCGGCATCACGATGAGATCTTTTAACAGACCGAACGGTTCACTATGATTTTCTGAAATATCTAAAACTACATTGCTCTCAATTTCTTTGAGTTTATCATAGTCAATTGTTGTTTGTTGAGAAGTTGCATGACTACAACAAATAGAGAAAACAATACTGATAGAAATTATGTATAGGTGAATTTTCAAGATATTTTTAAAAATAGTTCTGGATGTGGCTATATGAGGATTGAAAAACAGATTTAAAATTTCTCTATTTCATATTCAGCATGCTAATTGGCATTGCGAAACAGTTGTAAAACACCCAGCTAAAATTCCATTACAGCAGCATGGAAACCCTATTGAGCAGTGACATCCTGTTTGTAAACTGCAGACATATCCAGGAACACAATAACCGCCACCTCCTGACCCCGCCATTATTTTCCTCATTTCACCACGGCTGAGTGATGTGCCGATAGTACCTATACTCATTTTTTTCTTCATAATCTAAACCTCTGCTTTACTTTACGATTGTTGTTGTGCTTGCCGGCTTCCAAACGGGTCTTAAACCATTTTTGAATACGTTATTCTAAAAACCCGACAATGCTTATTAGAGAGCAACATCCAGTTACTTGTTAGATTATAATAAATCAATACGTTAGGCGTACCCCTATTATATTGGGGGTGCGCATAGGATTATTATTCTATTTTCATCATCTCAACCCGATACTTCACTACCGTTTGCTGTCCGGTTGATTCCTTGGTTTCACGAGCATAGAGGAAACCATCTTTGATCTTTTCTATCGAACGATTTTCCGGCCAACTGAATGTTGCAAGAAGTTCTCCCGTATCTTGCAGCACCCACCATTTATAGGTTACATCCTCACTCTCAGTAATTGTAGATATCCAAAGGCGATTCTCATCATCCATGATGATATCTCCTAACGCAGGCCAAGTATCAGGCAATTCTGCGTTCTGTAATAAATGTTGGTTTACCTTGCTCTCCCCACCGTATTTGCTTAAAAGCTCATCCCTGATTAGTGGCCTCTTTTCTAATTGCAGATAAAATCCCCTGAGATACTCTCCATTTGGAGCAAAAAGTTGAATCAGAGGTTCATCACTGTTTGCAGAGACAATGTGCCCGTCATCAGAAATATATATTAATGGCTGATTCAAAAATGGAACAGGCATAAAATTCCATATATGCCGGCCTTCAACATCCGCAGTGATGTGTTTCAAGCTTTTTAATTCAAACAGTTGTTCTGAGACAACTTCTCCCTCGCTGTTCACAATGTAGTAGTTGCCGGGCCGTATCTTATCAAGGTTATATTTTGGTGTTCCAACATTAGCATTCGCAATCTGCTCCACATATCTCACCAAAAACCTCTCCTCATCGATTAAGTGATATCCATTACTAAACCGACCCTGTAATTCTTCGATGTTTGGAGCACGGTTCAAATAAGCATTTTTCACTTCAACCACGTTAAGTGAATCAAGGGAATAGAAGGTGGTGCGAAATTGCAGAAAATCAAAAGCAAACAGTTGATTGTTCTGAATCTTGATTTCTGTAATGCCATTAAACTCACCTGGCCCGTTCCCCTCTCCCCCTACACTTGACAAATATCTGCCTGTAGAATTAAAAACCTGAATCCTGTTTGATGCACGATTACCAACATAGATCCTGCCGGAATCATCAACCTCAAGGCCGCCAAACCAACTATCTCCGCCACTGAATGCCCAAAAATCATTTGACCAATCTACAAACCACTCGCTCGTTGCAGACAGATCCGTTATCTCTGCTGAATGAATGAGTTCAATATCATGAGCCGGTTTACTGGTTGGGTGTACAACAATTACGTTTTCCAATTGATCGAGATGGCCGGGAATACTCTGTTCTTTCTCTGCAGAGCAAGAAAAAACCAAGAGAAGAAGGGGTAGAAATATTGTGATTTTCTTAAATAAGTTCATGAGTCATTTAGTATAGAATCATGCTTTATTCAAAACCAATTTTAAGCTGAATTTTACATTCAGTAATTGCTAAGATTTCTAAATTGGCTCATCAAACACTATTCTGTACCTCACCACCTGCTGCAGGCCGGTTTCTTCGTCGGTTTGCAGAGTGTACATCTTACCGTCTTTTACAGCTGCAATCCGTTCGTTTCGGGGCCATTCAAATTTAGCAATCAGCTTACCAGTCTCTTGGAGTATCCACCATTCGTAGATGTTGGTATCATCCACGTTAGCAGATACCCATAAACGGTTTTCATCATCTACAAATATAAGCCGCAATACAGGCCAGGAATCCGGAAGCTCCATCGACTGTACAGCATTCATTAACTGTTCATGTTGATCCACGCTTTTTACTGCCGCATCACGCGTAAGCGGGGCTTTTGTTGACGGGTAATAAAACGCAGAATGGTAGTCGCCTTCTGGATTGATTATCCGAATCAAAAACTCTTCAGTATTTGCGATAAAGAACTGGTCCTTCCCAGAAATTGCCATGATCTCTTTGTTTTCAAAAGGGGGCGGAATAATAAACCACTCCGTAACAATATGCTTAGGCTGTCGGGTTTGCAAGATCTTTCTTGGCGAAGCTTGATCGAACCGGCTCCAGAGATAGTAATTGGATACGCCAACAGAATCAGGATGTTGACGATACAGGAGCGGAGAGGTTCTGGTGTTTAGTATGATATCACCATCACTAAGCACCGAATGAAATACCGGGTTTAAAAAATTTGGTTCGGTAACGTTCTCCCAGTTGTCACTTCCTAACGAAATATCCGATATAAATTCCGGAAGAGTATCCGGATTGTCCCCTATTTCAAAGAGATTAATCTTTCGGCCGTTTGGGTCATACGCATAGATTTGCTGATCGTGAATACTGAGTTGGCCAACCCACCTGAACTCTCCCGGACCATCACCATCCCGCCCAATACGCCCCAAATAGCGTCCGTCGGGCATAAAAACGTGGATCGCACGCTGCTGGCTATCTCCAACATATACCCTGCCATAGCGATCCGAAATCACCGAACCAAATGTAGAAATTGGTTCCGTTTCAGTATCACTAAATAGCTGCTCTATTTCAAAATATACTGTATCAGCTCTTGAAATATCCTTTTCACTAAATATCGTCACATTCTCCATCTCCAGAATATGGTTCGGCACATCATTGTGTTCTCCGGTTTCTGAACAGCCAACAAAAAGCAATAGCAGCAGAGCAGCAATCAAAGGCATTCTCATTGTAACGTACATTAAGCTTATATCTTTATTACAGTTGCATACAGAACTACAACTCTCTACTAAATAGATAATAACGTTAAATTGTACAAATAATATTTACTGAAAATACATGGCTATCATTTAAGGCCTTCCTGTGTCGTGTAATAAAGTGTTCAAATCTCTTTTATTTGACCCCATCCGCAAAAACGGGGGTCTGTAGTCCATGTTGATCGTATTGTTTAAAAATGGAAAAAGAATTCAAGCGAACGTATTTGTTAAAAAATATCGGCTTGCTCTAAATGATCATAAATTTATGACTGGTTAAAGGGAAAATGCATCCTGATAAGCATGAAGGACATTATTTTGAAGTTATCGTTCGGTTAGATTGATTCTGTATTTGACAACTTTGCTTTCCCAACTTTCCGGATCTTTGCTACCCTTTGAATCAAAAGATCTTGTATAAAGATATCCATCTTGGATATCGCAAATCGAGTTATTCTCAGGCAGAAATATTTTTGCAAGAAGCACTCCTGACTCTCCGAGTATCCACCATTCGTAGGTCTGATAAGATTCGACCATAACAGACACCCAAATCCTATTTTCATCATCAACTCTTATATCCCCTATTACCGAAAATGATTCAGGAATCTCAATATCAGCATTCACTAATTCATTTTTGAAAATAGATTGCGTTAAATAGGTATTACTTTTGATAAAAGATTTTATATCGAAAGTGGGGCCCGTTACAGGGTAATAAAATGCGTATTGGTAGGCGCCCTCCCTGTCATATTTTTTTATTAAAAAATCATCAGTCCTGGCCGTAAAAATTTTATCATCGTTGGTTAGTACAAAATGAGAAGAACCTAAGAATGGCAGTGGAATTCTGGCTGAAATCGGAAACATAGAATCACCTTGATTGTCAAAAATTAGGTAAAATGGAGATGGCAACTCAATGAGTGGCTCCGTGCTTAGGGAATTTCCCTCCGTATCAACCAACATAAATTTTGTATTCGCCGCAAACCCGGAACCGGTTGGGAAAGCCTTGAATATGGCCAATAGGTTACCGTCACTTCGGGCATGAAAATCGCTCAATTGCATGTTTCGTACTGCTTCAAGGTCTCTGACGTCCCAATCTTGGAGTACGGTGGTTCCTTCAAACGAATAATCATCAGCCTCAAATATACTGAGACGGGCGTTTGTTCCGTCATACAGAAAAAGCCTGCCGTTATTAATTTGAAAGTTTGGTGATACAAATTCATATTCTCCAGGTCCACTTCCGATGCGACCAATTTGCTTTCGGTATGTCCCGTCGGGATTATAGACATGAAGCCCGGTTTTAAAATCGTTATCCTGTCCTCTGACAATCACCCGATTGCTTTCATCCACTTCACAATCGGTAATAACTATCAAATAGGGTTCTCCAGGATCTTTTACTACACCAAAAGTCTGCTCTTGAAGAAGATTCACATCATATATAGGTTCCGAGTCGGCCGGATAAACCGTGAGTCTGTCAAGCTCCTGATTTTCCGTTTTTTCTGATGTAGAATTATGGGAGCATTGAATAAAAAACAGGCTTGAAAGTATGCACAGTGATAAATGTAGGGAATAATGCATTAGATAGTTTGAAAACAAAAAGGTAATATTGTACGTAATTCGCGATCCAAATCGCTTAAGGTTATATATCTACTAAAAAATCATAACCACTATCAACACCCGCTTGTTACATTAGTCTTTGGGTTATCCATAATTCGAACCGCAGTCAATTATTGTCTGAGACCATAATTGGTTCACTTGTTGCACACATTCCAGCTTACATGGATACGTATTACAATTAGCCATACATGCGCTATTTAAACAATTATAAAAATAACTAGCAGTACGACAACCACTATATATGCATCCGGGTGCAGTTCCACACTCACACCCACCACTACCGCCACCACCTGGGCCGCCTGGACCAGAACCAGCCATTATTTTCCTCATGTCATTACGGCTAAGTGATGTACTGATAGCGCCTAAACTCATTTTTTTCTTCATAATCTAAACCTCTACTTTACTTTAGGATTGTTGATTGACCTCTCGGTTTCTATACTATCAGGTATCCACTTTTGAGTCTTCATTCATAAAAACCGCGAGTCTTTTTTAGGCATCTACAACAGATTGCCTCTTTCATATTAATAAATCAATAAGTTAGGCGCACCCCTATTATTTTGGGGGTATTCTGTTTTAACCACAAAGCAAATTAGCAAAAAATAAGATGATGAAGAGATTTCAAGGAGACACTCCAGGCCTAGGCAAGCAATGTGTTTACGTTTAAGCTTCTCTGCCATTCACGAACGTTTAGTTCACTTCTTCGAAGAGTATCCTGTACCGCACCACCTGGTGCAGGCCGGTTTCTTCGTCTGTTTCGCGGGTATAGATGTAGCCGTTTTTTACCACTTCAATCGGTTCATTTCGGGGCCACTCAAATTTGGTTATCAGCTCGCCGGTGTTTTCAAGTACCCACCATTCATAAATATCAAAATCCTTAACAATAGTGGAAACCCACAGGCGGTTTTCGTCGTCGACCAGCAGGTCGTTCAGGGCGGGCCACGTTTCGGGAAGATCTTCGTTACTTGAATTGATAATAACACTTTGCAGATATTCCACCGCATCAGGATAAGGAATTGATTCCACACTTTTAAGTGCATGATCCCGGGTTAATGGTACTTTTTCAAAAGGATAGTAGTACGATCGTTTATATTCACCATCCGAATTCATGGCTTCTATAAAAAAATCTTGCGACCAGCCTGAATAGATATACCCATCTTCCGATACTGTAGCTATGGATGTTCCCAAAAATAAAAAATGTGAATGTTTATTCTCTCCACCAACATTGGCTGATAAAAAATTTCGCCCTTTTAATTTCAATATCTGATTTGATAAAATTGTCCCATCACTATCCATCATATAATATAGATCATATAAACTATCGGCATTATACCTGGGATGATTTTTATCAGTTTGAATTGTTTGTGAAAATAGGACAACGAATCTATCATTATTTCTAAAAAAAACTTTTGAAGGTCTATAACCGGCTAAATCTTCAATATCAGACTGATTTCTCGGATTCAGATTTTGTGTTTGTAGAAATTCAAAAGTATCTGTCGAATAGGAATGTAGTCTGAACTGCATGGGGTCAAAGAGAAAAAGTACATTTTCAATAACTTGAGGCACTGGTGAAGAAATAAATTCACCCGGGCCGTCTCCCCCACGACCAATTGAAGTTATATATTTGCCATCAGATTGAAATATATGAACCATATATTGATCTCCGTCCACTAAAAACACTCTATCCATTTTGTCAACTGCAAATCCACCCATTCTTCCGGTTATTATGCTATCTTCACTGCCAAAGGATTGCTCTCTGATAAAGTTGATGGCAAACTCCGGTTCAGGATCTATTAAGTATGCCGATAGGCTTTCATCTCTTTCATTTTCAGATGTACATTGAATAAATAAAATGAAAAGTACAATTTTTGATATAGTTTTTAACATTAGATCTAAATGTTAAAGAGGACTTTACAGAACCTTCTTTTTTTAATCTTGTGATTAATAAATTGTAGTTTTCGATTTAAACACACAAATCATTACCTAAACCACCTGTTTCGTTTATAGATCAAGCGATGCCAACCCAACATTTTAAGATAAATCGTCCTGCAAGTTGAATCAGGTATCTTGTTCAATCAAGCATTTTCAGCAAATTGACGAGTAAAGGTTTTGACTTTTGCAAATAAGGGCATTAAATGAACTACCCCGTCGCAAGCGGCGGGGAATTCAACTCAAAGAGATTAAAGTTTAAAATTAACTCCAATAAATTGTAATTATTTTGCTTTATGGACAATTAGAACAAAACCAGTCTATACCCCAAGAAGCACTATAAACCATTCCACCACATACTAATTGCGCACATTTATTATATGGACTTGAACCGTCAAAACTTGCACATGCTGAAAGTACTTGTCCATCCCAAGTACATCTACAAAAGACAGCATTTGTTTCCTCACAACTACCACCACTACCGCCGCCACCCGGGGCACCAGGACCAGAACCAGCCATTATTTTCCTCATTTCTGAACGACTGAGTAATGTATCAATTACTCCTATATTTATTTTTCGTTTCATGATATTTACCTCTGCTTAAGTTTAGTTTTGTTAATTGACTTGTCGGTTTCTATACTGCCATGTAACCACTTTTGAGGTCGTCATACTTAAAACCGCGAGTCTTTTTTAAGGCATCTACAACGAATACTCTCTTACATATTAATAAATCAATAAGTTAGGCGCACCCCTATTATTTTGGGGGTATTCTGTTTTATTAGCTCAACGAATCGGAAAAAAATTAAGAAAAGTTCTAAAAGGGGGGCACTCCGGTGTCGGGGCAATGAATGTGTTTAAGATTCAGTACCCCTCACGAACGTTTAGTTCACCTCATCAAATTCTACCCTGTACCGTACCACCTGCTGCAGACCGGTCTCCTCGTCGGTTTCGCGGGTGTAGGCTGCACCGTTTTTTACCTCACTGATGGTTTTGGATCTTGGCCAGGTAAAGGTTGCTAAAAACTCTCCTTCATCGGTATATACGCGCCATTCGTAGGTCTCCTCATTGTCGGTAAAGAGGGCAGCCCATACTCGATTTTCATCATCCAGAAGCATCGTGCTGTATGCCGGCCATCTGTCCGGCATATCATCATTCCTGATCATACCGCGCCAGGGATCTTCTCTGTCGGCGTACTGGTTCAGGATTTCGTTTCGGTCCAGAGCGGGTTTCTCATACGGCTGCCAGACCGTCTTTTTGTATGTACCATCTACTGTATAAAATGTAAAGAGCAGATCTTCACTCCATCCATGAACAAATTGATTGCCGCTCACAGATATCGAGGATCGTCGTTTATAGTCGGGGCTCATCATACTTATCGACCCTCCCTCCCGGTGAACAATCGCCTCGCTGATGGGGAACTCAAACACAAAACCCTCTTCAAACTCCACGGTTTCACCATTTAACACCTGCCCGAGCTCCTTGGGCTCTGCCTCTGAATCATTCATCACCGAGGTATAGCCCGTTCCAAAATGGATCAGATACCGATCATCCCCAACTATGTAAAAATTTCCGGGATAGCTGAAAAAGCCTCCGGCCGGCTCCATCTCAAACGGGATGGGAATATTATCTGAAAATTCGAACGTCTCCAATGTAAAACGCGAGATTCGCATAGCGCTCGTATCCATCACATACAGGTGCTGGTCATCCATTCGAACCGCGTTAATTCTCCGGAACTCGCCGGGTCCGTCTCCCTCCCTTCCAATTTGAGCAAGATATGAGCCATCCTCTTTGTAGGCATGAAGCACATTTTGATTGTAATCAATGATATACACCCGGCCCAGATGATCCACAAAAAATGGCCCCATTGTCCCGATGATGCCCTCGTCGGTGTCACCATAAACAGCCTCCTGATGAAGGTCTATAGAGCGGATTGGTTCTGCATTCGCTTCAATCACGGTAAGATTTTCAAGTGATGCGATCTCTTCCGGAATGTCGATTTCGGGTTCCCCGCTGCAGGCTGATGTGAGAATTAGGAAAAGAAACAGCAGATATTTGAACTTCATGGTTTTTGGGTTTATGTATTAATATTGAGGCAGGAAATCACAATCAGCTTTGATCGGCACTTTAATCGGTACTCCCTGAATTGAACACAACCCGCAATTACTATAATTTATATAGCTTATTGCTAAGCTTATTGCGGAATATGCATTTATTTGTAGAAAATTTCCATAAAAGACAGGCTTAGTTTTTGACCTGTTTTCCTGAATGGATCTCTTTGTAGCAGGCATATACGTTAGACGATTATATTATAAAACAGAAAAATTGTATAAAAATAGACCGTCGATGAATGCCGCGCCTACGGCGCTTCTTATTTTCGAGGCCTCCTTATACCCCACGGAAATGCTGTGCATTCCCATGGGGCTGCGGATATGCCGCCCCGAAACGGGCTGGGTTATGCCTTTGAAAAGATGAATGCCATTCATGGAATCTCACATGAATACATCTGCTGAAAGATGAGGAGCCTAAAAAAACCAGATTGTAAACGCATAATTAAATTGCTAACCACCGAATAAGAAGCTATTCACCGAGCACCATCGGTGCGACATGTCCGTAGCCCAGGGTCACTGCGAAGCGGTGGCCCTGGGTTAAAAGGCGAGCATCAAATGCGGGAGCACCGTAGGTGCGGAATAACTCTAATTGAATTTGAGGCTTGACAAATGCCGCGCCTACGGCGCTTCTTATTTTCGAGGCCTCCTTATACCCCACGGAAATGCTGTGCATTCCCATGGGGCTAATCGGGTAGGAGGCGGCAAAAGCCGCCGTCCCCCCACACCACCCGGCATACGTTTGTCGTACCAAGGCGGTTTCTATCACGTCTTCGGATTCATTCTTAGATACACAGAGTGCAGTCCTTGTCTGGCAAACCACATGGGGTTCATACTTTGGGATACGGCCATCTTGCGGGACATGCTCCACCAACCCTGGCTATACATGACCACATTCCAGCTTTTCCTTTCCCCAACGCCAAGGCTTCGCAGTAACTTATAGGTAGTGTATATTCTTCCACACTGCTTCAGGCGGTAGCACCTCAGCTTTCTGCGGATCCATCCATCGATGTCCCGTAGATTGGATAGCCACCTGTTGGCCAGTCGGAAGTAGTTCGACCAACCCCTAATGACGGTATTTAGCTCGTCAAGAAGCTGGCTGAATGGAACACCCCGGTTCCTTTTGGTGATTTCCCGTACTTTATCTTTCAGGCGTTTGGTGGACTTATCGGCCACTCTGATGCCTCCGTCAGATAGAACGGTGAACCCCAGAAAGGTAACCTCATCGCTGCGGCGGACGCCGCTTTTACTGCGATTTACTTTTAGCTTCAACTTGGTTTCGATGAAGCTGATCAGTGTTCGCAGCACACGCTCTGCTGCTTTGCGAGTTCTGACAAAAATATTGCAGTCATCGGCGTAGCGGCAGAAGCGCAGCCCTCGCTTATGTAGCTCCCTGTCCAGCTCGTCCAATACGATGTTGGACAGCAGAGGAGAAAGCGGACCCCCTTGCGGAGTTCCGGCCGTTCGCTGTTCGCACAGACCCTGTTGCATCATACCGGTTTTAAGGTAAGCGTTAATTAACCGGAGCAGACGCTTGTCAGTGATGACTTTGGAGAGCCTGTGCATAAGTCGGTCGTGGTTGATCTTGTCGAAGAATTTCTCAAGGTCAATATCCACAACCCATACGTTGCCCTCCCGTACGTATTGGCTCGCCTGGCTGATAGCCTGGCCAGCGTTTCGTCCGGGTCGGAATCCAAAGCTGTATGGGCTAAAGTAAGGCTCGTAAATCGGGCTGAGCTTTTGGTGAATAGCTTGCTGGATCAATCGGTCAGTCACCGTCGGGATGCCAAGCATCCGTTGGCCCCCGCCTGGCTTGGGTATGTCCACCTTCCTCACCGGGGCTGCCTTATAGGTTCCCTTTAGCAGGGACGTTTGCAGCTGGTTTAGATTGGTGTTTAACCACTGTTTTAGCTCGTTGATCGTCATGCCATCCACGCCGGGGCTCCCCCCATTACGGGCCACTTGCCGGTACGCCTGGATTACGTTTGCTGGATCTGCTATTTGGTCTAAGAGATTGTTCGTTAAGGTTTGTTGTCGGCGTAATCGTGAACACAATTCGACTCCTGCATCGCCCCTGTCCGGGCTTCCATCCCTTTCAGAGTCGTCAGGTTTCTCCAAACCGATAAATAGATCCGTTTGGATGGGTTCGTTTTTCTGTCGCTGTTTGCCTTTACACATTACACTGAGTTCCTTAATCGTGATAGATTCAGGCCTTCCCACACCAAAGGTGTAGTACTATGCCCTCTGCTGACTCCTGCATGGTCTCACCCACACAGGCCTCCCGGGGTAAGCAGTACGTCTTTCAATGCGTTATGCCGGATTTACCCCTCTGCCGTTCGAATGACTATCGGGCATCCTGATCCACGGCTCAGTTACCCCGACAGACAGGCCTGGTATCCGGTTCCTGTTCGTCATAACACATCTTTGCCTTAGGCTTCCTTCAGATCCCACCTCGCGGTGGACACCCTTGCCATCGGCTATAGAATTCCGGTCATTACGGTTTCTTCGGGACTGAAGGCTTTCACCTCGCACCCGTTAGTCGTACTGCGTGCCCGGCACACCGGACATGCCGCACCTGTGGTGCTTTCGTTGGTTTATTAATGCACCATCAATGCCAGGCCTGTATTGAATCCACCACAGTCACAGTTTGGAGCAGCACGTCCGCAGTTTCACCGAACATAGGCTACGGCAATATCGCATTAACGGTGGTTTGATTACAATGGTAATGCAACCTCTACACATGGCCGAGATCCACTCCAATGAGGGTTCGGAGCAGCATACCCGAATGGCAGTGACCAGGAGCACCGCCACGTCGCACCTGTAGTGCTTCATTGCAGCAATAGAGCCATCTCAAGGCATTTTCAAACTTAAAAAACCAGCCCCGCTCCGGGGCGGCATATCCGTAGCAAGACTGTCCAAAAAGTATGCTTACCCATAGTTCAATTTAAATTATTTAGTTTACTTATAAATAGTTGTAGTAAGAGTTCCTCGTGTTGCTTCGCGACCTCGTGTCCTCGTGGTA
>Ga0208354_1000357_pt1 | contig 25764 bp, 5 predicted proteins | sample HotLakmasection4_FD_184727 | JGI IMG/M metagenome (GOLD analysis project Ga0208354, IMG submission 184727) | Hypersaline microbial mat communities from Hot Lake, Washington, USA - Section #4 (SPAdes) | ecosystem: Environmental > Aquatic > Non-marine Saline and Alkaline > Hypersaline > Microbial... | reverse complement strand
TGGGTAGGTGGGTGGGTGTATGGGTGGATGGGTAGGGGCGTACGACTGTGGGCTCGTGCAGGGTGGAGGGGGTGGAGAGATCGCTGATATTCAGGATGGGGAGGGTGTTATTGGTAATAGCCTCAATGGGAAGGTGGGCAATGCCCACCCTACCGGGGGGACTCGTAGGGTGGGCACTGCCCACCATTGAATCCGCAGTTAACCGATCAACCCTTGGAGCACTGCCCACCGTGGACGAATTTGCCGTAATCAGGAGCGACACCTGGGCATCCTCCAAAATGAAGCGCAGTCGCTCGGCGGGATAAGTGGGGTCGAGGGGGACGTAGGTGGCCCCGGTTCTAAGGATGGCGAGGAGAGTGATCACCAGCTCGGCGGAGCGTTCCAGGCAGAGGGCAACTCGGTCACCCAACTGTACGCCTTGTTGAATTAAGTAATGAGCCAGTTGGTTAACTCGCTGGTTAAGTTCCTGGTAGCTGAGGGCAGTGTCCTCAAAAATGACGGCAGTGGCATCCGGCGTGGCTTTGGCCTGGTCGGCAATCAGCTCATGGACGCAGCGTTCGGGAATGGGTTGCTCGGTGTGGTTCCAGGTTTGGAGGTGCTGCCGCTCGGTTGGGGTGAGTAGGGGTAGCGTTGCCAGAGGTTGATCTGGATCGGCGATCATGCCCTGGAGCAGGGTTTCCAGGTGGCTGAGGAGGCGGTGAATGGCGGCAGTGGGGATGCGACTTTGGTCATAATTCACCCTAAAAGCGAGGATTTCGCCCGGTATGACGACCAGAGCGAGGGGATAGTTGGTCTGTTCAAAGCCTTTTCCTTCGCGGATGGTGAGGCCGCTGCTGTCGTCGGTGAGGGCTGTATTCAGGGAAACGGGGTAGTTTTCGAAGACCAGCAGGCTCTCGAATAGAGGAGTGCCGTGGGGGACTGGGCTCCAGGATTGGATGTCGGTGAGGCGGCTGAAGGAATAGGTTTCGCGATCGCGCTGATCGGCCTGAATCTGTTGCAGCCAGGGGAGCAGCGGCATCTCGGGGGGCAGCGAAACCCGCACGGGCACAGTGTTGATGAACAATCCTACGATGGAGTCTGCGCCGGGTAGGGTGGGTGGGCGTCCGGAAACCGTTGCCCCAAATACCACGTCCCCGGTGTCGCTGTAGCGGCTCAGCACCAGGGCCCAGGCACCCTGAATCAGGGTGTTCAGGGTGAGGTGGTGGCGCTGGGCAAAGGCATTCAGGTCAGCCGTCAGATTCTGAGATAGCGTCAGCCACTGCTCGCAGTGCTCTGAGGGAGCAGAGGTGAGTCGCAGACGGTCAATGCCCAGCGGGGTGGGAGCGGTGAAGCCTGCCAGAGTTTTCTGCCAGTAAGCCTGGGCTGCCTGCTGGTCCTGCTGCTGGAGCCAGAGAATATAGTCCCGATAAGGTCTGGGCGGCTGCAGGGTGAGCGTCTGCCCCTGACGCTGAGCCCTGTAGCAGGCGAGGACTTCCTTAATCAGCAGGGCATTGCACCAGCCATCCATCAGCAGGTGATGGTGGCTCCAGACGAAGCGATGCCGCTGGGGGCCGAGCCGCAAGAGGGCACAGCGCATTAGGGGAGCCTGGTCGAGGCGAAAGCCCTGGGTGCGATCGCGCCGCAAAAACGCCTCCAGCTGGTCTGCCTGCTCTGGCTCTGACAGGGCTTGCCAGTCCTCCTCAACCCAGGGCAGATCAGCGATGGCGTAGACCACCTGCAGGGGCTTATCTGCCTCTTCCCAGTAGAACGCAGTACGCAACACGGCATGGCGCTGGACGACTGCCTGCCACGCCTGTTTGAAGGCAGCAACGTCCAGATCGCCCTCCAGCAGGCAGTTTCGCTGCTCAAAGTACACCCCCGACTCGGGCGCATACAACGTGTGGAACAGCATACCCTGCTGCATCGGGGAGAGTTCGTAGATATCCTGTACGTTCATCATGGCGCTAGTTCCCCCGAATCTTGCTGAAGAGCTGGTCAAGCTGTGCCTGATTCACCCGCGCCGCCGCAAAGTCGGACGGGGTATAGGTGGCTTCGGTGGCAGGTTGAGCAGGCTGGGCCAGGTAGGACTGCAGCGTTGCCCGAAAGCGCTGGGCAAGGGTCTCAACAGTGGCCCGTCGGTGGACAGCACGGCTGTAGCGCCAGACTACCTGAAGCTGACCGTCCCGAATCAGGGCCACCACATCCAGCAGGTAGCGGCGGGCTCCCAGCGGACTGCGGAGTTGCCCCACCGATTCAGCAGCCAGGGACTGAATCAAGCCCTGGCTTTCAGAGACAGCGTCCAGCCGGATTTGTCCCAGGTAGTTAAAGCTGATGGTTGCAGGAGACCTCAACGCCGGGTCAGCCCCGGCAGCCAGATAGCGCAAAATGCCATACCCCACACCTTGATGGGGAACGCTGCGCAGCTGCTCCTTCACCGACCGGAGCTGCTCGGCCATCGTCCCCGAGGGCAGCTCCAGCCGCAGGGGATAAACCGCCGTAAACCAGCCCACTGTCCGAGACCCATCCAGCTCCGCCAGGTCTTGCAAATTTTGCAAATTCAGGTCTCGCCCATGCCCCTCCAGGTCAATCAACACCGTAGGGGACTGCATCCAGGACTTCAGCGTCTGGCCCAGAACCGTCAGCAGCACCTCATTGACCTGGGCATGGTAGGTCTGGGTGACAACCTCCAAAAGCGCCTGGGTTTGATCCGCATCCAGTCCGAAGGAAATTTCCTCCATGGACGCCACCCTGTTGCGCTGGGCATCTCCTTCAAAATCCACTGGCAGCGCTGCCGCCGGAGCGCATACATCGCGCCAGTAGGAACGCTCCGCCTCGAAGTAGCCTGACCGCCCCAAGGTCAACAACTGATTTGCCCAGGTCTGAATTGAATGGGTCTTTGGCGGTAAAAGGACTTCGCTTCCCGCCGCCAACTGCCGATAGGCCGTCTCCAGGTCTTCCAGCAGAATTCGCCAGGATACCCCATCGACAATCAGATGGTGAGCAATCAGCAGTAAGCGGCAGTCCCGCTCTCCCAGTTGCAACAAAGCAGCCCGAAACAGTGGCCCTGCCGCCAGATTCAGACTGGCCTGCCAGGTATTCACCGCTGCGGCCAGAGCCTCTGCCTGGGTTTCCGAAGAAAGATGGGACAGGTCGAGGTCATCCAGCGGTACCGTCACAGCATCGGGAACTTGAATGACCTGCTCCCAGAGCCCGTCTTGGCAGGAGAAGCGCGATCGCAACCCATCATGGTGCCCCACCAATGCCCGCAGCGACTGAGCCAGTATCGGCCTCTGCACATTCGCTGCCACCGTCACCATCACCGCCTGATTGAAGTGATGCGGCTCCGGCAATTCCTGAGCAAAAAAGTCCCGCTGAATCGGCGTCAGGGGCACCGCTCCGGTCACAGGTTCCTGGGAAACAGCGGATTGCGATCGCACCTCAGCCACCGCCGCCAACTCCGCCACCGTCTGGTGCTGGAATAGCTGGCGCGGCGTCAAATGCAATCCCCGCTGGTGCGCCCTCGCGATAATCTGCATCGCCAGAATCGAGTCGCCCCCCAGCTCAAAGAAGTTGTCATGAATGCCCACCGCACCCCGCCGCAGCACCTCAGCCCAGACCGCCGCCAGGCTCTGCTCCGTCTCCGTCAGAGGCCGATCCCCTTCACTCACAGCCGTCTCTATTTCCGGCAACGGCAGCGCCCTGCGATCCACCTTGCCATTCACCGTCACCGTCAGCGACTCCAGGGTGACGAAGTAGTCGGGGAGCATGTAGGCGGGGAGTTTGTTGGCGAGATAGTTTTTGAGTTTTGAGTTTTGTTCGCGCAGCGACTCCAGAGGAGTAATTTTGAGTTCTGAATTCAAAATTGATAATTCAAAATTCAAAACTAAATACGCCACCAACTTCGCCGCTTCCCCCAAATCATCCCGCAGCACCACAACCGCCTGCTCCACCTGCGGATGCTGGCCCAGGGCGGCCTCGATTTCGCCGGGTTCGATGCGGTAGCCGCGCAGTTTGATCTGGTCGTCCATGCGGCCCAGGTATTCGAGGGTGCCGTCGGGACGGTAGCGGGCGCGATCACCAGTCTTGTAAAGAAGGGAGTAGGGAATAGGGAGTAGGGAGTAGAGAGTAGGGAAAGTTCCCTGTTCCCCATTCCCTATTCCCTGTTCCCCATTCCCTGTTCCCTGGAAAAACGGATTCGGCACAAACCGCTCCGCCGTCAAATCCGGTCGGTTGAGATACCCGCGTGCCACGCCTGCGCCGCCGATGTAGAGTTCGCCGGGGACGCCGATGGGGAGGGGTTCCAGGTTGGGATCGAGGACGTAGAGTTGGACGTTGGCGATGGGGCGACCGATGGGGACGGTATCACCCGAAAAGTCGAGGGGGATGTCGTAGATACAGCAGCCGACGACGGCTTCGGTGGGGCCGTATTCGTTGATGAGGCGGAGGTTGGGGTGGTGTTGCTGCCAGGGGGTGATGTCGCGACTGTGCAGGGCTTCGCCGCCGAGGATGAGGGAGTAGGGGCGAGGCATTTTGGAAATAGTGTTATCTGTCATCCGGTCAGCTTTGGTCAAAATGCCTCGCCCGTACAGGGGATGGGGAGATGGGGGGGTGTCTGCCATCCGGTCTTTGGTCAAAATGCCTCGCCCGTACGTGGGCTGAGGGGATGGGGGGAAGATTAGCGGCGCGATCGCTTTCAGGTGGGAGGGGGTGAGTTTGACGAGGCTGAAGGTATCGCTGCCCTGGAGGGCCTGACCCAGGGCTTCGACCTCGTGGGTTTCGGGGAGGAGGGTGACGGGTTGCCCGACCAGGAGGGGGGCGAACAGGCTGGTGATGGTGGCATCGAACCCGATGGAGGACTGCACGGGAGCACCGCCCCCGACGGCGACGTTGTAAGCCTGGATGCACCAGTGCAGGTAGTTGCTCAATCCCCGGTGGGTGAGCAGGGTACCTTTGGGGTTGCCGGTGGAACCAGAGGTGTAGATGACGTAGGCCAGGTTCTCAAGATCAAGGCTGACGGTGGGGTTGTGGTCAGGGGCCTGGGCCAGCTTTTCGCCTTCACCCAGCAAATCCAAAGTAGGGTGGGCACCGCCCACCATTTCCCCCAGCGCCTCTCCACCCACCGTCACCACCCGCGACACCTGGGCATCAGCCAGCATAAAGCGAACTCGCTCCCCTGGTAGGCTGGGGTCAATGGGCACATATGCTCCGCCAGCCTTGAGTACGCCCAACAGCGCTACCAGCAGCTCAACGGAACGGGGGAGATAAATTCCCACCAGGCTTTCGGGGCCAATGCCCTGGGCTTGCAGGGTGTAGGCGAGCTGGTTAGCGCGACGATTGAGCTGGTCGTAGGTGAGTTGCTGAGTAGGGTCGATGACGGCCACAGCATCCGGCGTCTGTTCCACTTGAGCTGCAAACCGCTGGTGAAAGCATTGATTTGGCAGTGGAGCCTGGGTCTGGTTCCACTCCACCAGAAGCTGATGCCGTTCCGCTGCACTCAGGAGGGGAAGTTCGGCCACAGGGCAATCCGGGTGGGCGAGAATTCCTGCCAGCAGGGTCTGAAAATGTCCCAGCATCCGCTGAATGCGGTCTTCATCGAACAGGTCGGTGCGGTATTCCACCGCCAGCAGCAGGCCGTCGTCCCGCTCGATGCCGTGCCAGGTCATATCGAACTTGGTTTGGCCCGGATCAATCCAGGTCTGTTGAACCTCTAGCCCCGGCAAATCCAGGTCGAGGGTTGCTGCGTTCTGGCGCTGATAGCCGCTCTGGAGCTGAAACATCACCTGAAACAGCGGGTTCTTGCTCAGGTCGCGATCGCACTCCAGGGCTTCAACAACCTTGGCGAAGGGCACTTCGGAGTGCTGGAAGGCATCTGCGGTGACCTGCCTGACCTGCTGCAATAGCGCTCGAAATGTCATGCTGCCAGTCAGAGGGGTGCGGAGCACCAGGGTATTCACAAAAAAGCCGATCAGCGGCTCCACCTCGGAATGATTGCGGTTGGCGACGGGCACCCCCACGCTGATATCGTCCTGGGCGGTGTAGCGGTGCAGCAGCAGCTTGAACGCCGCCAGCAGGGTCATAAACAGCGTGGTGCCTTCCCTCTGGCTGAGGGCTTTGAGGGCGGCGACGCAGTCGGATGGCAGGGAGCGGGTGCAGGTACGGCTGGTGAAATTGGGCACTGCCGGACGGGGGCGATCCGTGGGCAATTCGAGCACGGGTAAACCCGTAAGCTGCTGTCGCCAGTAATCGAGCTGGGTGCGGCAGGCATCGCTCTGGAGCCACTGCTGCTGCCACAGAGTGTAGTCGGCGTACTGAATCGGCAGGGGCGGCAGGGATGGAGCCGTATTTTCTGCGAAGGCACGATAAACGGTCGCCAGTTCCCGCATCAGTACCCCACGGGACCAGCCATCCGCCACGATATGGTGCAGCACCAGCAGCAGCAGGGCCGTAGTCTCATTCAGCCGCAGCAGGTGACTGCGAAGCAGCGGGTCGAGGCTGAGGTCGAATGGCCGCCTGACGCACTGTTCGGTGAGTCGCTGAATTTCGGCTTCGACAGCAGCCTCTGGCAACGGCCTCAAATCGGTCACTGGCAAGGATAAGGCAATATCCGGCAGTACCTGTTGACAGGGCCGACCGTCCTGCTCGACAAACCGGGTTCGGAGGCTTTCGTGGCGTTGGGCGATCGCAGTCAAACTCCCCTCCAATGCTGAAACGTTGAGCGTCCCCGTTAGCCGCCAGGACAGGGCGATGTGATAGGCCGAACTGTCCGGGTTGAGCTGATGCAGCACCCAGAGATTTTGCTGGGACGGGGAGAGCGGCACCACCGCCGGACGGGCCTGGGGCACAAGGGGTAACGCCGCCGCTGGAACCAAGCCCTGCTGCTTCAACCGCTGCTCCAACAACGCCCGCCGCTCAGGAGAGAGGGCGGCAATGCGCTGCTGCAGGGCTTCAGAAGTAAGTCGCAGGTCTGACATGAGTGACGGGAGGTAGGACGGGGGCGCAGAGGGATGGGTTGAGGGAAGGCTGGCTGGGATGCCAGGGTTCAGAATCTGGGGCTCTGGGACACCTGCAGCCACTTGGCTGTGGGTGTCAGGTGCCGGGTTTCAGGTATCAGGTATCGGGTGTCAGGTGTCAGGGATGATGGGCTGATGGACGCCAGGCTGTACTAGCGTTTGATTTGCAAGGCGTGATTTCTAATGAGCGCTACCAACCATCACGGTTTCTGATAAAGGAATAACACAATTATCCTTGAGTCGCTTGAGATAGGGGAGGGCTTGCATAACTCGGTCAAAATCCTGAACAAAGTCGATTAAGCAGGCGATTTCAGTGATGCCAACCTTAGCCAGTTTTTGGATGAATGGTAAACAGCTTTCAGGGGTTCCGATCAGGGAGCGATCGTTCATAAACCCTTCCACCCCAAATAATAACAGACTATTCAGGTCGTCATCGGAAAAATCTTCGAGGCTGATGGATAATCCCATCCCTTTGGCCAGATTTTCCAGGAGACCGTAATGGGTTTTCAGGTATTCGCAAAAGGGTTGGCGAACATCATCTTTAACCTGGTCGATATCGGCACCCAAAAAGGTATGGAGCATGAGCGATATGGTTTTCGTATTGGGGTCATGACCATGCTTGCTGAGGGACTGTTTATAAGCCTGAATTTTAGGAGCCAATTGTTCTAATGATCCGCCCAGGAGTGAGGTAAGGATATTTGCGCCCAGCCGTCCGGCTTCGATGAAGGTTTCGGTGGACTGGCAGGTAATCCAGGTGGGCAGTTGGGGCTGGATGGGTCGCGGTAGGGATACCGCCGAGACGGTTTTGCCCGTGGCGTCTTGAAAGTCTACGGTTTCCCCTCGCCAGAGTTGCTGAACTTGCTGAATCCCCCGCCACATCACAGCTTTGCGGCTGGCATGGGGGGTGGGCGACAGAATGAACTCGTCCATGGTCCAGCCTGAGGCAAAGGCGATCGCGGCTCGCCCGCAGGAGAGATTATCGACAACGGCCCAATCTTCAGCAATGCGGACGGGATGGTGCAGGGGCACGACCACGCTGCCTGCCCGCAGTTGCAGGTTTTCCGTCACCATGGCCAGGGCGGCGCTGGTAAGGCCGGGGTTGGGGTAAAGCCCGCCGAAGGCGTGGAAATGCCGTTCGGGGGTCCATACGGCGGTGAAGCCATTTTGGTCGGCGAATTTGGCGCTTTCAATTAGAAGTTGGTATTGATTGGGGCGGGCAATGGAGCCGTCACCGTCGAAATAAAATAGGCTGAATTTCATGGGAATGTCTGGTTTGCTGCGTAAAGATTCTTTGGGGAAAGGGATGTTTTAATTGCGGTTAATTTTGGATGGTGGGCAGTGCCCACCCTACGAATTTTGCTTGACGGTGCATTACGGCTGCGCCTGATGCACCCTAAAGTTTTGCTGTTTAAGGTTGATTTTTGACTTGATTTTCGACATCTTCTGGAGACATGGTTTCAATTTGATTTAATAACTCTTCAATTGCGGCTTGATCGGTGTCATTAGATTGATTTTCTTCGATTATTTTAGCGATTCCAGCAACGGTGGGGGCTTCAAATAAAAAGGCTCGCATGGGTAATTCAACCTGAAATTCTTTTCGCAGCCTCGTTACGGCCTGGATTGCTAAAAGTGAGTGACCACCCAGTTCGAAGAAGTTATCATAAATTCCGACTTTTTCAACTCCTAATAATTCTTGCATGGCCTCGGCGACGGCGGTTTCAATCGCGGTTGTGGGGGCAACATATTCGCTCGAAAGTTGGGGGCGGGTGTGGTGGTCTGAGGCATCTGATGGCGGGTTGATTGACAGGGTTTCGGGGTGGTGAATCCACTGGTCGATGCGATCGCAGAGATTCCCCGGCGACACGGTCACCTGGTTCAGGGAGGGCTGGGCCAGCACTCGTCTGGTCACCTGCCACACCTCGTCTGGCGTCATCGCCAGGTCGAGCCAGGTTGAACCCGTGTTTTGGGGAGTGTCTTCCAGACGACAGGCATCCCAGTTGATGCTGATCCAGCGGGAAGTCGGGTCACGATGGGCGGTAGTAAGGCTATCCAGGTAGGCATTGGCGGCGGCATAGGCTCCGAACCCAACTCCACCCACCACCGACGACAGGGAAGACTGGAGCAGGACAAAATCGGGATTTTGCCCCTCCAAAGCGGACATCAGCGCCTGAATTCCCTGGATTTTGGGACGAAACGTCTGTTCGCACGTCTGCTGAGTTAGCTCAGGAATCAGGCAGCTGGCGCGATCGCCCATCACCCCGGCATGAATGACGCCGTGAATGTCACCAAATTGGGCCAACCCCTTTTCCACAGCCGCGTTCACCTGCGCCTCATCCCCCAGGTCAGTGCTGAACCACAGGTAGTCCGTGCCCGCCGTTCCCAGTCCCTGCAGTTTGCGGATCAGACGGCTGACCTCGTGCTGGGGGCCATGGGTCGCCAGCCACTGCTCCCACCCGTCAGGAGCGGGCAGCCCAGGACGACCCAGCAGCACCAGTCGGGCCTGAAATTCCCGCCGCAGCGCCTGGGCATAGACCATTCCCAGTCCCTCCACCAGGTCTCCGGCAATCAAGTAAGTGCCCTCCGGTCGCAAGGGCGGTTGACCCTCGGGTAGCGGTAGCGGCTCGTAGGTTTGCACCCAGCGGTAGCCGTCTCGGTAGGCCACGATGGGGTCGGCGGCGGCCAACTCCCGATAGAGACTGTCTACCACAGGCTGGATTGGGGCCGAACCTCCCGTCACAGCAACATCCAGGCAACGACAGCGAATCTGGGCGTATTCCTGGGGAATTACTTTGCAAAGCCCAGAAAGCATTGCCGCCGGGGGGTTGACGGCATCTGTTCCCACCACCGCCTGCCCGTTCGACGTGATCACCGTCAGGGACATCGAGGATGGACTTTGACCCAGTGCCTGAGTCAGGTGCAGCACACTGTAGAAGCTCATCGCAAAATCGGCTGGCTCATCAGCCAGGCTCCATCCCTGCACCCAGTGGGTGGGCCGATGACCCGCAGTTTCCAGAGCCTGAACCAGCACTCGATAATCCTCAGGATTGTGCGGATTCAGGGTGAAGGTGCGCTCCTGATGGGAGAACTGAGAGCCGGGTTGCACCGTAATGACCGTTTGCTCAGCCGTCGCCAGTCGTTGGGCCAGACCAGAACCGATAGGCTCAGCGGCGAACACCACCCAGCAGTCGCTGGGAGCAGGCTCGATCTGCGGCAGGTAAGAACGCCGCCAGGAGGGTAGGTAAAACCAGTCGGCCAGGTTTGCCGCCTTTGTCTCTGGCGCTGCCTTGGGTGCCGCCAGCCCCGCCGGATTCAGCGCGACCCAGTACCGCTGCCGCTCGAAGGGATAAGTGGGCAATGGCACTCGCTGCCGGGGTGCATGAGCGTAGTAGCCCGACCACTGCACAGCCGCCCCCGCCAACCACAGCCGTCCCAGGCTGCCCAGCATCACGGTCCTATCGGCAACAGTTTCCTGGGGATGGGGTAACGAGTTCAGCACCAGCGCAGTTTTCGCCCCCTCAGCCGCCACGGCCTGCTGGGCCAGGGTCTTCAGCGTCCGGCCCGGACCCACCTCCAGCAGCACTGGATTTGGCAGCCGCAGCAACGCCCGCACCCCGTCATAAAACCGCACCGGCTGCCGCAAATGCCGTGCCCAGTAAGCCGGATCCGTCGCCTCTGTCGCCGTTAGCCAGGTGCCCGTTACATTCGAAAGCAGGTCGATCTGGGGCGGATGCAGGGTAATCTGGCTCACTAAAGCCTCTAAGTCTGCGATCGCAGGCTCCATCAGCGGCGAATGAAACCCGTGGGACACCTGTAACCGCCGATAGCGAATGTTTTTCGAATCCAGCAAGGCCTGGAAGGCGGCGATCGCCGCCTCCGTCCCCGATACCGCGCCCAGTTCCGGGCCATTCACCGCCGCGATAACGACATCCACCGGCAACAGTGCCGCCAACGCTGCCTCCGACAACGCCACCGACAGCATCGCCCCCGCCGGACACGCCTGCATCAACCGCCCCCGCGCCGCCACCAGCCGCAGCCCCTCCTCCAGGCTAAACACCCCGGCAATACAGGCCGCCACATATTCTCCAATGCTGTGTCCCATCACGCCAGCGGGTTTGATGCCCCAGGCAAGCCAGAGCTGGGCCAGGGCGTATTCCAGGGCGAAGAGGGCGGGTTGGGCGAAAGCGGTGGAGTGGATGGGGGGATGGGTAGAGGGTGAGGGGTAAAGGGTATAGGGTGTAGGGTTCAGGGTGTAAGGTTCAGGGTTCTCCCCTATTCCCTGTTCCCTATTCCCTATTCCCTTATCGCCATAAATCACCTCCAACAAATCAACCCCCTCCTCCACCAAAATCTCAGCACACCGATCCATCGCCTGCCGGAAAACGGGTTCGGTGGCGTAGAGGTCGCGGCCCATGGTGGGGTACTGGCTACCCTGGCCGGAGAACATGAAGGCGATCGCAGGCGTAGCCGGATCGGCGACCTGGGTAGGGAGGCTGCCGGAGGTCAACTGCTGAACCGCTTCGGTGGAGGACTGGCACAGGCAGATGCGGCGATGGGGGAAGGAGCGGCGACCCACCTGCAGGGTGTAGGCCACATCCGCCAGATCAAGGTCGGGATGGGCTTCTAGATGTCGGGCCAGATTCGCCGTCATTGTTTCCAATGCCGTCGCCGTTTTCGCCGAAAGCACTAATAATTGGGCAGGCTGGTCTATGCCTATTCCTGGTCCTTGGTTATTGGTTATTGGTTCTTCGCTTTTCTCTCTTCCCTCTTCCCTCTTCCCTTTTCCCTCTTCCGGCCCTTCCTCCAAAATCACATGGGCATTCGTGCCTCCCATGCCGAAGGAGCTGACGCCGGCGCGGCGGGGGGTGCCGTTGCGGGGCCAGGGGCTGAGTTGGCGCTGGACGGTGAAGGGGCTGTGGGCAAAGTCGATTTGGGGATTGGGCTGCTGGAAGTGGAGGCTGGGGGGAATTTGCTGGTGTTTCAGGGCCAGGGCGGTTTTGATCAATCCGGCGATGCCAGCGGCGGCGTCGAGGTGGCCCAGGTTGGTTTTGACGGAGCCGATAGCGCAGCCGCCAGGATGATTTTGCAGGGCTCTGGTGAGGGCAGCGATTTCGATGGGGTCGCCGAGGGCAGTGCCGGTGCCGTGGGCTTCGATGTAGCTGAGGCTGGCCGGGTCGATGTTGGCCTGCTTCAAAGCGGCGGCGATGACGGCGGCCTGCCCGGTGACGCTGGGGGCGGTGAGGCTGACTTTCTCGGCTCCATCGTTGTTGATGGCGGAGCCTTTGATCACGGCGTAGATTGTGTCGCCATCGGCGATCGCATCCGCCAACCGCTTCAGCACCACAAGGCCGACCCCGTTGCCGAACACCGTGCCCTGGGCTGCTGCATCAAAGGCGCGACAGCAGCCATCGGGGGAGGCGATGCCGTCGCTCTGGTAGCGGTAGCCCTGGGGGGCGGTGTTGCCCACGGTGACACCCCCCGCCAGGGCCATGTCGCATTCCTGCTGGAGCAGGCTCTGGCAGGCCTGATGCACCGCCACCAGGGAAGTAGAGCAACCGGTCTGGATACCGCAACTCGGCCCTTTCAGGTCTAGCTGGTAGGAGACGCGGGTGGTCATCAGCCCCATGACGTTGCTGATCACGGCCTGCACCGTGTCTACGGACTCCCGCAGTTTGGGGTCAGAAAACAGGTTGACCAGGTAGCTATTGAGGGCGGCCCCGCCGTAGACGCCGATGCGACCGGGATACTGGCGGCTGTCGTAGCCCGCATTTTCCAGGGCCGACCAGGCACATTCCAGAAATACCCGGTGCTGGGGATCCATCAGTTCAGCCTCGCGGGGGGAATAGCCGAAAAAGGCGGCATCGAAGCCATCGGCCTCAGAGAAACCCGCGTAGGCCCGGACGTAATCGGGCTGCTGCCAGGTGTCCGGCGAGACCCCGGCCTCCTCCAGTTCCTGGTCAGACAATCTGCGAATGCCAGACTGCCCTACCGTCAGCAATTGCCAGAGTTCATTAACGCTGTCGGCACCGGGAAACCGACCCGCCATGCCGACAATGGCGACCCGCTCATTCTTTGCCTGCTCCACGGCTTCAAGTTGCGATCGCGCCTCCCGCAAGGCCCGCAGAATGCGCTCATCGGTCGGTGGGGTGGGGTAGGAGAAACTCTCTGTCATGACGATTGATTCAGTAAGCGTTCGAGGGCAGCCAATTCTTCAGCAATGGGATCTTGCGGGGAGGCGGGAGGGCTTTCAGGTGCTGGTTCTCTTGATGGCCCCCTAAATTCCCCGATGTCGGGGGACTTTGTACCTCTAGCTCCCCCAGAATTGGGGGCGGGGGGGCCTTCGCGGGCGACTTTCCCAGGAGTTCGTTGAATTTCATCATTGGCAGCCGAATCCGGGGATGAGGCCGTCTCCGGTGGCGGGGTTTGCAAAACCTCCGCCGCCAGGTGCTTCGCCAGTGCTGCAATGGTGGGATGCTCAAAGATCACCGTAGAGGAGACCGTCGTTCCCAATTGCGTATCCAGGCGATTTTTCAGCTCCACCGCCATCAGCGAATCCATCCCCATATCGAAAAAGCCCAGCTGCGGATCGGGGAGCTGATTGGCCGATCGCCCCAGCACCCTGGCCACCTCCTGCTGCAGCGCCGTGGTCAGGAAAGTCAGCCGCTGACGCTCCGGCAGAGTCCGCAGACGGGTTTGCCAGCCAGAGGGAGCGTCGGTAGTAGCGCTGGCGGCAGACGCCGACGACTGGAACCGTTCAAAAAACCTATCCGTCCACCCCTGACTGAGGAACTGAGGCCAGCGAATGGGAATCACTCCCACCTGAGCCTCGCTGGGGTGGGCCAGCAACTGCGAGAAGATATGTAGTCCCTGGTCGGGCGCGATCGCATCCACACCCCTGACCTGAATCTGCTGATCCACTTGCCGTTGGGCCGCTGCCCCCACGCCTGACCAGGCTCCCCAGTTGATGCTCAGCCCCGGCAAACCCAGCCCCTGGCGGTGATGGGCCAGGGCATCTAAAAAGGCATTGGCCGCGACGTGGCTGCCCTGCCCCGGCGACCCCAGCAGCGACGCCGCCGAAGAAAACAGCACAAAGAACTCCAGCGGCTGCTCCTGAGTCAACTGGTGCAGATGCCAGGCCCCATAGACCTTGGGAGCCAGTACCGACTCCATCCGTTCCCAGGTCAACTGCTGCAAAACCCCATCATCCAGCACCCCCGCCCCATGAATCACGCCGCGCAGTGGAGTACCGAGAGATGCGATCTCCGCTGCCAGATCATCCCGCTGCGCCACATCCGCCTGGACGACCGTCACCCTGGCTCCCCTGGCTTCCAGCGCCTGTATCTGCCCTTGAGTTTCAGGGGAGATATCCGCGGGCGATCGCCGACTCACCAGCACCAGATGACAGGCTTCCCGTACCGCCAGCCAGTCCGCAGTGAGGAGGCCGAGACCACCGAGACCGCCGGTGATGAGGTAGGTGGGGGGATGGGGGGATGGGAAAGGGTTTTGAATTTTGAATTTTGAATTTTGAATTTTTTCTGCCTTCTGCCTGCTGCGCACGGGCACAGCCCTACTGCCTTCTACCTTCAACACCACTTTCCCCACGTGCTTTGCCTGCTGCATGTAGCGAAAGGCGCTGACGGCGGCGGTGATGGGGAATACCCGGTGGGGCAGGGGACGGAGCTGTCCGGCATTGAAGAATTGAACCAGGATTTGTAGCAGGCTCTGGATCTGCTGTGGGGCCTGGTGGGTCAGGGAAAGGAGATCGACCGGGTGGTAGGAAACCTGGGGGTAGAGGTTGGCGACTTGCTCTAGGCTCCACACATCGCGTTTGCCGATTTCGATGAATCGCCCCTGGGGCTTCAGTACGGAAAGGCTTTTGGGAATGAACTCACCGGAGAGGGAGTTGAACACGACATCAACGCCTTCTCCGTCGGTGGCGGCCAGGATCTCATCGGCAAAGTCCAGGGTGCGGGAGTTCATCATCTGGCGGACCCCCATTTGCTTGAGTACCGCCCACTTAGGGGGGCTGGCAGTGGCGAACACTTCCGCGCCCCGGCTCAGGGTAATCTGCACTGCCGCCATGCCGGTGCCTCCAGCCGCCGCATGAATCAGCACCCGTTCCCCTGGTTGTACCTGGGCGACCTCTGCCAGGGCATAGTAAGCCGTCAGGAAATTGGCTGGAATGGTGGCGGCTTCGGTGGCGCTGAAGCCCTCGGGTTGAGGCACTGCCAGTGCCGCAGGCACCGTCACGTACTGGGCAAAGCTGCCTGCCGCCAGGGCCATGACGCGATCGCCCACGCCTAAGTGCGTCACATTGGTTCCCACGGTGACCACTTCGCCTGCACATTCCACCCCCAGCCAGTCGCGCTCAAAGGGCAACAGGCCCAGGGTATCCAGCACGTCGATGAAGTTGAGCCCAGCAGCCTCCACCAGAATCTCGATTTCGTCCGGTTCGGGAGAACGGCGAGACCAGGGCTGGAGCTGCAGATTGTCCGGTGTTCCTCTGGATGCGATCGCCAGCCGGAAGCAGGCATCCTGGCCGCTCAGATTCGGCAGCTCCAGGGATGGGGGCAGGCTGAGCCGACCCAGACGGGCGACCCAACGTTGTCCCTGACGATAGGCGATCGCGTCAGTGCCAGCCTGAGCCCCCAGTTCTGCCGCCAGATCCGCCATCTGCTGCTGAGGCGTGGCGTGGGGGTCTAAATCCAACCGGCAACAGCGCAGGGCAGGATGCTCCAGCTCAATCACGCGCCCCAATCCCCAGAGCGGGGCCTGGGCCGGATTGATCACGGGTGGTGGCGTGACTCCCTGGGTTACCAGGTAGAGCTGGGGCGGCTGAGACAATTCAGCCAGCATCTGCACCAGGTGCAATAGGCCACTACAGCTACGCTCAAGGGCTTTGGGATGGAGGGAATCCGACGGGTTCGCCAGATAGGCTACTTTCGTGGGAACAGTCCCATCAGCGGTCAGAGCCTGCCAGAGCGTCTGGAAGTCCTCTTTGCTGAGGGGGTTGAGGGTGTAGGGATGGGGGGATGGGGAGATGGGGGGATGGGGGGATGGGACTGAACTTGCTCCCCTGGGGCGGCTTAGCCGATGAGCATCGCTGAGTTCTGCCCAAACACTGTGGATATGCTGTTTTTCCAGAATCTCAGTTAAACCATCAGCTCCATCGAGACTTTCAGTCAGAATCAGGCACGTGTCTAGTTGATCAGGCTGAGCCGTTCTGAAATCTCGCTGAGCCACGATTACCGTCTGCGGTAGGTTAGGTGGAGCGTTAGCGTCAGCAAAACCTAATTCCGAATTGGTTTCTGTTGGGTGACCCTCCGTTTCACCCAACCTACGGAAAGGTTGGAGAATTTCGGCGTTAAACCCGTTTTCCTGGAGGAGTTTTTGCCACTCTTCCGCTGGCAGCAGGGGATAGTCGGGACGCAAATCGCGATCGCTAAATTTCCACCAGCCTTCTGTCAGGCCGAAGATCAGGTCGAGCCAGGCCAGAGGCTGAGTACTCTCCAGCAGAATCAATTCGCCACCGGGAGCCAGCAGCTCTCGCACGTGGGTCAATGTTTGCCGCAGGTCAGCCGTAGCGTGAAGCACGTTAGCGGCAATCACCAGGTCGAAAGGCTGCTGGAATCCCTGAGAAGCGGGCGATCGCTCAATGTTCAGCACCTCGTAGCGCACAAAGGGATAGTCCCCAAAACGCTCCTGGGCCTTCGACAGGAATAGCGGCGAAACATCCGTGAACATATACTCAATATTCTGAAGATGGGGCAGCAGATGGGCGGTTGTACCGCCTGTGCCCGCGCCAATTTCCAGAATGCGGATGGGACGCTGAGGGGGAGGAATTGCAGCCGCAACCACCCGCTGCACCAGCGAATTCATCACCTGTGAGCCGACAGAGGATTCATACAGCTGAGTCAGGTCACTCAAATCGCCCCTGGGAAAGAGCAGCGTCAGGGGATCGACCTCGCCTCGCAGGACTGCCGCCAGGTTTTCGCCACAGCGAGTGAGGAGGGTGAGTTCGGCAGAGGGGGGGAGGGGGGGAGGGGTGGGGGGAAATGAGTTTTGAGTTTTGAGTTTTGGATTTTGAGTTAATTCAAACTGAGAACTCAAAACTAAGAATTTCTCCTCCGGAGACGCTTCGCGAACAAAACCTTCTCCTTCTCCTGCTGCCTGCTGCCTGCTACGCACGGGCACGGCCCTACTGCCTTCTGCCTGTTTCAAAAGATGTTGGAACAATGCCTCATGCTGAGGTGCAATGCCCCAGGTTTGGGCTAATTCGGTGGGGTTGTAGGTGGGGGGAAGTTCTCCGAGGGTTGAAATTGCCTGCTCCACATAGGCCAGGCTCAGGGCATCAAGTTCTAGCAAACGCTGCTGGTAGTCCAGCACCTCTGGCTGATTGAGCAGGTTCTGGAAGGCAGGGCCGACCTGGCGGCAGAGGGCATCGGGTGAGGGTAGAAACTCAGCGGGTGTAGCAGCGTTCGGTAGCGGCTGAGCCTGCCAGTCGATCTGGTAAAGCCAGTCTTGAAACTGGGGTGAACCGAATACTTGCTCGGGCGTTGCGGGCCGGAGACGCAGCTCTTTTAAGCTGCCGATGAGTCGCCCATCTTCAAGGAAAATCTGAATATCGGCGGTGGCTCCTCGATCTGCGGGCTGCACCTGGGCATGGCACCAAATCTGGTAGTTGGCCTGCGCCAAATCCAGGCGTGATTCGAAATGAACCTGGAAAATGCTGGCCGGGAGGTAGGTTTCGGTTTCGGGATGATCCAGAAAGACAGCCGCCAGACTTTGCAGGCAGGCATCCAGCAGGACGGGATGAAGCTGGTATGCTGCCGCTGTTGAGTGCAAAACTTCTGGTAACTGGAGTCGGCTTAATACCTCAGAATTCCCTTTCCAAATTTTTTTTATCGCCCGGAAGCGATCGCCATAGGTGACGCCCTGATCGGCCAGTCGCTGATAACAAGCTTCGACCGAAACGGATTCACGACAGCGAGACTGAAGCTGGGCGAGGACGGTCGTTTCGTCAACGGTCGTTTCGAAGGCAGTTGCCACGACCTGACCACTGGCGTGAAGCACCCAGTCTGATTCCGTCAAGCTGAGGATTTCGAAGCGGTATGGCCGATCTTCCTGGGGCAGGAGCAGCACCTGGACCGTTTTCGGCTGATCCAGCACCAGCGCCTGGTGGAAGGTGATGGCTTCCAGGGCCAGGGATTGGTTGGGTAATGGGTGTTGCAGCATCTCCACAAAACCCGCTGCCGGGAGCACCACCGCTCCGAAGACCTGATGATCCTGGAGGTAGTCGGGAGAGTCTGGGCTGAGGTGACTTTCAAAGTGGAGAGTGGTCGTGCGGGGGAGGTTGAGGGGATTTCCGAGGAGGGGGTGGGGGGATAGGGGGATGGAGGGATGGGTGGATGGGTTTTTGCGGGTGACGGGCTGCGATCGCTCGATATCGACCCAGTAGCGCTGTCGCTGGAAGGGATAGGTGGGGAGGGAGACGCGCTGGCCGGGACTGGCCAGATCCACGGCATCCCAGTTGATAGATGCACCTGCGACGTATAGCTTCCCCAGGCTGGTGAGCAGGGTTTGCCGGGCGGCATCTGGACGTAAGCTGGGCAGCCAGAGCGCTTCTAGTTCCGGCAGACAGGCTCGTCCCATGGCCAGCAAAATCGGCTTTGCCCCCAGTTCGATAAAGGTGTTGTAGCCCCTATCCGCCAGGGTTTTCATCCCCGCCGCAAACTGCACGGGCTGGCGGATGTGATTCACCCAGTAGCCAGCACTGGCAACTTCTGGGGAGGCAAGTTGTCCGGTCACGTTGGCAATCAGCTCCATCTGCGGCGGGGAGTAGTCTACCGTTTCGGCCACGGCCCGGAACTCCGCCAGCATCGGCTCCATCAGCTCTGAATGGAAGGCATGGGAAACCGGCAAGGGTTTGGTTTTAATTCCCTGCGCCGTCAGCGCCGTCGTTACCAATTCCAGCGCTGCCAATCCGCCCGAAATCACCGTCGCCTCTGGCCCGTTGATGGCTGCAATGGAGACCCCTTCCGGCAGCATCCCCGACAGTCGCTCAGCCGGGGCCATCACTGCCACCATACCGCCACCCTCGGGCAGCGCCTGCATCAAACGCCCCCGTGCCGCCACCAGCCGCAGCCCATCCTCCAGACTGAACACTCCCGCAACGCAGGCGGCCACGTATTCACCGACGCTATGCCCCATCACGCCATCGGGCTCAATGCCCCAGGCAAGCCAGAGTTGGGCCAGGGAATATTCCAGGGCAAAGAGGGCGGGTTGGGTGTGGGAGGTTTGGTGGATGAGTGGACGGGTGGATGGGTAGATGGATGAGTGGGTGGATGGATGGATGGGTGGATAGGTGGATGAGTTTTGAATTTTGAATTTTGAATTTTGAGTTGGCTCAAACTGAGAACTCAAAACTGAGAATTTCTCCTCCGGAGACGCTTCGCGAACAAAACTCCCCTCTTCTGAGTTGTAAAGGGTATGCAACAGGTCAATCCCCTCCTCCTCCGCCAAAATCTCGGCGCAGTGATCTATCGCTTGCCGGAAGACGGGTTCGGTGTTGTAGAGTTCGCGGCCCATGTGGGCATACTGGGAGCCCTGCCCGGTGAACAGGAAGGCGATTTTGTGGTGGGTTGGGGTGGGGTGTTGGGAAATGACGGTGGGGCTGGGATTGCCGTTGAGATAGGTTTCTAGCTGCTGGCGGAGTTGGGGGAGGTCGGCGGCGATCAGGGCGAGGCGGCAGTTGAAGTGAGATCGCCCCACGTTGGCAGAAAAACAGATATCGGGCAGTTCCTCGTCTACCGCTGAATTCAGCCAATCCCGGTAGCGCTGAATAAGCTGGCGCAGAGCAGCATCACTGCGGGCAGAAAGGGCCAGCACATGGAGCGGGCGTTGACACAGTTCTTCACCATCAAAATCACCCCACTCCCTATTCCCTATTCCCCATTCCCTATTCCCTATTCCCCATTCATTTTCCGGCGCTTCCTCCACCACCAGATGAACATTGGTGCCGCTCATGCCAAAGGAGCTAATTCCCGCCAGTCTGGGTTCCCCGGTACCAGGCCAGGGGATAGGTTGGGTAGGTACGGCAACGGCGAGTTGATCCCAGGGAATGTAGGGATTGGGGGTTTGCAGATTGAGATGAGGAGGAATTTGCTGGTGTTGGAGGGACAGAATCACCTTGATCAGACCCGCCACTCCAGCAGCAGATTCCAGATGGCCGATGTTGGTTTTGACGGAGCCGATGAGCAGCGGGGTGGGGCGCTGTCCCATGACTTTGTTGAGGGCCAGCACTTCGATGGGGTCGCCGAGGCGGGTGCCGGTGCCGTGGACTTCCACATATTGCAACTGCTGAGGTTCCACCCTGGCGTTGGTGAGGGCCTGGCGCAAAACGGCTTCCTGGGCGGCACCGTTGGGGGCGGTGAGGCCGTTGCTGAGGCCATCGTGGTTGACGGCAGAGCCGCGCACCAGAGCCAGAATGGGATCCTGGTTGTCAATGGCATCGGACAGCCGCTTCAGCACGACGACGCCACAGCCCTCACCGCGCCCGTAGCCATCGGCAGCGGCATCGAAGGTTTTGCAGCGGCCATCGAGGGCCAGGGCTTTGAGTTTGCAGAAGCCGATGGTGGGTTCGGGGGACAGCATCAGGTTGACGCCCCCCGCCAGGGCCAGGTTGGACTCACCACTGCGCAGGCTCTGACAGGCCAGATGCACCGCCAGCAGTGAGGATGAGCAGGTGGTGTCGAGCTGCATCGTCGGCCCCTGGAACCCGAAGGTGTAGGCCAGTCGGCCAGCGGCGATGCTGCGGGTGTTGCCCAGGCTGCTGTGGGCATCAATGCGGGTCAGGTCGCCGGAACGAACGCTGAGCTGGGCATAATCGTCAAAGCTAACGCCAATGAAGACGCCTGTGCGGGTGCCGCGCAGGTCGAAGGGGGGCTGGCCGGCATTTTCCAGGGCGGTGTAGCTGACCTCCAGCAGCAGCCGCTGTTGCGGGTCCAGGCTGTGGGCCTCGCGGGGGGAAATGCCGAAGAATTGCGGGTCGAACTGGTCAATATCATTGATGAAGCCGCCGGAGCGGGTGTACATTTTACCGGGGGCGTCGGCATCGGGGGCATAGTGGGCGGCGACGTTCCACCGCTGGCTGGGAATGTCGGTGATGGCATCGACGCCGTTGCGCAACAGTTCCCAGTAGGCTTCCGGGCTGTCGGCTCCACCCGGAAAGCGGCAGGCCATGCCGATGATGGCGATGGGCTCGCTCTGCTGCTGGCGCGTCGTCTCTAGCTCCGATCGCAGGGAACGAATCTGTAGGGTCGCTTCCCGCAGCAGATCGCGGTAGTTGGTCGGATGGGCGTTAAGGGTGCGATGGCCCTTGAGGGTCGGTTTTCGATCATCACGGGATTGCATCATGCCCCCCTCCCTTGCAGTGTCGCCAGTTCTGCCGCCAGCGCATCGGCCATTTCAACTTCGCTGAGATCGTCCAGCCCCTGTAGGTTGGGTAGAGCGTCAGCGGCACCCAACGATGCCGGGTCTGTTGGGTTCCACTCCGTTTCACCCAACCTACGGGAGTTTTGGGAGCTGGCATGGGTGGCCAGGTGGGCTGCCAGAGCGGCGATGGTGGGGAAATTCCAGGCCAGGGTGGCATCCAGGGGGCGATCGAGGTGCAAAAATGCTTCCAGATCCTGGGCTAGCTCGACGGCCATGATTGAATCAACGCCGTAGTCGGCGAAGGCTTTGTGGGTGTCCATGGCTGAGGCGGAAAGCTTGAGGTGCTGGGCTAGCCATTGCACCAGCCACTGCTCCAGGGATTTTGCGGTTGGGGTTTGAGTTCTTTCCTTGGTGACTTCATTGCCCTTGCCGTTGTCTTCTAGCCCCCTAAATCCGTCAATGCTGGGGGACTTTGAAATTCCGGTTCCACCAGCATTGGAGGCTAGGAGACCTTCGTGAAGGACTGGAGGTGGTGCATTGCTGCGCGAATGCACCCTACGGTCGGAATCCCGTTTGAGCAAGGTGTCCAGGTCGTGATCTGCTCCGACGAGGGTTTGCTCGATGTCGCCAATGGTGTCGGTGTAGCTGGTCACCCACTCAGCGGTGGCGTGGGCGGACGCGGTGACGGCTTCATTGGGGGTGGGCTGGAGGGCCTGGGCGAGCTTCTGCTCAAAGTAGAGTTGCGTCCATTCCAGGGCTCTTGGGGAAGCGGTGGCGGTGGATTGTTGAATGGCCAGGAGTAACGCGATCGCACCCAATTCCCCAACCGCCAGGTAAGCCCAGCGCCGCGCCATGATGGCATCCTGGCTGTGCTGAAACCGGGCCAGAATGTCTGCTGCGACCGCAAACAGCCGTTCTGCCAGCTCCGGTGCTGCTAATTCTTGACTGAGGAACGACTTCAGGCCAGAACGAGGGTTAAAAATCTGTGCTCCCAGATGCATCGCCAGGGTTTCCGTCGGTCCTTCGAAGATGCGAAGCACGCGGGCATCGCGCAGCATTTGCGGAGCCAGGTTGGTTTCGATGTAGCCCCGTCCGCCCAGGCACTGCACCAGGTCATCCGTAGCCTGCCAGTAAAATTCGGGAGCCAGGATTTTGCAGGCGGTATAGGCTTCCGGCGGCACTGCTTCGCCCTCATCCAGCCGCTGAGCGATCCAGCCGACCAGGGCAGACAACGCCTCAATCTGGGCGGTGAGCCCTCCCAGGCGAGACAGGGTAACGGGGTTGTCTAGCAGTCGCCCGGTGCTGACGGTGCGACGGGAGCTGTAGCGCAGCATCAGTTGGGCGCAGCGCTTCATGCCGCCGATGCAGGCCGATGCGATCGCCAATCGGCCATACATCATGGCATCCTGGGCTACGGCCATCCCCTGACCGGGCTGACCCAGAAGCTGAGCTGCCGAAACCGGCACTCCTTCCAGATACACGGTGTTCTGCACCATGCCCCGCATACCCATGGTCAGGGCTTCTGGCCCCTGCCGCAGTCCCGGAGTCCCTTTGCTGATGGCAAAACCGCTGATACCAGAGGCTTCAGGATGCTGCACAAAAACGTTGATCACCCCGGCCCAGGCTGCTGAACCACTCCAGATTTTTTCGCCAAAGAGCCGCCAACCTGCCGCATCTGCCGCCACCCTGGATTGCATCGCGTTGGGGTTAGACCCGGCCCCCGGTTCCGTCAGGGCAAACGCCGCCAGTTCCCGACCCGTTGCCAGTCGCGGCAGCCAGTCTGCCTTGAAGTCAGGCGTCGCAGATTGCAGAATCGGGCGAATGCCCAGCACATTGTTGAGCCCGACAAACAGCGCCAGGGTGGGATCGATCGCCCCCAGTTGCTCCAGCACCCGCAGCATGTCCTGATGGCCCAGACCCAATCCGGCGTACTCGGTGGGCACCTGCATTCCCAGCAATCCCTGGTTGCCAAAGTCGAGCACCACGCCAGGAGAGATGCACCGCCGCTCGTCCATCAGGCGGGAGTTAATGGAGTCGCTGGCGTATTGACGCAGCCATTGAATCAGGCCAGCGGTGCGGGCGGGATCTCCTTTTGGCACCGATGCTAAATCCGAATTATTTTGCAGTGCAGTTGCCCGACCCTGGCTCCCTAAATTCCCCAGGCGTGGGGGACTTTGAACCTCCGGCACCCCCAGTATTGGGATCTGGGGGGCTTGATTCGATTCACCCACCGACCATTCCCCCACCGCATCCAGCGAACCGTCTTGAAATCGGGCTTTGCAGCTATGGCGCTGCACCTTACCGCTGGTCGTCTTGGGCAAACTGCCAGGTTTCAGCAGCGCTACTCCATGCACCTGCAGTCCGTGGTGACGGGAAACAGCGGCGCGAATGGCCTCAATTACGGCATTGGCATCGAGCGATCGCAGCGCAGTGCGCTTAACTTCCTGCACCACCATCAGCCGTTCTTCACCGTCCACCTCTAGGCTGAAGGCTGCTCCCTCCTGGGCCTGCACCGCCTCATGGCTCTGGGCCACGGTCTGCTCAATGTCCTGGGGATAGTGGTTTTGCCCCCGGATGATGATCACATCCTTGAGCCGCCCGGTCACAAACAACTCCCCGTTATGCAAAAAGCCCAGATCCCCCGTTCGCAGAAATGGCCCGGTGCCGTCTGCGAGGTCAGCGGCAAAGGTTTGTTGCGTTGTTTCGGTCTGGTGCCAGTATCCCTGGGCCACGCTGGGGCCAGCCAGCCAGATTTCTCCCACCTGTTCAGAGTTGCAGGGCTGACAAGTGTGGGGATCAACAATCCAAATTTCCTGATCCGCTGCCGCCTGTCCACAACTGACCAGCGACCGTGCATCCTCAGCTTGCGAGGCCGTCACACGTCCCTGGGCCAGAGCGGTTCTATCCACAGAGCAGGTCGTGGGCCGGGTCAACTTCGCGCCCCCCGCCACGAACAGCGTAGCTTCCGCCAGACCATAGCAGGGGTAGAAGGCTTCTCGCCGAAAGCCGCATGCTGCAAAGGCATCGGCAAACTGCTCCAGGGTGCTGGCTCGGACGGGTTCTGCCCCGGTAAACGCCAGCTCCCAACGGCTCAAATCCAGACCGCGACGCTGCTCCGGCGTAATCCGCTGCAGGCAGCGCTCGTAGGCAAAATTGGGGCCACCGCTGGTCGTGCTGCCAAACTCCGAAATCGCCTGGAGCCAGCGCATCGGCTGTCGCAAAAACGAGCCCGGCGACATCAGCGTCACCGGAAAACCGCCATAGAGGGGCTGCAGAATGCCGCCAATCAACCCCATGTCGTGGTGAGGCGGCAGCCAGATTACCCCGTGACTATCGGGAGAATGGCCAAACCTTTCATGAATCAGCGCCAGGTTATGCAACAGGTTGCGGTGACTGATCATGACCCCGCGCGGCTGGCTGGTAGAACCCGATGTGTACTGCAGTAGGGCGATGTTATCCAGCGCGATCGCAACCTGCGGCAAAGCTTGATCCGAGACTCCTTCTGTAGCCTGGGGTGCAATGCAGACAATCGGATGCACTAACGGGTCGCCCAGCGCTTCTAGCTGCGATCGCACCTGCGACACCTGCTGAGCCGTCGTCACAATCGCCCGAGGCTGAGCATCCATCAGAACATGCCGCCAGCGCTCCAGGCCCTGATGGCGACCGGGCAGCGGCACCGGCACCGCGATCGCCCCCGCCTGCAAGCAGCCCAAAAATGCGGCCACAAAATCCAGCCCAGCCGGAAACGTCAGCATGACGGGTTGATGGGTAAATTCCGCCAGTTGAGTTGCGATCGCACCCACCTGTCGCTGCAGTTCCCCATAGTTCCAACTCACCCCTGCCTCTGGCGCAATTACCTCCTCATCCGGCAAAAACCGATAGGCCAACCGCTGAGGCTGATGCACCGCCCGCCACTGCAGAATTTCCACCAGGTCGGCTTCGGCAGAAATTTTGCCCATACCAGACCCAGCATTTCTTGGTTCCACCTGATACGCCATGGATGCTCTAAACAGTTGAGACTATTGACCTTGAATCCTTCAAACTCGGAAACCAATGATCGTTTATTAAGAATCGATCTCAACAGTACATGGGTGCAGAAGTTTTGTAAAGCCCTGACGAAAGAATAAAGAATGTGGTTCAGAGCTTGGTGAGATTAGGATTCAGTCGCAATAAATTTGTGGAGGGGCAGGTGGCAGGTGGCGGGTGGCGGGTGCTGGGTGTCGGGTGCTGGGTGTCAAGTGTCAGTTAAGTAGGTGAACCGAATTAAATATAAAACCAGACGTAGGATGGGTTAGCGCAGCGTAACCCATGCTGTAATAAGCTTGATGCGTTACGGCGATGCCTA
>Ga0208354_1000333_pt1 | contig 27117 bp, 28 predicted proteins | sample HotLakmasection4_FD_184727 | JGI IMG/M metagenome (GOLD analysis project Ga0208354, IMG submission 184727) | Hypersaline microbial mat communities from Hot Lake, Washington, USA - Section #4 (SPAdes) | ecosystem: Environmental > Aquatic > Non-marine Saline and Alkaline > Hypersaline > Microbial... | reverse complement strand
GAGCCGAGCCTGAGCACGCCCGGACGGCCCGAGGATACGCCACTACCCCTTGCCCCCGCCCGATCGCCGGATGCGGCCGATGCGGCATCGCCGGATGTCGCACCGCCGGTGGCTCCGCCGCGCCGCCGGCTCTTCGAGCCGGCACCACCCGACGGTACCGAAACCGCTGGGTCGGTGGCCACGACCGGCGCCGATGCGGCGCCGGTGCCACGAGCCGTGGCCGAGCCCGAAGACCCTCCGGCACGCAAGCTCGGCTGGTTGCGCCACGGCGTGCCGGCCGAGCATTTCGACGCGCTCGAGGAGCGGCTGCCCGGTGGTGAAACGCCGGACGCGGCGCATCCCGAGCCGGCGGCGGTGCCGCCTGCTGCGCCCGGGGCGGACCCGGATGCGGGCCGAGCGTCGGAGCAACCTCGGCGACCCCCCGCCACACGGCCCGGGGCCCCGGCGATCAAGCCCATAGGTGGCGGAATTCATCGACGACGCTGAGATAGACGTCCCGCTTGAACGGGACGATCCGCCGGACCAGTTCACTGGGCTCGAGCCAGCGCCAGGCGCAAAATTCGCGATGGGGACCGTCGATCGCGATGTCCTGGTCGGTTCCGGTGAAGCGGAAGGCGAGCCATTTCTGCGTCTGGCCGCGATACCGGCCCTGCCACATTCGCTGCGCGATCTCCGGCGGCAAATCGTAGGATCGCCACCAGCGGCTCTCGGCGAGCAGCCTGGCCTCGGTGGTGCCGATTTCCTCCTGAAGCTCGCGCAGGCCGGCCTCGATCGGCGTCTCGCCCGGGTCGATGCCGCCTTGCGGCATCTGCCAGGCCTCGGCCCGGGTATCGCAGCGCTGCCCGACGAACACCCGGTCTCGCGCATCGAGCAGCAGAATGCCGACACACGGCCGGTAGCCGGGCTTGGCCGCTGCGGTCACCGCACAGGTCACGAGCGCGCCATGCAGCGGGCACCGGCCGTCGTCGAGGGCACCATCAAGGAGCTGCCAGGAGCCGGCTGACGGGGATCAGGCTGATGCCTTTGCTGTCGAGGGTTCTCGACCAATGCCAAAGCCGATCGAACGTCAAGGGATAGGATTGGACGTAGCCGACGGCGACACCGTCGCGCAAGGCAGCACCCTCGAGCCTGCCGAGTGCCGCATCGATGGCACTCGCCTCCGGTACCGCGTCGAGCGGCCCCGTGGCACTCACGTAGCCGAGGCCCGAAGCCGCGGCGACCTCTGCCAACCGATCGTCGCCGAGTTCGACGAAGCCGAGCCCCCGGCCGGCGAGCGCCTCGGCGATCGGCGCGAACCGCTCGGGTACCGCTGCGAAGGCCTCGCTCGCCGCAGCCAGGCCGAAATAGGCCTCGCTCCGGCCGAGCACCTGCCGCAACAGCTGGTCTCGACGGTCGGCCGGGGTCTGCGGCCGCAGCGCCCAGGGACCGAAATCGCTGGTCGGGTGATCGGCCGCTTCGAGTGGCAGCTCCAGCAGCACTTCGTGGCCGTGGAAGCGGGCGTGCCGTTGCCAAGCCGCCAGATGGGCGGCGTAGGGGGTGTGGGTGAGGCCGACCGCTTTCGGCAGCAGGACGCTCTGTTCGAGCCGCTCGGCGTCGAGCCCGAGGTCGACCACGACCAGGGCGATCAACGCCCGTTCGGCGACGCTGGCCGGGACCGCCCGGGCGTAGACCTCACGTGCCTCCCGCCCGTCGGCGGCAATCCGCGGCAGCGCGACGCCGTCCTGCCAATCGATCAGATCGGGATCGGCATCGAGTGGTGGGCCGGCGAAGTCGGCCGGATCGCCGAGCAGATCCGGCGGCGACGACGCGGGCGTGTCGAGACCGAACAGTGCCACCCGCTGGCGTGGCCCGAGCGCCTGGGCAGGCAAGCTCCCCTCGATCTCGGGCACCGTGTCGTAGCGGAGCGGGGCCTCGATCCCGAAGAGCCAGCCGGCGACCACGACGAGTGCCGTGCCACCGACGAGCCCGCCGATCACCATGCCGGGCAGCCGCGGCGAGCGCCAATCGAAGGGTGACGACGGGAAGGTCAGGCGCATGCCGCGAGCACCCACGATCGGCCTGCCGGCAAGGACGGCGTCCGCGAGTCGACGGCGGGCAGCATGGCCACGCGCCCGCGCCGCGCCGTGGCGTGCGGAGCGAGCGGCAGCGGCAAGGTCTCGCGTGGCATGGACAGCTGGTCGGTCGATCAGCCGCGGGCGGACGACCGGCCTTCGAAGAGGGCGATGCCGCGCAGCAGATCGATGGCTCGGGCGAGCTGGTAATCGGTGGCATCGAGCGGCGATTCGACCCCCTCGTCGTCGGCGTCGATTTCGCCTTCCAGACGACCGCGCAGATCCGCCTCGCGGCGGCCGTCGCCGTCCTCCAGAAGCTCGATATTCGCTTGCTGCACCTCGATATCGGGGGTGATTCCCTTGATCTGGATGGAGGTGCCGGCAGGCGTGTAGTAGCGGGCGGTGGTCAAGCGAATGGCACCCTGTCCGGAGATCGGCATGATCGTCTGGACGGAGCCTTTGCCGAAGGAGGGCGTCCCCATGACGATGCCGCGCTGATGATCCTGCAAGGCACCGGCAACGATCTCCGAGGCCGAGGCCGAGCCGCCGTTGATCAATACCACCATCGGCGTGCCGTCGATGATGTCGCCCGGCCGGGCGTTGAAACGTTGCACGCTCTGCGCGCGCCGGCCCCGGGTCGAGACGATCTCGCCCTGGTCGAGAAACGCGTCGGCCACGGCCACCGCCTGATCGAGGAGACCGCCCGGGTTGTTGCGCATATCGAGTACGAGGCCGCGGAACTGGTCGCCCATCTCGTCCTTCAGTTTGGCCACTTCCTCGCGCATCACCGCGTTGGTCTGCTCGTTGAAGGTGGTGAGGCGAACATAGGCGATGTCATCCTCGGCCCGCGCTCGCACCGGGGAGATCTTGATGATCGCGCGCGCCAGGTTGACGGCGAACGGCTCCTCGACGTTCTCGCGCATGACGCGCAGTTCGATCTCGCTGTCGACCGGGCCACGCATGCGCTCGACCGCCTCGCCGAGCGACAGGCCCATGACCGGCTCGCCGTCGATATGGGTGATCACGTCACCGGCCTCGATCCCGGCTCGGTGCGCCGGGGTGTCGTCGATCGGCGAGACCACCTTGACGAGGCCGTTCTCCATGGTGACCTCGATGCCGAGGCCGCCGAACTCGCCGCGCGTCTGCACTTGCATGTCGCGGTAGCGGTCGGGGTCGAGATAGCCGCTGTGCGGGTCGAGGGCGGTGAGCATGCCGTTGATCGCGGCTTCGACCAGCTCCTCCTCGCTGACCTCCTCGACATACTCGTTGCGCACCCGCTCGAACACGTCGCCGAACAGCTTGAGGTGACGGATGGTGTCGCTCGACCCGGACTGTGCCTGGGCCGGCGGCGGCGCCAGAACGCAACCGGTGATCAACAGACCGAAAGCCGCCGCGAACCCGAGTCGTGCTGCAACGTTTGCCATTTAGCTCCGTACCTTGTCCTGACCCGCCGCGAACCAGGTGAGCGGGTCGACCGGAACGCCGCGGCGCCGCAGCTCGACATAGAGCCGACCGGTTGCCTGGTCCTTCGGCTCCAGCGTGCCGATCATTTGCCCGGCCCGCACCGTCCATCCCTCGTGCACGACAAAGCGTGATAAACCTGAGAGTAGACTATGATATTCGTTGCCGTGATCGATGATCAAGAGCAGACCGAATCCCTCGTAGGTGTCGGCGAACACGACGCGGCCGTCGCGCGGCGCGCGAACCAGTCGGCGGTCCTCCACCTCGATGGTGAGCCCCTGGTCGAAGGGCGGCTTTTGCCCCTCACCGAAGCGGCTGAGCACGGCGCCCGCGACCGGCACGACATGCCCGCCGTCGACCTCGCGGCCGGCTCCATCGAGCGCTACGCCGCCGAGCGCCGTCTCCGGCAGGTCGAGGTGGGCCGCACGACGTGCCGGCGGCTGCGCCACGACGGCCTGCGCCGTCAGTGTCCGCGGCGGTACGATTTCCCGCGCCGAACGGCTGCCCGCGACTGCCGCTGCAGTCGGCGTTGCTGCCGCCGATGCTATGGTTGCCGAGGGCGTCGCGACAGTGGCGAGGGCTCGGCCGGCGATCACGTGCTCGCGCCGCAGTGCGGCCAGCTTCGCCGCAGCGTCCGCCGCGGCCAGGCGTCTCGTCGCCTCGGTCGCCTGTCGCCGATTGGCGTCGACGGCGGCGGACAGCTGCGCGGCTCGCGCCTCGGCATCGAGCATGGATTGTCGTGCCTCGGCGCCCGCGCGCGCGAGCTCGGCCAGTCGACCGTCGACCGCGGCCCGTGCCGAAAGGCTTTCCTCCAGCGCCGCGCGCGCCACGGCAAAGGGCCGAGCCAGCGAGCCTGCGACCGCACGAAGCTGCGCCAGGCGCCGCGGGTCGCCATTGCCGTGCCGGGAGAGCTGGACGATCTCGGCGAGCAAGGCCTCGAGGCGCTGCTGGGTTCGACCGACGGCAGCACGCTGCTCGATCAGCGTCGCCTCGAGCTCCGCTGCCTGTCGGTCGAGGCTCACGTAATCCACCGCCAGCCGCCGTAATCGCCGCTCGGCACCCCGCACCGTCGCCGCCGTCGCCTCGACCTGTCGTTCCAGACGAGCTTGGCGTTCGATCAGTCGAGCACGCTCGCCTGCCCACTCCGTCGACGTCAACGCGGCGCGAGCCACGGCCCCGGCCGACGGCTCGCTCACCGGCTCGACCGACAGACCCGCTCGGGCCGGCCCATGATCCATCGAGGCGAGGCCGCAGCCGAGGCCGAGGGCGAGGAGGAAGCGAAATGCCGGACGGTAGCGGATGCGGCGGCGCCGGGACGTTGCCGGCTCAAGCATGGCCGGTGTCGACCAGATTGCGCCCGGTCATCGCCGCCGGCTGCTCGATGCCGAGCAAGGCCAGCAAGGTCGGTGCGACATCGGCGAGACGTCCGTCGTGCAAAGCGATCCCGTTGTCGGCACCGACCAGAAAGCAGGGCACCGGATTGGTGGTGTGCGCGGTATGCGGCCCTCCGGTCTCGGGATCACGCATCAACTCGCAATTGCCGTGGTCGGCGGTCACCAGCATGGCCCCGCCCACCTCCTGCACCGCCTCGATCAGCTGCCCGAGGCATTTGTCCACCGTCTCGACCGCTGCGATCGCCGCAGCCTCGACGCCGGTGTGGCCGACCATGTCCGGATTGGCGAAGTTGATCAGAATGAAATCGTGGCGCCGCTCGCGGATGGCGGCGACACAGCGCTCGGCGAGCTCGGGGGCCGACATTTCGGGTTGCAGATCGTAGGTCTTGACCTTGGGCGACGGCACCATCACCCGCTCCTCGCCGGCGAAGACCCGCTCCTCGCCCCCGTTGAAGAAGAAGGTGACGTGCGGGTATTTCTCGGTTTCGGCCATCCTGAGCTGGGTCATCCCGGCACGGGATACCACCTCGCCCATCAGGTCCTCGGCCGATTGCGGAGCGAAGAGGACGAGCAGATGGTCGTCGAGGTCTGCCGCGTAACGTGTCATCCCGGCGCGAGCGGCGAGGGCGGGCCGACGCTCGCGGCTGAACCCGTCGAAATCGTCGAGGGTCAAGGCCCGCAGCAGCTGGCGCACCCGATCGGCGCGGAAATTGATGCAGAGGAAGCTGTCACCGTCGGCCATCCCGGCATAGTCGCCGATGACGGTCGCCGGCACGAACTCGTCACCGTGGTCGGCGGCGTAGGCCTGCTCGACCGCAGCCGCAGCATCGGCGGCGCGCTCGACCCCGGATGCGGCGTCACCCAGCACGATGGCGTCGTAGGCGGCTGCGGTCCGGTCCCAGCGATTGTCGCGATCCATGGCGTAGTAGCGGCCGGTCACCGAGGCGATGACAGCATCGCCGCAGCCGTCGACCACCTTCTGCAGCCGCTCGATCGACGGGCCGGCCGATTGCGGCGGCGTATCGCGTCCGTCGAGAAAGGCGTGGACCCGGATGCCGAGGCCGGCCTCGTCGAGCAGGTCGACGAGCGCGAACAGGTGACGCTCGTGGGAATGCACACCGCCCGGCGAGAGGAGGCCCATCAGGTGCACCCGCCCGCCTGTCTTCCGGGTACGCTCGACGAGTTCGCGGAACGCTGGCCGTTTGGCGAGTTCCCCTTCCTCGATCGCCCGGTCGATGCGCGGCAACTCCTGCAGCATGATCCGACCGCCACCGAGATTCATGTGACCGACCTCGGAGTTGCCGAATTGTCCCGGCGGCAGGCCGACCTCTTCACCGTCGGTGCGCAGAAAACAGTGTGGTGCCGTGGCGAACCAATGATCGAAGACCGGTGTCCGACCCAACGCGACGGCATTGTTCGCCGTCTCGGCCCGATAGCCCCAACCGTCGAGGATACAGAGAACCACTGGACGCTGCTGCATGCCCTTCCCATTGTTGTCGGTGCTGCCGGCTGCCGGCCGCACCACTTTGCCCGTCATGCCGCCGAGACCGTACTATAACGAGCGGCGCATCACCAGCAAACCACGGGGATCCTACGGCTCATTTATTGAGATTCTCTTAACGGCGACGACGAGCGATGCAACGGTAGACAAACAAACGCCGGCTCGCGCCGGCGTTTCGCAGCTTGACACCGCCCGGGAGACCCGGTCAGTCGCGCGCCGGCGGGCCACCGAAAAGGTTGCCGAAAAAGTCGCCGAAGCTGTCGTAGGACGGGGTCTCGGCGCGATTCGCCGTCGCCGTCGAAAAGCTGTTGCCCGCGGTGCTCATGGCCCCCGTTCGCGGCGTCGACGCTGCTTCCTCGCTGTCCGTAAGCGCCAGAAGGGTGGGCTGGCCGACGCTCGCGGTCGCGTCCAACTCCGAAACGATGTCGGCGGCGCCCGGCACGTCCGCCATGTCGGTCGCCGGTTCGACCGGCAGGGCGGCACCCGTGGCCGGCGCACCGGTGGGGCGATTGATCAGCGGTGCCATGTCGAGCGCATCCGCCGGCGGCTCGCCGCGCTCGACGCCGCGCAGCGGTCGCGGCTCGGCGCGGGGATCCACCAACGGCTCGGTCTTTTCCTCGACTGCCACAGGTGTTTGCAGATCGTCCACCGTCCGATGGATGCTGATCGATTCGCGCGGTGGCACCACCTCGAGCGAGTTCAAGAGATCGCCCACGACCGCCAGTACCCGGTAGGCGCCGAATCGCTCGGTATAGACGGCGGTGACCAGTTCGACGCGGTTCAAGAACAGCTCGTTCTCGGCATCGAGCAGATCGAGCAACTCGCGCTGCCCGATCTCGAACTGCTCGGCGTAGACATCCCGGGTCTGCCGCTGCGCCAGCTCTTTGTTGGTCAGGGCGTCGATTCGCGCCCGCGCCGTTTCCAGCGCATTGTAGGAGACGCGGGCCTCCTCTTCGGCGAGCCGTCGAGTGTTGTGCAACGACGCCCTGGCCTCGTTGGCGCGGTGAAAGGCTTCGCGTTCCAGCGCCATGTCGGCACCGCCGCGGTAGAGATTGTAGCGCATGACCACGAGGCCGCTCGCGTCGTTGTCGCGGCCATTGGAACCGTCGATATTGCGATTCAAGCTGGTGCCGAGTTCCAGGTCGACCCTCGGGTAGAAGCCGGCGCGCGAGGCGCGGGTCTCCGCACCCGCAACGTCGGTATCGGCGGCGGCGATGCGCACCGTCGGGCTGTTCACCGAGGCGAGATTGGCCGCATCCTCGGGCGACGGTGGCAGCACGGCGGCCGGCGCCTCGGCGTCTTCGAGGTCACCCGGCCGGGCACCGACGACGCGCTGGTAGCGGGCGATCGAATCGGCCAGGGCACCGCGGGCGATGGCGAGATTGTCGAAGGCGCGCGCCAAGCGCGACTCGGTCTGCCGGACATCGCCGATATCGCCGCGCCCGGTGGCCTCGAGGTCACGCACCTGGCCGAGGATTCGCTCGTGCTGGGCGATGTTCGCCTCGTTCAGACGCACGATCTCCTGATTGCGGAGGATGTCGAGATGGGCCTCGATCGCGTTGAGCGCGATGAATTCCGCGGCTTCCTCGACGCGATGCGCAGCGCTGTCGATGCGTGCCTGCTGCCGCTCCACCTCGCTCTGGGTGGCAAAGCCGTCGAACAGCATCTGCGAGAGGGTGAGTTGCGCTTCCGTACGAAACAAGGTGTTGTCGTTGTCGCCCTGGGTCGAATTGTTGTCCGACCATTCGGGCCCCGCAGCGGCGCGGAAATCGAGGCTGGGCAAATAGCCGGCGCGGGCCTGGCGCAGTTCCTGATCGATTGCCAGCCGGTTGGTCCTGACGATGTCGACCTCGGGGTTCGTCTCGATCGCACCGTAGACAGTTTCCTGCAACGATGTCGCCAGCGCGTGGCCGCTACCGATAACCGTGGCTGCCGAAGCGAAGAGGGCGAGCGTCCAACGTCGGAGATCAACGGAACCGATTCTTTGAGTCATGTGCCCTTCCGCAACGCTTGCGCGGCATCCGACGACCGAACAGGATGCCTTTCGATCGTCGCTGTGGTATCGCTTGAGCCCGGGCATCGTCAACGCCTATCCAAGCCGACGCGCAGCGGCTGACGCATTGTGTGGTTTTTTTGCGTGCGTTGCGCCTCGTCGAAAGCGATAAAAGTCGGCGGTCTTTACCTTTTGGTGACGTTCGTGAGTTAGATGCAACCATGAAGGTAACGGCCCGAACGGCGATGCGAGGTGCTCGGAATCCGGCACACGGCCGGTCGCTGCCGGTCACCGGCTCGTCATCACCCAGCGCCGCGCCTGCGGCGGCTCTGGTCGATTTGTGGAGACGTCGATGAGCGACAGCGGAACGCTGCTGCGCCGAGCGGACGAGGACCGGTCGGTGACCCCCGACAGTCGGGCCGGAAGGCAGGACAGAGCGATCCCGTCGGAGCCGATCGAGCCGGTCGAGCCGACCGAAGCCACGCCGGCGGCAGCCGGTTCCGGCGCTGCCGGTAACGGCTGGGAGTTGCGCGAGAGTGCGCAGACCCGGGACGACGAGCTGCTGCAGGCGCTGGAGACGCTGACCCAGCTGCACGGCCGACCGACCTCGATGCAGGCGCTGGTGGCGGGCCTGCCGCTCCCCGAGGGCCGCATGGTGCCATCCCTCGCGCCGCGCGCCCTCGAGCGGGCCGGCCTCAGCGCCAGGCTCGTGCGCCGGCCGCTCGCCCGGATCGACGCCTTGTCGCTGCCCTGCATTCTGTTCTTGAAGGATCGACATTGCGTCATCCTCAGCGAACGCCGCGGCAGCACACTGGAGCTCGTGATCCCCGAGAGCGGACGCGGCACCACGACCGTCGAGCTCGCCGACCTCGAGCGGCGCTATGACGGCCATGCGCTGTTTGCTCGGCCGGAGATCGGCTTCGAGCAGCGCGACCGCCCGATCGCACTGGAGCGCAAGGGGCACTGGTTCTGGTCGACCCTGTTTCGTCAGTGGCCGACTTATGGCGAGGTGCTGATCGCCGCCGTCCTGATCAACACCTTCGCCCTCGCCTCGCCCCTCTTCGTGATGAACGTCTACGATCGGGTGGTCCCCAACAATGCCATCTCGACACTCTGGGTGCTGGCGATCGGCGCGTTCACCGTATTCGCCTTCGATTTCTTGTTGAAGACACTGCGCGGCTACTTCATCGACACTGCCGGCCGGATCGCCGACATTCGGCTCGCCAGCCGAATCTTCGAGCACGTCATGGGCATCAAGATGGCGGCCCGGCCGGCCTCGGCCGGCGCCTTCGCCAATAATCTGCGCGAGTTCGAATCGCTCCGCGATTTTTTCACGTCGGCGACCGTCACGACACTCGTCGATCTGCCGTTCGTCTTCTTCTTCATCGCTATCGTCTGGTTTCTCGGCGGCCCTGTGGCTCTCGTGCCGCTGATCGCGGTGCCCATTGTCATCGCGATCGGATTGTTGATGCAGATTCCCTTGAACCGAATCGTCCGGCGGACCTTCAAGGAGGCGGCGGCCAAGCACGGGGTGCTGATCGAGGCGATCAACGGGCTGGAGACGATCAAGAGCGTCGGCGGCGAAGGGCGGCTGCAGGGCGGCTGGGAACGGTTCGTGGGTGCCACCGCCGAAAGTGCCAATCGCTCACGGTTTCTTTCCGCGATCACGGTCAATTTCGCGGCTCTGGCGACCCAACTGGTGACGGTCGGCGTGGTCGTGGTCGGTGTCTACCAGATCAGTGAAGGGCTGATGACGGTCGGTGCGCTCGTCGCCTGCACGATCATCGCCGGGCGCGCCATGGCGCCGCTGGGCCAGGTTGCCGGCCTGCTCACCCGCTATCATCAGGCGAAGATGGCCTATGACACTCTCGACCGCGTGATGGGCCTGCCGCTCGAGCGCTCGGACGAGGTGCGCTTCTTGAGCCGGCCGCAAATGGCCGGAGCGATCGAGTTCAAGAACGTCGGCCTCACCTATCCGGGGCAGAAGCTGCCGGCCCTCACCGATGTTTCGTTCCGCATCCGGCCGGGCGAGCGGGTCGGGCTGATCGGCCGGATCGGTTCGGGCAAGACGACCATCGAAAAACTGGTGCTCGGCCTCTACGAACCCGACAAGGGGGCGGTGCTGATCGACGGCACCGATCTCCGCCAGCTCGATCCGGCCGATTTGCGCCGCAACATCGGCTGCGTGCCGCAGGATGTCTTCCTGCTGCAGGGCAGTGTGCGCGAAAACATTACTCTGGGTGCGGGTTTCGCCGACGACACTGCGGTCTTGCGGGCCGCCGAGATCGCCGGGGTCGACGACTTCGTCAACCGGCATCCGATGGGCTACGACATGCCGGTCGGCGAACGGGGCGAGCTGTTGTCGGGTGGTCAGCGGCAGGCGATCGCCGTCGCCCGTGCCCTCCTGCTCGATCCGCCGGTCCTGGTGCTGGACGAGCCGACCAACGCCATGGACAACGGCGCCGAGCACCGGTTCCGCACCCGGCTCGCGGAGGAACTCGGCAATCGCACGCTGCTTCTGGTGACCCATCGTGCCTCGCTGCTCGGCCTCGTCGATCGCCTCATCGTCATGGACGGCGGCCGGGTCGTTGCCGACGGGCCGCGCGATACGATCTTGAAGGCATTGCAGTCCGGTCAGGTCAAAGGGGCCAACTGACATGATGCAGGCGAGCAGGCGGGAACTGACGCACCCCGGCCGGGATCCACTCGTCGCAGCGGCTGCGGTCAGCGGCTACAGTGTCGAGGATCTCCGACCCAAACGGCTGACCCATCTCTTTCTGTTCGTGATCATCGCCTTCTTCGTCATTTTTTTCGCCTGGGCGAGTTGGGCGACGCTGGAGGAGGTGACCCGTGGCGAAGGGCGGGTCATCCCGTCGCGCCAAACCCAGGTCGTGCAGAACCTGGAGGGCGGCATCGTCGCCGAGATCATGGTGCGCGAGGGCGAGATCGTCGAAGCAGGCCAGCCCCTGATGCGGATCGACAATATTCGCGCCGCCTCCGATTTCCGCGAGCGCCGTTCGCGCTACCTTGCGGTCGAGGCGGCGCTGGCCCGCCTCGAGGCCGAGGTGCAAGGCGCCGAGCCCGACTTTTCCGAGGAGCTGCGGGTGGCGGCACCGCAGCTCGTCTCCGCCGAGCAGCGGCTCTACGACTCCCGCCAACAGTCGCTCACCAACGAGATCGACATCCTCGTTCGCCAGAAGGAGCAGCGCGAGCAGGAGTTGGCCGAGTTGCGCACCCGTGAGCAGCAGTATGCCGAATCGCTGCGCCTGGCCCGGCAGGAGTTGAGCATCGTCGCCCCGCTCGCCGAACGTCGAGTTGTGAGCCAGTCCGAACATTTGCAGCTTCAGCGCGACGTCAACGATCTCAGCGGCCAACTGGAGCAGACGCGACAATCGATCCTTCGGGTCGAATCGGCGATCCTGGAGGCCGTCGAGCGGATCGACAGTGCACGCAGCAATTTCCGCAGCGAGGCGTATCGCGAGATGGCCAATCTGGGGGCCGAGCTGGCCGGTCTCACCGAGGTCATCGCCGCCGGCGAGGATCGGGTGCGCCGGACCGAGGTCCGCTCGCCGGTCCGCGGCACGATCAAGGAGCTCAAGTTCAACACCATCGGCGGCGTCATTCAGCCGGGCGATCCGATCATCGAGATCACGCCACTCGACGACACGCTGCTGGTCGAGGCGCGGATTCGTCCCGCCGACATCGCCTTCCTGCGGCCCGACCTGCCGGCGATGGTCAAGATCACGGCTTACGATTTTTCGATCTTCGGCGGGCTGGAGGGCCGGATCGAGCAGATCAGTGCCGATACGATCACCGACGAGCGCGGCGAGAGCTTTTATCGGGTTCGGGTGCGCACCGACGAGACCTCGCTCGGCACGGCCGAAAAACCGCTGGAGATCATCCCCGGCATGACAGCTCAGATCGACGTCATCACCGGCGAAAAGACAGTCCTCGATTATTTGTTGAAGCCGATCTTGAAAGCCCGTGACGAGGCGCTGCGCGAGCGCTGAGACGCCTGTGGACGCGACGCCGTACGGTCTCTTGGCGCGGTGACGGCGCGATCTCTCGCTGGCGCGTAGCGCGGCCGGCCGCGCCGGCGACCCGCTGTCCGCGCGAAGCGCGACCGTCAGTCATCCTCGTCGGTTGTCGCGGAGCCGAGGCCCGGGGGGTGAGTGCCTTCTTGCACTTCTCGGGACGGCGCCCCTGATCGGTCGTCGAGCAGGACCGGCTGCTGGCCGTCGCTCGCCGAGCTGAAGTGCCGTAGGGTGGAGATCGTGCTCCTGGCGGGACGCCGAGCCGGCCGGCGATTGCTAGGCAAGCAGCCACGCCTCTGGTAGCAAGGTCGGGTAGCGCACGTGGCGAGCTCGCCGTTGGCTGGAGACCGGCATGCTCTATCTGACCCGACGGCCCGGCGAGGCCGTCATCATCAACAACGCGATCGAGGTCCGGGTGGTCGAGCTCAAGGGCAAGTCGGTGAAGCTCGGCTTCACCTTCCCGCCGGACGCCACGGTGCTGCGCGAGGAGGTTTTTCTGCAGATCAAGGCCGAGAACGAGGCGGCGGTCGCCGCTTCGGCGGACGTGCTCCGGGCCGAGGCGGACAAGCTGCGGGCTACGGGACCGGCCGACACCCGCTCCGGGTCCGAAGCGCGGCGATCGGTCGACAGCGACAACCGCGGACCGGACGACGACTGAGGCGATCTTCGGCAATGCGAGAGAGCACGGCAGCCGAGGTCGCCCTGGTGATGGGCAGTCAGTCCGATTGGCCGACGATGCGCGCGGCGGCGCTGGTCCTCGATGAATTGAGGGTAGCGCACGCGGCCCGGATCGTCTCGGCGCACCGCACGCCGGAGCGACTCTTCGAGTTTGCTCGGGGCGCTACCGCTGCGGGTTTTCGGGTGATCGTCGCCGGGGCTGGTGGGGCTGCTCATCTGCCCGGGATGATCGCCTCGCTGACGCCGCTGCCGGTGCTCGGCGTCCCGGTGGAGAGCCGCGCCCTGCGGGGTCTCGACAGCCTGCTCTCGATCGTCCAGATGCCGGCCGGTGTGCCGGTCGGCACGCTCGCCATCGGCACGGCGGGGGCCACCAATGCCGGGCTGCTGGCGGCCGCCATTCTGGCACTGGGCGACGCCGACCTGGCCGACCGCCTCGCGGCCTGGCGGGCGGCCCGCACGGCCGCCGTGGCCGACCGGCCGGATGACGGGGGGACGACTCGATGAGGGTCGCGCCGGGTGGCACGATCGGGATCCTCGGTGGTGGCCAGCTCGGCCGGATGACCGCGATGGCGGCGGCACGGCTCGGTTATCGCTCGGTGGTCTTCGATCCCGACCCCGCGGCACCGGCCGCCGATGTCGCAGCCGGCCATGTCCGGGCCGCCTACGACGACGCGGCAGCACTCGCCGCGTTCGCCGAACAGGTCGATGTCGTCACCCTCGAATGGGAGAACGTGCCGGTCGCGGCACTCGAGCGGCTTGCGGCGTACCGGCCCGTTCGGCCGGCCCCGGGCATTCTGGAGGTGACGCAGGACCGGCTGGTCGAGAAGCGCTATGTCACGGGCCTCGGCATCGCGACGGCACCCTTCATGGCGGTCGACGATGTCGACGGGCTCGAGGCTGCGGCTGCTGCACTGGGCCCTACCGGGATCCTCAAGACCCGAAGGCTGGGCTACGACGGCAAGGGGCAGGTGCGGCTGGGCCCCGGCTCGGTGCCGGCCGAGCTGGTCGCGGCGATCGGTGGGGCGGCGGCGATCCTCGAGGGCTTCGTCGCGTTCGAGCGCGAGCTCTCGGTGATCACGGCGCGGCGGCCGAGCGGCGAGATGCGCAGCTATCCGCCGGTCGAAAACCGGCATGCCGAGCAGATCCTGGTCGAGACCATCGCCCCGGCCGAGCTGCCGGCACCGGTCGCCGCGGCGGCGGTCGCGACGGCGGAACGTATCGCCCGGAGCCTCGGGCTCGAGGGGCTCCTGGCGGTCGAGATGTTCCTCACCGCGGACGGCCGGCTGCTGGTCAACGAACTCGCACCGCGGCCGCACAATTCCGGCCACTGGAGCCTCGATGCCTGCGCGGTCAGCCAGTTCGAGCAGCTGGTCCGGGCGATCTGCGACCTTCCTTTGGGCGACCCGACGCCGACCAGCCCCGCCGTCATGCAGAACCTGCTCGGCCACGCCGTCGACGACTGGGCCGACCTCCTCGCCGAGCCCGGCGCCCGTCTCCACCTCTACGGCAAGCGCGAGGTCCGCCCCGGCCGCAAGATGGGCCACGTGACCCGGCTGCGGCTACCCTGACAGCCACCCCAGCCCCCCGGCAATCCTCGGGCCGAGCTTCGCCCGATGACCGTCTTTTCTTTCTAGGAACATTAGCCGAAACGCGCTCGCCGGTCAAGATGCCGGCCGGGGTCGATCGGCAGATCTCGGGCGGCCGCGCGCCCGATCGGCGCCGGCTTCGCCCCGGGCGCGCTCCGAAGAGGCCAACCCTCTGATATCGAACGCCGATACCGACTCCGCTGCGACAAGCTGTCCGCTCGGGTTCGTTCGCTGTCGTCAGGTTCGTTCGTCGCCGGATCGGGTTCGCTCGTCGATTCGCCGGGTTCCTTCGTCGTCACGCCGGGTTCGTTCGCGGGTTTTCGGGGCGAAACGAGTCGGTATATGCGCCATAAGCGATCGTGATGGCGCATAAAGCGGCACATTTCTCGGGTTCGGCGTCGTATACCGACTCGTTTCTCAGGGTATGGCGCACATAGCGGCACAACCCGAGCACCAACGAGTCGGTATATGACGCATGATCGGGAAAGTGCCGGCAGGCGGATGATTTGTCATAAGCATTCGTTATGGGAAGAAAGGCGGGGGAAATGATTTCCCCCGCGCCCCCTCGGGACTTCGGGGTGAGGCGGTTAGCGGGTCATGGTTCCAGCTCGGCGAGTTCGCCTTCGATCCAGTCGACCCAGCCGGCGCGTTGCGCGTCGAGCTTGCCGGCGGCGGCGAGTGGCTGGAGCAGGGCCAGCGCCCGCTCGAGGTGGCCGCGTGCGGCTGCCCTCCCCTCTGCCGTCGTGACGTCCGCCAGCCTTGCCAGCCCGGCGAAATGCACGACCGGGGTGGTCTGCAGGTCGACACTGTCGGGAAACCGCGCCGCCAGCGCCTCGCTGATCGTCAGTGCTTCTCGCCAAGCCGCTATCGCTTCTGCCCGGTCGCCCTGCCGCTCGTGGATACCCGCCAGCCGCTCCCAGCTGACCGAGAGATCGCGCTGCCACCCGGCGTTGCCCGGGTCCGCCGCCGCGAGCTTCTCGGCGATCGCGTGGCGCTCGTTGTGGGCGGCGAGGGCGCCGGCGAGGTCGCCATGGGCCCGCCGCACGTCGCCGATCCTCTCCCAGCTGACCGAGAGATCGCGCTGCCATTCGGCGTTGCCCGGGTCCGCCGCCGCGAGCTTGTCGGCGATGGCCAGGTCCGCCGCGTAGGCGTCGAGGGCGCCAGCGAGGTCGCCCTGCGCCCGCCGCACGTCGCCAAGGGAATTTAAAGCAACGCCGAGGTCGCGGTCGCTGCCGCTCGCCTCGGCGAGGTCCCGGGCCGTTTGGAACGCCGCAGCGGCGCGCGCGAGGCTGCCGATCGCCAGTCGCGCCCGGCCGCACTCGATCCAGTACCAGATGTTGGTTTCGGCAAGTTCTGCCGCTTGGGTGAGCAGCGGTTCCGAGCGGGAGGCCTCGAAGGGGTAGAAGAGCGTTGCCTGGGCGTGCTTGGAGCGCGCCTCCTCCTGGCGCAGCTCACGTTCCTGCGCGATAAGCTTGGCGCGGCGCTCGGCGATCAGCGCGTCGATACGCGCGAACGCCGCTTTGGCACCGGCGATGTCGCTGCGGTTGAAGGCTTCGATCGCTTCATCCACCTCGGCCCGCCAGTCCGGATCGGCCACGCGGATGCGCTCCAAGTCTGCCTGTGTGCGGGCGATCTGGTCTTCCAGCGCCTTGGCTTTCTCCGGCGAGAGATAACCCTGCTGCTCGGCGATCGCGCGCACGAGGCCGACATCGATGACCGGCGCCTGCTGGACGTGAAAGTGCTGGTCACCGCCAGCAACAAAGGTGCCGGTGAACTGCGGCGCGGCTTCGGCTGATCCCGCGTCGCCTAGGATTTTCCCGGCGGTGCCTTGACGTTCTTGAAGGTCATGTCGGTCGTGGAGGTGGCGGTCTTCGCCTTGACCCCTTCGACCGCCTCGAAGAGGAGCGACCCGCCCGAGCGGATGTCGTCGATATTGACGGCGTAGCGGGCCTGGGTCTCAGCCGGCAATGCTGCGATCGCCGCGCGCAGGGTCTCGGCGAGTTGCAGGACGTCGGGGTCGGCGGCGATGGCCGGCTTGTCCAGCTCCGCCTTGATCGCAGTCTCGAAGCTCGGGTTGTTGGCCGCATCCTCGAGCAGTGGCAGCGATTTAACGTCGTGGGTGGCCTGGAGGCGGTCCTTCAGCGCCTCGAAGGCGGTCTTGCCGGCCCCCTTGGCGAACTCGCTGACGGCACCAGAGGCGGCGAGCGTGGCGCCGCTCGCCAAGACACTGAAGAGAAGCTCGGTCAGGGGCATGAGTATTTCCCGCGCCGCGTCTACGCTTAATTCCTTCAGATCAGATACACTTTCTGCGTTGGCGAGTCACCCCAGGCAAGGCTCTCACGGCATCCACGCTCCCTAGCGAAAAAAACCGGTGGGGCGCGGGGAGGATCATCCTCCCCGCATCATGTCTTTATTTCGTGTTGGTCAGAAAGGATCGGCCGAGAAGGAGTCGCAGGCTTCCGGTCGGCCGGGTTCGCGGCCGCGTCGGCAGCGGGTGACGTCATGGAAACCGCAAATCTCCGGCATATCGATGCGCTCCACGCCCCGTGGCACGGCCCGGCCGGCAGGGTGAGGCATCACACGAGAGCACAGGTCGGCCGGCAGGCCCAGCCTATAGTCGGCGGGAAGCGGCCGGTCGGCGGCGGGCACGTGGTCCGCCTCGAGGGAGCGGCGGGCGTCAGTGTTCGGAGACGCCGCTCAGGGCCTCGGTCAGTGTGTATTCGTCACTGCCCTTGGTCGCCAGGTCGCCGATCGCAACGATGCCGACGAGGCGCTTTTCCCGGTCGAGCACCGGCAAGCGGCGGATCTGAGCACTGCTCATCACTTCAACGGCCTCTTCGGTCGTCTGATCGTCGAAGCAGTAGCGCACACCGTCCGACATCGCGTCACGGACGGTCGTGCGGGTCGGGTCCCGGCCCTCGGCAACGGCGCGGACGGTGATGTCACGATCGGTGATGGTACCGATCAGGCGGTCGTTCTCGCCGACCGGCAGGATGCCGAAATCGCCGTCGCGCATCAGGACCGCCGCATCGCGGAGCGTCATCGTCGGCTCGGCGAGCTGGACCTCGTCGGTCATGATCTCGCGCACCTGCATGCTGTCCTCCAAAACTGGCCCCTTGGTCGCCCGTGACCGCGGGGTGCCGGCCGGTTCAAGCGCGATCACGCAATTCGGTCACCCCGGCCTCGGTGGCGCAGTGATCACAGCAGAACATTGTGCCGTCCTTCTCCAGGCCGTGGCCGACGATGCGCACGCCGCAGGCGGCACAGGTCGGTGCGAGCGCGTTGATCGCGCATTCGAAACTGTCGAAGACGTGCGTCTCGCCGCCCATCCGGACCTCGAAGGCCTTGTCGTAGTCGTTGCCGCAAACCTCGCATTTGGCCATGGCTCGTTCCCCGCTGGCTCTGGTTCCGACAGCCGGCGCTCGCCGTCCGTCGCCTGGTGCAACGCCCCCGGAGCGGTCGCGGTTCCGGGTGGATCAGGCTTTTTCCTCGAGCCTGCGGCCGGCCGCTCGCAGGGAGACCGCCGCCCGAGCGATGCCGGCCCAGGGGTCCGGCTTCTGGCCCAATCGCTGGAAGATGTTGCGGATCGTGTAGTCGCGGGGCGAGCGGCCCTTGGCCAGCGCCTCGTCCCAGTCGAGCGGGGTCGCCACCGGCGCACCCGGCTTGGCGCGGACCGTGTAGGGTGCGACGGTGGTCTGGCCGTAGGCGTTGCGCAGGGTGTCGATGAACACTCGGTCGCCCCGCGCCGCCTTGCGCTGCTCGACCGTCAGCGCGTCCTCGTGGCGGCCGGCGGTGAGCGTGGCGATCTTGCGGGCGATCTCGCGCACCCGGTCGAAATCGGCGGAACGATCGAGGGGGACGACGAGGTGCAGGCCGCGCGAGCCCGTGGTCTGCACAAAGGAGGGGAGTTCCAGCTCGTCCAGCACCTCGCGGGTCCACCGGGCGGCATCCTGGACCCGGGAGAAGTCGTCGCGCGAGGGGTCGAGATCGAAGACCAGCCGGTCCGGCCGATCGATCCGGTCGACCCGGGAGAGGCCGACATGCAGGGTGATGCTGCCCTGGTTCGCCAGATAGACGGCGGTGGCCGCATCGTTGACCAGGACGTGGTCGATGCTGCCGCCCTCTTTTTTCAGCGTTTCGCGGACGATCCAGTCCGGGAAGTAGTCGGGCGTGTCCTTCTGGAAGAACCCCTCCGCCTCGATGCCGTCCGGAAAGCGCTGCAGCGAGGCCGGGCGGTCGCGCCAGTGCGGCAGTGCGGTCTCGGCGATCCGCCGGTAGTAGTCGACCAGATCGCCCTTGGTGATCCCGCAATCGGGAAACAGCACCTTGTCCTGGTTCGAGAGCTCGATCGCGTGGCCGTCGACCTCGATCGTCGTCGCGCTCATGTCTCGGCCTCCGGTCGCTCGCGGCGCACGTCCTCGGCCGCCTTGTCGCGGCGCAGGCCCAAAAAGCGCGGGTGGCGCAGCTTGCCGCTCTCGGTCCACTCGGTGAAGCCGAACTCGGCCACGAGCTCGGGGGTCACCCAGGTCACGTCCTTCTCCTTCACGTCGTCGGCGAAGGGCGAGGTCTGCCGGGCCAGCCCTTCCATGCGCGCGCGCAGATCGCGCAGGAGCTCGTCGTCGAAGCCGGTGCCGACCTTGCCGGCGTAGCGCAGCTCGCCGTCGGCGTAGTAGCCGACCAAGAGCGCCCCGAAGCCCTCGCGGCTGCCTTCGGGTTCGGTGAAGCCGCCGATCACCAGCTCCTGGCCGCGGCTGCACTTGAACTTGAGCCAGTCGCGTGAGCGGCTGTGCCGGTAGGGGGCATCCGCGCGCTTGGCGATCAGCCCCTCCCAGCCCTTCTCGCAGGCCTCCTGGAGATAGGCTTCGCCCGCCTCGTTGCGGTGCGCGGTGAAACGGATCGGGTCGGTGAAGTCGAGGGCCTTGCGCAGAAGTGCCTTGCGCCGCCGCAGCGGCAGCTCTTCCAGCACGTGGCCGTCGAGATGCAGGAGATCGAAGAGGTAGAAATAGACCGCGACATCCGACGCCCGGGCCTCGTCCGGGTCCTCGATCTGCAGCCGTGACTGCAGCCGGGCGAAGCTCGTCACCTCACCCGCGAAGGCGACGATTTCACCGTCGGCGACGAAGCGCTCCGCGGCTTGCCGCTCGAGCGCCGCCACCAGCTCCGGATAGGTATCGTTGATCGACTTGTGGTTGCGGGTGAAGAGTGCCACCGCATCGCCGTCCTTGAAGACGACCGCCCGTTCGCCGTCGAGCTTGCGCTCGAAGAGCCAGTCCGGATCGGAGAAGTGCTCGTGGGTCAGGGTCGCCAGCATCGGCGTCGTCCACTCGGGCTGCTGCTCCTTCTCGACCAGCTTGCGTTCGTCGTCGTCGAGTGTCGCCAGCCAGTCGCTCACCCGTCGTCTTCCGCCGCTTGCGCGATCTCCTCGATCGTCCGCCCGGAGAGCACCGATTCGGGTTCGGTCGACACCGGATTGCGCCGCGCATCCGCCTCGTCGTCGCGCATCTTGATCAACAGCCAGTCGGCATCCGCCGCGTCGCCCATGCGCACGAGCGTGTAGCCGCCTTCGAGCTTCTTGCCGAAAAGGCGAACGGAAAGATGCCCTTTCTTCAGTGCCTCTGCCGCCTCGATCGGCTCGCCGTCCTTCTCCGAGATGTTCTCGTAGGCGCCCGTATCCCAGACCAGCACCGTGCCGGCACCGTACTCACCCTCCGGGATCACTCCCTCGAACTCGGCATAGTCGAGCGGGTGATCCTCGGTGGGCGTGGCCAGACGCTTTTCGCGCGGGTCGGTCGACGGCCCCTTGGGCACCGCCCAGGACTTCAGCACGCCGTCGATCTCCAGCCGGAAGTCGTAATGCAGCTGGCTCGCATCGTGCTCCTGGACGACGAAGATCGGCCGCTTGCCGCCCTTGCGCCGCTTGCCGCCCTCGGGCTCGGGCGTGCGCTCGAAGTCGCGCTTGGCGGCGTAGTCCCCCGTCCCCACGTGCTCAGTCCGGCTCGATGACGCCGCAGGCGATGCGCGGGCCCGCCGCACCGGCCGGATCACTCACGTAGTCGTCCGGCCCCTGGTGGATAACGATCGACGCACCGTCGTCGTCGAACAGCGCATCGTCGACGGTCAGCAGCGTGCTGTACATTTCGACCTCGAGGCTGCCGGAGGCCGGGATGTGGATGTTCGGCAGGTCGCCGGCATGGCCACCCTCCTCGCTCGCGAAGCCGTGCGCCACATCGTCCGGATTGTAGTGGCCGCCCGCCGAATCGAACGGCGCCTCGCAAGTGCCCGTCTCGTGGACATGGAAGGCGTGCGCACCCACCGGCAGGCCCTCGAGGCGGGCATGTATCAGGGTGCCGCGGGGCAGCCGGTAGAGCAGGACGCTGCCGACCGGCTCGCCGTCACGATCGAACATCGCTGCCGTTGCCGCCGGCTCATCGATCTGCGCCATAGCCGGGACGCCGGCGATTGTCGCCAACAGGCATACGGCGATGATGTTTCGCGGGTTTGCGAGCATGGCTGTCCTCCGTTTGCAGCGTTGTCTGCTGCTCGAGCTCAAGCGGTTCCCGATTCGACCGGCTTGCCGGCCGCCCGCCAGTCGGCCTTGCCGGCCACGTAGTCGTAGACGCGGTCGTAGCCCAACTGCTCCATCCGCTTTGCCGCCTTGGGCGAGGCATCGCAGTCCTTGTCCCAGCAGTAGACGATGACCGGCTCGTGCTTATCGGGCACCGCCGCCTGGATCGCCTCGGTGAAGTCGCCGGCGAGTGGCACGTTGACCGCACCGGGCAGATGAAAGTCCTCGTACTGGTCCTTGCCCAGCACCTCGACGACGGTCGCCACATGCTCGTCGAGCATCCGCTGCACCTGGTCGCGATCGATATCGGTCATCCCTGGTTCCCTCGTTTTGCCCTCGTCTTGCCGCGGCCGCAGCCGCCTTCTGCCGGATGAAACGCCCGTCGCCCGTGCCGGTTCCCGATCACGAGCGGTCAGCCGAGACGGTTTTCGAGGACGCTGTCGATCGATCGCGGCTCGATCCCGAGCGCGCTCAGACCCGGCAGGTCTGCTGCCGCGACGTTGTCCTGCCGCAGCAGCGCCACCTGCCCCTCGCTGATCGGCGGCGAGGTCAGCGGCGAGAGGACCATGGCCAAGAGCCGCCAGACGACGAACGGCACGGGCAGCAGTAGCGGACGGCGGCCCTCGGCACGCATCACCCGCTCGAGCAGGGCGCGGTAGGTGAGGACGTCCGGCCCGCCGAGCTCGAGCACCCGCGCCCTGGTCCAGGGCTGCTCCAGCACCCGTGCGACGGCCGTGGCGACATCGCCGACATGGACCGGTTGCAGCCGGGTCCGGCCGCGGCCGAAGAGTGGCACCACCGGAGCGCGACGGACCAGCCCGGCGAGCATGGTCAACAGCCCCTCCTCGTCGCCGAACATCGCCGAGGGGCGAAAAATCGTGGCATCCGGGAAGGCGGTGCGAACGACGGTCTCGCCACGGCCGCGGCTGCGGACATAAGGCGAGCTCGAATGCGGATCGGCACCGATGCCGGAGAGGTGGACGAGCCGGGGCACACCGGCATCGCGGGCCGCCGCGGCCACGCATCGGGCACCCTCGACATGCACCGCCTCGAAGGTGGCCGAGCCTCGTTCGAGGTAATGCCCGACGGCGTTCACCACGGCAGCGGCACCGCGGACGGCGGCGGCCACCGAAGGCGGATCGAGCACATCGGCCCCGACCGTGCGCACGAGACCCTGCACCATCGTGTCCTGCCGCAGCGTGGCGCTCTCGGGTCGGCGGGTGGCGACGCGGACAGCGTGAGCTTGTGCTGTCAGCGCCGCGACGACCCGGGTGCCGAGAAATCCCGTCCCACCGAAGACGGTCACCTCTGCCATCGGCGCTCCACTGCGTTGCTCGGAGCTACGTTCGACACGGACCGAACCAGCCCCGGACATGGAACTGCCGAGGGCGTCAGGGCGTTCCCGAAAAGGCAGTGCGCCGCTTTCGCAGGCAGAAGGAGAAACAGATGATGCCAGCCGAAGAGCACGACACCTCCGTCAAGAAGGTCAACGCCGAACACTCGCCCAGCGGAGAGATGGGCCAGATCTATCTCGTATCCGGCAAGCGGACGGCGATGCGGCTCTGGCGCAAGGAGCCCGTGGGCGCCGAAAAAGCAGCCGTGCGGCGCGATTACGAGACGGTGGGCTACGTCATCGACGGGCGCGCCGAGCTCGAGGTCGAAGGCCAGACGCTGCGGCTCGAACCCGGCGATTCGTGGCTGGTGCCGGCCGGTGCGGAACACCGCTACACGATCCTCGAGCCCTTCACCGCAGTCGAGGCGACCGCCCCGCCGGCCCAGGTGCACGGGCGCGACGACCTACCGCCGACCGGGAATCGATGAGCGACCGGGAATCGATGAGCGAGCCCGAAGCACCGCCCGAGGCCGAAGCGCGGCGACCGGAACGGCGCGAGCGGATCGAGCGAACCGCCGAGGAGGCACGACAGGGCCGGATCATCCTCGGCCCACGTGGCCGCTGGGTCTGGGGAGCCGGGATGGTGCTGGTCGTGCTCTTCGCCCTGCTCTTTTCGCTTCTCGGCTTTTTCGCCTAGCCCATTTTTCGCCTAGCCCATGGGTCGCGTGGCGGCGACCACCTCGGACGTGCCGAGAACGGCGAATCGGTTGCTCCCGCCGGCAGCTCCGGTCGCCCTTGGCGTGGATGCCCGAGCGTTCGGTTGCGCTCAGTCGCTGCCATCCCCACCGTCGGCACCGAACTGGCGCGGCTCGGGCAGACGCCCGGCTTGGAGGTTGCGGGCAACCCGGGCGACGGCCTTGTGCAGCACCGGGTCGCCTCCTTGTGCGGCCACTTTGAGATGGGTTTCGACCACGTCCTGAAGGAGGTTTCGCCGCTCTTCCTCGTCGACCAGGCCGCGATCCTCGAGTGACAGCAGCATCGACTCACAGATCGACAAAGCCGCCAGCGCCACAACTCGTGGATCGTTCATGTCACCATCCATCTCCATGCTTGCCCACGTGCCCGCTTCACGAACGTCGAAGGTGTGTCGGGCCGGCGCGATCATACGATGGACTCAACACAGGACTTTCGCACCGGGTTCCGCTATACGGCCGATATACCGTGGTGGGGGGTGCCGGGCGGCCCAGCCGCCGACCGTGCCCGGCGAACGATCGGGTGGAGTCCATGACGACGCAACCTTTGGCACGCAAGCTGCAGCGGTTCGTCGACCTTACGGCCGAAGAGCTCGCCATCGTGCAGCAGTTGGAGAGCACGGTGGTCAACGTCGATCGCCATGCCGAGCTGATTGCCGAGGGCGAACCCAAGCAACAATGCTTCGTCATCCTGGACGGCTGGGCAACCTGCTACAAGCAGCTGCCCGATGGCCGGCGACAGGTCATCAATTTCATGATCGCCGGCGACTTTCTCGGCCTGCGCAGTCTCTTGCTGCGGATTTCGGACCATTCGGTGACGGCATTGACCGACCTCAGGGTGAGCCGTTTCTCGGCCGCCGAGCTACGCCACATCATGAAAGAGCATCCGCGGATCGCGACCGCGATTCTCTGGGCGCTGTCCCGCGACGAGGCGATCGTCGTCGAGCATCTGGTCGATATCGGTCGCCGCAATGCCATGGAGCGGCTGGGCCATTTCATCCTCGAGCTCGGCGAGCGCCTGGCGTCGGCCGGCCTCGCCGACGAGGCCGGCTACGACTGCCCGTTGCGCCAGGAGGATTTCGCCGACGCGCTCGGTTTGACCGCGATTCACGTCAATCGCAGTTTCCGGCAGCTGCGCGAGCGCCGGCTCGCCGACCTCAACAAGCGCCGGATGACCATCCACGATCGCACGACGCTGGCCGAACTCGCCCAGTTCACCGACACCTACCTGGAACCGGGCTCGCTCTCGAGCTGAGCAACGCCGAAAAAACCCTTTCTTCTCATCGCATTGACCCGTCGCAGCTACGGTCGAGCCCGTTTTGCGTTCGACTAACCTGAATCAAGGACAGTCGATGATCACCGATGTACCGTACGATCTGCAACAATGAATTCGGAGGAGGTCATGCAGAACCGGGAGCGACCCTTCGTTTTTGCGCGTGAAACGTCGGCGCAAGAGGTACCTTTCTCCTTGGCGATTACGGCACTCGAGAAGGCAGCCACTCCAGCGGAAGTGGTTCTCGCCTTCAAGGATGCCGCAGCTGGATTTGCGCGGACACCGAACGCGCAGAATGCGCGCAAGGTCGAAGCGACCATGCTCGCCCTTCGGCACCACCGGCAGCGGGCGGCAGCGGCCGCCGAGGCCCGTTAAGCCCCAGCCGCCGCACGGCCGGGTGCCGCTGCCGCTCGAGCGCCGCCCCCCGCACAGCCAATCGAAAATTCGCCCAGGCCACGGCCGATCGCGATCGTCAACGTGCGCGTCGTCGAACGGTGCTCGTCGCTGCCGATCGCAAGGGCCGAGGTCAGGAGCTTTCCAGGAGGACGTCGATGACCCGACGACACACCCACGTCCCGTCCGACAAGGCGACACGACAAGCTGCGAGCGATCCCGATCGTGCGCCCAGGGATCTGCTGGTCGAGGAGATGCCCCGGCTGCGCCGTTTCGCCCGGCATCTCGTCGGCAATGCCGATCAGGCCGACGATCTCGTCAACGAGTGCCTGGTCCGCGCCCTCGACCGGCTGGATTCGTGGCGCCCCGGCACCAGCATGCGGGCCTGGCTCTTCGTGATCCTGCGCAACTGCCTCTACGACGACTACCGCCGGGCGCAGCGGCGACCGCTGGTCGATACGGAACTGGTCGAGGAGCAGATGCCGACGGTCTCGGGTGGACAGGAGGCCCGAGTGGCCCTGGACGAGGTCGACGAGGCCTTCTCCCAATTGGCCGACGAGCACCAAAAGGTCATCTATCACGTCGCCATCGAAGGCCGCCGCTACGAGGAGGCCGCCGACTGCCTCGACATTCCGGTCGGCACCGTGCGCTCGAGGCTGTCGCGGGCGCGAACCGCGCTGCGCGAGGCGCTCGACACGAGCTGATCGGCCGGGCCGCGTCCCGCCTCGGGGTCGGGTCGGGACTGCGGCTCGCCTCCACTGCCGGTGCGCGCTAAGGGTGTGCGGAACCCGCGGGGCGCGGCGCCCGCACAGCGAGGAGCCCGACGATGCCCGGCGTCTGTCTGATCACCGGCGGTGCGCGTGGCATCGGTGCCGCCACGGCCCGGCGCGTCGCCGCGGACGGCCTCGCCGTCGCCATCGGCTGCCGCGAGCGGCTCGATACCGCCCGCGCCTTGGCCGCCGAGATCGAGGCGGCCGGCGGGCGAGCCGTCGCGGTCAGCGGCGACGTGGTGAACGAGGCCGACATCGTCGCGATGTTCGAGGCGACCGAGCAGGCGCTCGGGCCGGTCTCCCGTCTCGTCAATGCCGCGGGCATCAGCCACCGGGCCCCGATCGAGCAGCAGGATGCCGCAGCCGTCACCCGGCTCATGGCGGTCAACGTCACCGGCCTGATACTCTGCTGCCGCGAGGCCGTCCGCCGCATGCCCGAAGGCGGTGGCGCCGTCGTCAACGTCTCTTCGATGGCCGCGACCATCGGCGGCCGGCCGGGGGCGAGCGTCTATGCCGCCTCCAAGGCGGCGGTCGACGCCTTCACCACGGGCCTCGCCAAGGAGGTCGCGGCACGCGGCATTCGGGTCAACGCGGTTCGCCCCGGGATGGTCCGCACCGACATGACCGAGGAGCAGTTGGCCGACCCGGCGGCCGCCGCCGCGATCGCCGCATCCATCCCGATGCAGCGGGTGGGCGAGGCCGCGGAGATCGCCGAGGCCATCGCCTGGCTCCTCTCCCCCGCCGCCTCCTTCGTCTCCGGCGCCCACCTGAACGCCGGCGGCGGCGGCTTCGTCATCGGTGCCAGAGGCTGACCGAACGCCGTATCGGTGTCCGAATATTATCCTATTCCAGTCTTGCCGTCAAGGCGCGTTCAGGATCGTTCGGCGCATCGAGGACGGGTTCGTGTGCAGGCGCGGGCCGAACTCGGATAGTCTCGCAACTTCTACCCACAAGGCCTTGGCAATTCTGCCGAACTCGCAGCCACCTGCGGCAAGCTGCCCGCTCGGGTTCCTTCGCAAATCCCGGGTTCGTTCGCACCCCAGCCGGGTTCCTTCGTCGATTTGCCGGGTTCGCTCGTCGAGCGCCCGGGTTCGTTCGCGGGTTTCGCGGGCGAAACGAGTCGATTGATGCACCATCACGATCGCTTATGGCGCATCAGGCGACTCGTTTCTCGGGTTCTGCGTCATAGACCGACTCGTTTTTCGGGACGTGGGTCGCATAGCGGCACATCCCGAGAGCAAACGATCCGCTAGACGACGCATATCGGCCGGACTTGTGTGAAGTCACATGATCCAGGATAAGCGTTGCTTATAGGAAGAAAGGCGGGGAGGCA
>Ga0208354_1000320_pt1 | contig 27764 bp, 25 predicted proteins | sample HotLakmasection4_FD_184727 | JGI IMG/M metagenome (GOLD analysis project Ga0208354, IMG submission 184727) | Hypersaline microbial mat communities from Hot Lake, Washington, USA - Section #4 (SPAdes) | ecosystem: Environmental > Aquatic > Non-marine Saline and Alkaline > Hypersaline > Microbial... | reverse complement strand
TATAATGTCATTTATTCAAAGATATGTAATTCGATGAAGTTTATGCACCGACCAGAGATAGGCAAGTAAAGAGTAAGAAGTGAGAAGTGAGAAGTAAGAAGTAAGAAGTAAGAAGTAAGAAGTGAGAAGTGAGAAGTGAGAAGTGAGAAGTAAGAAGTAAGAAGTGAGAAGTGAGAAGTAAGAAGTGGGAAGTGGCCGGATTATTGTGGCGGACAGTATTCCGCGACGGTTTCCAGAAACAGCGCTTTGAGTTCATCATGAATCAGTCCGTTGGAGCAGACCGCGCGGAAACGACGGCTGGGCAAGCGTTCGATGACCTCGAACCGGCCCCCGGCTTTTTCCACCATAAGCGCAGCGGCGGCGGCGTCCCACGGATAAATACCTAGCGCCGTATACCCTTCGGCCATACCGCTGGCGATGCGGCATAGATCGTAGGCTGCCGTGCCCATGACCCGCGCTTTTTGTGCATGAAACAGGCATTTTTCATACAACGCCGCGCCCGCCGGAAAGTCGTGCGGTTCTTTGTTGGTGTCGGTCAGCACCAGCGACTCGGCCAGCGTGGCGATATCCGACACATGCAAATCCCGTCCATTCATTTGCGCGGGGTGTTTTTCCGCCGCCACATATAATTCATCGAACATAGGCGCATAAATCGCGCCAGCCAACGTCTGCCCCTGGTATTCCACCGCTACCGAAGAACACCACAGCGGCAGGCCATGCGAAAAATTTACTGTACCGTCAATGGGATCTACAATCCACAGCGGACGCGACGCGTCGCGATCATGGCTTTCCTCCTCGCCAAGAATGGAATGCTCCGGGAAACAACGATGAATAACCGACGCCGCGCGCTGTTGGGATTCGAGGTCCAGCGCCAACTTCACATCATGCGCTTCACGCGCATGCGTTTCCCGGCGCCGATGCTGCTGATCGCGCGCATGTTCCCCCGCCGCTTTCGCCGCATCCACCGCGCACGTCAGCAAATCTTCCCAGCGTATGTCTGCCATGATAAATCGTCCTTTCCCTTCGGCAAGGCGGTTTGACCCAAACCGCTCCATGCACGGGCGAGGCTGCCAAAATCAGGCAGGCAAGGTCAAGCACGGGTCCAATACGCCGGTCGTTTATAATAGTCATACAGCTTTTGCTCATACGCCCGATCTATTTCTTCGCCCGGATGATATGCGGGACTTTCTTTGATCGTATCCCGCGCCAGATCACAATACACCGTGCGATCAGCCCAACGAATAGAGGTAATCCAATCGGGCGCAATCAAGACGTTCCGGCCCGGCAACCAGTTTTTGGTGTCAACCACGAGATAACGCAGGGTCCAGGATGAGTCGTCCATAATAAAATCCTCCACGTGACCGCAATCCCCGTCCGCGGCCTGAATATGATAGCCCCGCACTTCTTCGGCCGAACGCAGCACGTCATCTTGTTCTTCCGGCAAGGGTTCAATCTCCTGATTCTCCCGCTGTTGTTCGATCAGCAGAGCTTGCGGCTGCATCGCGCCAGCCCATACCCCGGCGCCTCCCATGGTAATGCCGGGAGACCAGTAATAAGGCCATCCGTAGGTATCAAACCACTTCTTTTCATATTGACGGGAGACCGGAGCGTCGGTATCCAGACCCGGCGACGCTTCAATTTCTTCCCGCGTCATACGAACCGGTAAACGCCCGTTATCCCAGTCCGGATCTCCGATCGAAACCGGGGACACCAACACTTTCCGGCCCGGCAACCATGTTCCTGTATCCGCCACCATCCAGCGGATGGTCCATTGATCCTCGTCAAACAGGAAATCGCGCACTTTTCCAAATACGTCTTCCCCTGCTTCCAGTTTGCATCCTATCGCCGCATGAATTGTGCGTAACATGTTCTTTTTTCCTTTCGGGTTTTTTCACACATCATTTTTTCTACGCTTCATTACACCATGCCGCAGCAGACGAGGCCTATCAGTTCATTCCTGAATCCTTTGTTCGTTATTCCTTAAGCGACGCAAGCCCTGCCCGATTCAGGATTTGCCACGGGGAAATTAAGGATATGCCCGATAGTCTACTGCGTGGGCGGCATTGTAAAAATAATGACATGGCAACCAAACTCCCAAAAAACAAAATGCCGATATGAATGTGCTTGTAGTGGATGATCACAAAGAAACGCGTAAAGCCCTTGCCGACTTGATTGACCGGGAGGAGGATTTACAGGTGGTCGGGACTGCGGCGGATGGTCAAGCCGCGATTGATCACGTAGAGAAGCAGCAACCCGACATCGTAATCATGGATCTGGCTATGCCGGGCGTCAACGGCATGGTTGCCACAGACATCATCCACAACGCGTATCCTTTGATCCATGTCGTTGTGCTTTCGAATTATGTCGGCAAGCATTTGGTTCAGGCTGCGCTAAACCGGGGCGCGTCCGGGTATATCCGCAAAGATCGCGCCCATGAAGAATTGATTACAGGCATCCGGACCGTCAGCCAAGGGCGCATTTTTATCGGAGAAGCGGTTGCATAAAACTTTAAAGAAGTACGTTCTAACATGAAAACAATTCGCAACTGGTTCTGGAGCACATTAATACGGAAAGCTGCGCTGCGTCAGGGATTCATTGATCCTGTGGCGCTGTTGTCACGATTGCGCCGGTTTGCCCACACATCCGAAGTGGGTGAACCGCTCGAACTTGTGCGGGCAGGCATGATTTTTCATGCCCGCGGCTTGTTAAACACTCGCGCGATCCAGAACAATCTGGATTGGATTTGGCCTTACTGGGTTGAGCGCCAGTTTGATCCTTCGGACGACGCGTTTATTCCGCGCGCTTTTTCCATTACGCATGTGAATTTAACCCATCGGAATTGGACCGCCATCGGCTTGCCGGACTGCCCGCGCTATCCCGTGGTGGATCCACGCGGCCTGGTAACTCCGCATTATGACGGGTGGTCTATTGACGCGTGGTTGCTGGGCGATAACGGAACGCAACTTTTTCCTTCACGCGCCCGCGACGTCCGCCAAACGTTCCGCGTGGAGAATAACCAACTATTGCAGATCAACACCGTGACTCAACAGGATGAGACGAGGCTGCATGCCACTGCTTATGTCGAGGAAGATGACAGTCACCCTGTATGTCGCATGTGTTTCAGCGGCACGCTTCCGGAACCCGGCTGGCTGGTCGTCGCACTGCGCCCCTGCAATCCGGAAGGCATTAGTTTGATTGATGCGTTTATGATGGAGCCGGACAAAAAGACCTGGGTCGTCAACGAAGGACAGGACGTGTGCTTCGATCAACCCGCAGAACGTTACTTCTCGTCCAATTATCTTAACGGGGATGTGCTGTTTCAATTACCCGACGGAAAACAAAACGCGACCGCCGAATGTCCGGCGGGCATGATCACCGCCGCGGCGCTGTTTCGCATGGAAAGCGGAAAACCGCGCGACATACGCGTGCATGTGCCGCTGGACATAGGCGCCAATGACGGGAAAACGCCTTCGCCCCGCCCGTCCGATTGGTCCACCTCTTTAGAACCCGCGGCCCGGCTTTCCATCCCCGACAAACAATTTCAACGCCTGTATGAACAAGCGTTGATCTCGCTTGTGTTAATGACACCAAACGAGGTGTATCCCGGCCCCTACACCTACAAACGTTTCTGGTTCCGTGACGCTTCGTTCATTCTGCATGCCTTGCTTTGCGCCGGTTTAAACACACGCGTAAAATCCATTCTGGATCAGTACCCCGGGCGTCAGCGAATAACCGGCTATTTTCACTCGCAAGACGGCGAATGGGATTCCAACGGCGAAGCGTTGTGGATCATGGACCGTTATCTTTCGCTATGTCCCGGTCCTCTCCCGGACCCATGGCAATCCGCGATCTCCAAAGGCGCACGCTGGATTGAACGCAAACGACGCGGGAAACCCGCAGATCCTCGTTATGAGGGTTTAATGCCCGCGGGTTTCAGCGCCGAGCATCTAGGGCCAAACGATTATTATTATTGGGATAATTTCTGGAGCATTGCCGGTCTTCGGTCCGCCGCGCGTCTGCTCGATCTTGGCGTCGCCACACCCGAAGCCTCGCGCCATGCCGACACGGCCCGGGCTTATAGCGAACGCGTGGATGAATCGCTGGCCTTGTGCCGGCACCGGCTGGGGCGTCCGGCTATGCCCGCAGCGCCAGCCCGTCGCCTCGACGCGGGAGCGATTGGATCCCTGGTCGCCGGCTATCCGTTAAATCTGTTTGCCCCCAACGATCCACGCCTGCTCGACACCGTGGAATACCTTATGCACCACTGTTTTTACCGCGGCGGTTTTTTTCAGGACATGATCCACTCGGGAAACAACGCTTATTTGACCCTGCATATCGCCCAAATCCTTTTGCGCGCGGGCGATACCCGGTATAGGACTTTAACCACGCAAGTTGCCGATTCCGCTTCTCCCACCGGACAGTGGCCGGAAGCCATTCACCCCCGCACAGGCGGTGGATGCATGGGCGACGGGCATCATGTATGGGCGTCCGCTGAATGGATCATGATGATGCGCAATTTGTTTGTGCGCGAGGAAAACCGGAATCTCATGATCGGATCCGGAATTTTTCCCCATTGGCTTACATCCGGCACGCCGTTGATGTTCGGTCCCGGCCTGACGGATTTCGGGCGGATCAACCTGCGCATTGAGCCCGGCGACCGGAATACCCGCGTAAGCTGGGAAGCCGAATGGCATCAACCGCCCGAGCGTATGCTGCTGGCTTTGCCCGGCCATAAGCCCTGCGAAACAGCAGGCGAACCAAACGGGTCCATCCTTGTGCCCCGGGAAAAGGAGTCATCATGCGCATCTTAATGGTCACCAATACGTATCGGCCGCACATCGGTGGCGTAGCGAATTCGGTGCATACGTTTACCGGGAAGTTTCGCGACGCCGGCCACGACGTCAGGGTTGTCGCCCCCGAATTCGACGCGCCGTCGGATGACGAGTCCGGCATCATTCGCGTGCCTGCCCTCCAGAACTTCAACGGCAGCGATTTTTCGGTGTGCCTCGTGATACCGCCTTCAATTTCCCGGGATTTGAAAGAATTTAATGCGGATATTATTCATTCCCATCACCCCTTTCTGCTGGGTGACACCGCGTTGCGATTGGCGGGACAAACCGGCGTGCCGCTTGTTTTTACATACCACACCATGTACGAATTATACACCCATTACGTGCCCGCGGATTCCGAACCTTTGCGGCGCTTTGCCAAAGCGCTGGCGGCCACGTATTGCAATTGGTCTGATCATGTCATTGCGCCCAGTGAAAGCATCCGTCGCATACTCCGGGAACGCGACGTCACGACACCCATCACCGTAGCCCCGACCGGCATTGACCCGGAACGCTTTGCCGACGGGAATCGCGCGGACTTCCGGTCGCAACACCGCATCCCCGAATCCTGTTTTATGGCAGGCCACGTGGGACGCTTGGCGCCGGAAAAAAACGGATTATTTCTTGCCGACGCATTAGCGGCTTTTATTCGTGAAGATCCGGAAACGCGCCGGGCATTGATTGTCGGAAGCGGACCGTCCAAAGACGAAATGCAAACGCGCTTCGAAAAACAAGGCGTGGCGGAACAAGCTGTATTCACGGGATCCTTGACGGGGCAGGCGTTAGCGGATGCATATAAAGCGATGGACGTGTTTGCGTTCGCGTCGAAAAGCGAAACGCAGGGCATGGTTATTGCCGAAGCAATGGCGGCCGGCAATCCGGTGGTAGCGCTGGACGCGCCCGGAGCGAGGGAAATGGTCAAAGATCGTCACAACGGACGCCTGGTTATGCAGGAAAATGCTGTATCGTTTACGGCGGCTCTGAACTGGGTAGCGGAGCAGCCCGGGCGTGTGCAAAAGACATTGCGGAAACATGCCGTGGAATCCGGACAGAGCGTATCAGCGGAGCGGTCCGCGGAGCGGGTCTTGGCGATATACAAACAGGCCATCCAGGCTTATCCGAATGCGGTAAAACCGGAGACCGGGGCATGGGATACGTTGCTGGCGAAAATTAAACAGGAATGGGAAATCTGGTCGGGCAAATGGACGGCGATCGAAGCGGCGCTGGAAACAGACGAGGCTAGACCGGATGCTGGCGTTTGACCGTCTCGCGCCTCGTCGGAATTCAAGGACAAATATAATAAATGAAAGGTAGGTGAACGAGATGCCACGAGCATGGAGCACAAAAGACGAAAGGCAATATGAACATATTCGAAAGCACGCTCGTCAAGCGGGCAAAAGCGCCGCGCAAGCCAAGGAAATTGCCGCGCGAACCGTGAATAAGCAGCGACGGATAGAGGGTCGCACCCCCAATGACCGTACGCAGGGAACCGGCCATCCGCACCGCCGCCTCGAAGAGCGAACGCGACAAGAGCTCTACAACCGCGCCAGGGAATTGAACATTGCCGGTCGTAGCTCGATGAACAAAACGGGATTGATCTCGGCCATTCGGAAAAGAAACTGATCGGTGGAACGCATGGCGTTTACGTTTTCCGATAGCCTGATCGCCGTGACAGGGGCGGTGGGATTTATTTTTCTTGGCGAGTTGGCCGGGACCCGGCTGCCTTTTTTACGCCGCATATTCCTTCCCGGTTCCGTCCTCGGCGGCGTCTTGGCTCTTGGACTTGGACCGCAAGGGCTTGCTAAGGCTTTTCTGGCGGTGGGCGTACTGTTGTTGCTTATCGGTATCTACGTGTGGCAATGGCCCGATTCCGTTGTATCGGGCGCTTTGGCTGGCGCCCCGACCAACCAAGCGCCCTGGCTATTGCTAGGTGGCGTGGTATTCGTCGTCTTGGGATTGCTGGGACTTTTTCGCAACGTGCCCACAAAAACCGCGCATGATGTGATCCCACAGGAGACGATGAAAAAACAAACAGAGCACAACAAACAAAAAGAGGAACTCGAATGAGCGGAACCATGATTCATGGCCTATTATCCATCGTGGCCGGCATACTGATTTTGCTGATGCCAAGAATGCTAAATTATGTGGTAGCGGCGTATCTCATTATTTTCGGCATTGTGACCCTTATACATTCGTGAAGGCACGCGTGCCCGTCTTTAGGTATCAAGTGAACTGACTCCTTCGCGGACCGCGTATTTAGTCAGTTCCGCCACGCTGTGCAAATCCAGTTTCTCCATAATATTACGGCGGTGCGTTTCCACGGTTTTGACGCTCACACCGAGGGTGTCCGCCGTTTCTTTGGTGCTTCGGCCTTCGGCTACTTGTTGCAATATTTCCCGTTCGCGGGATGTTAAAATGGTAAACGCGGGATGTTCGCTAACCGCATGGGCCATTTCCACGTAATCATCAATCACCCCGCGCGCGATGTCCGGGCTAAGGTATTTCCGGCCCTGCATCACTTCCTGAACCGCCCGCACCAATTCTTCATACGCGCGGTTCTTCAATACATACGCGGACGCGCCAGCGGAAAGCATTTCGCGGACATACGTTTTGTTGGCGTGCCCGGATAACGCGATAACTTTGGTCTGCGGGTGCTCGCATACGATTTTACGTGTGGCTTCAATCCCGTTCAGGTCCGGCATCGCAACATCCATAATCACTACATGCGGCGAGGTCTCGCCGACCATCTTCACCGTGGCCATGCCGTTATCCGCTTCACCCACGACCACGAGACCATTTTCTTTCTCGATCAGCGCCTTTAGCCCTTGCCGTATAAGCACATGGTCATCGGCCAATAATAATCGAACATGCATAGCTACCTTTATGTGTTTCGTTAACCCTTTAACAACCTGCATCCGTAACGTACGGCAAGTGTGATTCACTATAGCGGCTAAGACAAGATCAATCCACCCGATTGCATAAGGGAATTCGCATCGCATTTTCATGAAATCTCCGATAGGATGGATGATGCCTGCTGCATAAAAGTGGACAAGAAAATGATTGCGTTAGACGCCAACAAAGGAGCCCCGTTATGATAGCTGAACAAGTCCAGCGATTATTCCGCGAAGCTGGCATCACGATTAACGGTGACGCCCCATGGGATATCCGTGTCCACGATGACCGCTTCTATTCCCGGCTCGTGCGCGAACGGAGTCTGGGCTTAGGCGAAAGCTATATGGATGGATGGTGGGATTGTGACGCCATGGATGAAATGATCAGGCGCCTTCTGCTTTCCGACATCGCCCGTCGCGTGCCTAGCGGACTATCCGAAAAAATGCGTTTTTTGCCGGGTTATCTATTTAATTTGCAATCGCTCCGTCGCGCGCGCGCGGTTGCGCAACATCATTATAATCTGGACCATGCTTTGTTTTATTCCTTTCTTGACCCTTATCGGCAATACAGTTGCGCTTTCTTTGACCACACAGACGATCTGGCTCAAGCTCAACAAAACAAACTGGCGCTTATTGCGGCGAAACTGGATCTGCAACCAACCGATCATCTGCTGGACATTGGTTGCGGGTGGGGCGGTCTGGCGCGTTATTGTGCGGAACACCACGGGTGCACGGTTACCGGCATCAACATCTCCACGGCACAATTGAAGGAGGCCGAATCGTTTTGTCGCGGGTGGCCCGTACATGTGTATAACCGGGATTACCGGTTAATAGATGGCCAATTCGATAAAATCGTCTCTGTAGGCATGTTCGAGCATGTGGGCTGTAAAAATTACCGGACATTCATGGATGTCGCGCACCGCAGCCTGAAAAACGACGGCATTTTTTTGCTTCACACCATCGGGCGGAATACCTCGGCGCATTACGCCGATCCCTGGTTGACTAAATATATTTTCCCCAACAGCATGCTACCTAGTCTCCAACAGATTTCGGACGCGATCGAAGATCTTTTCATCATCGAAGATGTGCATAACTTCGGACCGCACTATGACAAAACGTTAATGGCCTGGCACGCCAACTTCCTGCATGCCTGGCCCACCCTGGCCCATAAATATGATGAGCGGTTTAAACGGATGTGGACTTATTATTTATTATCCTGCGCCGGAGCTTTCCGGGCGCGCACAATCCAGTTGTGGCAAATCGTGATGACCCGCGAGGGTTCCGGCAGCCCTCAACCGCCACGCATGCGCGCTCGTCCTTTTTAGGATTTTGCAGGGCCGGAAAAAGGCGCGCGAATCGTAGCACAGGTGCCCTGACCGGGCGTGGAGGAAATCTCCAGAGTGCCGCCTACATGATGCAAACGCTCCCGCACATTAAACAAGCCGAAACCGGAGACCTCCGGCGACCAATCGCCTTCCGGTCCAAGACCCTCAAATCCCCGGCCATCATCCTCGACTTGGACGACCCACTCCACGCCATCTTCTTTTACCCGGATATGAATACGGCAATCCCCCGCGTGCTTGATGGCATTCATAACCAATTCGCGGACGGATTCAAACAAAACAACCTGCAGCGCATGAGGCACGCCGTTTTCTCCGGATGGCTTGTCCACCTGAATAGAGGCATTGTATAAGTGTTCATATTTCTCAGCGAGAGCAAGCAAAGCAGGGCCTAATCCCAGCTCGTATAAAAGCGGCGGAGTGAGTTCCTCCAGCATATGGCGGCATTCGGCTAAGGCCGCGTCCAGCATCGCCCGGATATCATCTACATCTTTTGCGTGTCCCGTCGCGACCGATGATTCCCGCAAAGACCCCAGGCGAATGGTGCACAACGACAATGTTTGAATGACAGTATCATGCAGTTGCGTCGCTACAGCCCGTCGCTCTTCTTCTTTCGTAGACGCAAGCCGGTCCGCTAATTGGCGCAGGCGTTCCTGATAAGCCCGCTCGGCTACTTTCCGGGTTTGCTGCGCTTGTATGCGCGCGGTGATATCGCGCAAAGTAAACACCAACGCTACGGTTCTTCCTTCCAGGGACTCAATTGGAGCCAACGAAGGCACCAGCCAACGTTCCGTCCCTTTGGGTGTAATGACATGCAAGGCGTCTTCTTCGTCGGGCGCGCCTTGTTTGAGGGCCACGCGTACCAGCGTTTCTTCAATGACCTGCGCATTTTCCTCGAACATGGCGGGAAGAAGTTGCTGAATGGTAGAATGTTCCAGATCATCCGCTCCGTATTCTGTCAGTGCCGCAAACGCCGGATTCACTTTACGAATACGCCCGTCCGGATCGAGAAGCGCCACGCCCTCGCCCATCGCGGTGATCACGTGGAGCGCATTGTCTTGCAGGTACTGGTCTATTTCGTCTACCCGATCTTCAGGGGTCCATGCCCCGTCATGGTTCGATTTCATCAAGCGTGCTCCTTGACAACCAAGTCCCGGATATTCGATGCGTTTTACAGGTGGAATAACGCGATGCTAAAACGTGTTTCCTTTTTAGTCAACCATGGAAGCATACGCGAATTGTTTCCATGGCTCGTCCGGTGTGGGGAAAAAACAAGAAGCCTTTCTTCAGCGCACAAGCAGCATGACCAGCGCCATGGCGCTCATTCCCAGATCTTCGACCAGCGCCACGGTAGACAAAGGCACACGCAAGATCGTCCCCATGCATGCACACTGAACATCCAAGCCCCTGCGAAGCGCACTCAGCACGCCCAAAGCGCCGAACGACATAAGCGCAACGGTCGCCCCATAAATAAGCGTAGGTTGCCAGAATGAAAGATAGCCCAACGCGATGGCCAATTCCAGAAACGGATAAACATACGCGTAGCAACGGGAACGTTTAGCAAGTAAATCATATTTCTGAAAGCCATCCGCGAATCCGCTCAAATCGAATAGCTTGAGCATGGAAAAAATGAGCAGGAATACGCCCATAAAATCATGCATCCACGCCGCCGGATGCCATGCCCCGTAATGTGCCTGTTTCGCCAACGCCGCCAGCACGGCAAGCAGCGCCATGGTGATCAAAGGAGTATAATTTTTCCAGGATTTCCGGCTCTGCGCAGCCTTATCCGTTGTATTAGTTGTTGCCGCCATGTGATTTTCCCTTATCCAAATCGTTTTCGTGCCGATTGTATCGAAGAAGACAATGTATCCCATGCCCGATCTATGCCGGCTTTCATATCTTCCCACGCGTCTTCGTGAGAAGCTTTTAGCCCTTCCAATTTTGCGCGGGCTTCAATTTCCTTGCCGCGAAGTTCTTCGGCTTCCCGCTGATACTTTATACGCGCATCTTCTTTCGCCTGATCTGCTTTGGCTTTAAGTTTGTCTATGTCGGCGCTCCATTCATCGAGCTTTGCCTTTAATTTATTTTCATACGCTTCTCTTGTGCTCATCGTGTGTATCCTTTCCATATTTTTTTCGTTTGGATGTCATCTGCAGCAGACGCGCTATGCGTTCCGTATGTTTGCCCCACGCTGTCCAGCGCCTTACGCACATGCTCATCATCCGTGAGATCGCATCCAATATGATGATGCCCTTCGGGTGGCTCGTCGGGTTCTTTAACATCCAAGCCAACCACGCAATAATCTTTCACGAACGCTTTGGCCAAAGCCTGCCCGAGCAGACCAGAACTTCCGGTTATTAAGATAACGGGTTTGGGTGATTGTTCAGTAGTCATAGAATCTCCTGTGCTGGTCCTGTGCTGGTAACGATTAAAACCAATGTAGGAGACGACTGTTGACGAAGCTATACGGCCACCCCGTATATCCACGGTCGAAAAACCTTACGAGGCATCACGGGACAGAAATAAAGTTATTCTTCCGGGGCGAAACGATGCGCAAAGCGTGTGGCGGCTTCGCTGAAAAGGCTGAACATGACCGGCACAAGAACCAGCGTCAAGAACGTGGCCATAGCTAATCCGAAAATCACCGCAATCGCCATCGGCGCCCACCATGCGCTGGATTCGGCGCCCGCCACAATACGCGGCGGAAATTCATGTATTTCCAAGCTAAATCCAATCGCCATGGGAAGCAGCCCGAGAATAGTCGTAATGGCCGTAAGCAGGACCGGGCGCAGTCGCATCTTACCCGCCAACACCACCGCATCCTCGGTGCGCATGCCTTCGTCCAGCCGTTGCCGGATACAATCAATCAAGACAATCGAATTATTCACGACAATGCCCGCGAGACTTACCACGCCCATGCCGGTCATAATCACGCCAAAACGCGTTCCCGTAAGCAGCAAGCCCCACGTCACGCCAATCAACGACAAAAACACCGAGCCGCCAATGATCAACGGCATAAATACCGAATTAAACTGAATCACGAGAATGACCATGATCAACCCTATAGCCACCAGAAACGCCCGGACCAAAAACGCGCCGGACTTCTGCATTTCCTCGGTGTCGCCTGCGTAGGCGATGCTATACCCGCGCGGCATATTCACGTCCGCAAGCAAACGCTGCACATCCCCGATAATTCCGTCCACGCCCCGCTCGTGATTGTTGCCTGTTACCGTAATCATCCGTTTTAAGTCCTGACGCTTAATCGCGCCCCGCCCGCCTTCGTATCGTATTTCACCCAGCGAACTTAACGGCACCGACGCCCCGTTGCCGGTCGGAATATGCATGCGATGCAATAACTCCACGGAGTCGCGTTCGGCCAGCGGGAGTCGCACGGTAATATCAAACTCATCTTCGTCCGGTCGGAATTTGTCTGCTTCCATGCCGTACACGGATGCGCGAATAAAATTACCAATGGTGCGCGTGTCCAGTCCCAGCATCGCAACGCGGTCGCGGTCTACCACAAACTGCAGCTCGGGCAAAGCTTCCTCAAAATCATCCTGCACATCCACCAGGCCCGGCACATTGGATATTGTGCGCACCACGCGGCCTGCCAGCTCCGATAACACCTCAAAACTGTCCCCGCTGATTTCAATGCTGACCGGCTCGCCGGTAGGCGGCCCTTCTTCCTGCTTTTCGATAGTGATCTCGGCATCCGGCACGCGCGGCAAACGTTTGCGAATGGCGTCAATAAGTTTCATGGACGACACATCCCGATCATTGTAAGGGCGGAATTCAACATGAATCTGACCAAGATGCGTCGCGGGCATGCCGGGCGACATATCCATGGCGTCTCCACTTTGCCCTACGCGTGTGAGGTAAAACGTGATGTCTTCATACTCCGGCAACAACAATTCGATATCGCGCAACACCGCGTCGGTGCGCTCTATGGCGGTGCCTTGCGGGAACTGCACGTTAATAGTGGCATTACGCGGATCTACATCGGGAAACAATTCCATTCCGCGTCCAAACCGCGCATAAAACTCAAAACTGGCAAACAAGAAAAGAAATCCCATAAACAAAACCGCGATGCGATGTTTGTTTGCCATGCGCAAGGTCCGCTCGTACAAAAGAACCAACCCGGTATTCCGCACGCCGTACTCGTCCAGATCGTCGTGCCGCACATGGCCGGAAATAAAAATAGAGCACAGCGCCGGGTTAATAACAATGGCTACAAACAGCGACGCGCCCAGCGTCGTGATTAACGTGACAGGAAGAAACGACATGAACTGCCCCATGATATCGGGCCAGAACAACAACGGCGCAAACGCCACACATGTCGTGGCTGTGGACGTTATGACAGGCCAAGCTACTTCGCCCGCGCCCCGGCGCGTAGCTTCGCGCCGTGGAAGGCCCGTCGTGCGTAAACGATAAATATTTTCCACGATGACAATGGCATTGTCCACCAACATCCCCAACGCCAATACCAAGCTAAACAAGACAATCATGTTTAACGTCGTGCCTCGAAGCTGCATAACCGTGAATGCAATCAGCATGGAAAGCGGAATAGCCACAGCCACAAATAAGCTGTTGCGCAACCCCATAAACGCAAACAATACGCATACAACCAGAATAAAACCTGTGACAATGTTGTTTTCCAACTCATTGATCATCATGTCCACGTAATCGGACTCGTCCAGCACGTACGTCACATGCACATCGGGAGGCAGATCGAATTGTTCAATGACCTGCTTAACGGACGCGATTAAATCCACGGTGTTTTCGCGGTTGCGTTTGCGTATTTCAACCGAGACAGCAGGCTCGCTGTTCAGGCGGGAAATGGAATCGAGATCTTTATAGGTATCGCGGATATCGGCTACGTCCCGCAAATGCACGGGGTGCCCATCGCGATCGGTCAACAAAATATCGCGCAAGTTCGTCGCCAGTTTGTATTCGCCGGGCACGCGCACTTGAAATTTGTCCCCGCCAATTTCCAAATTGCCGCCGGACACCGTGACATTTTCATCGGCGATACGCTGCATGACCAAGCCAATGGGAATGCGGTACACGGTCAGACGATCCAGATCCAGCTCGACTCGCACTTCGCGTTCCCGCACGCCCGCAATCGTGGCTTGCCGCACGCCGTTGATTAGCTCGATTTCCTCCTGCATATCTTCGGCGAGATCTTTCAGGCGCGCCGGATCGGCGCCGGACAATGCAAAAATAAATATAGGAAAGTCCGTGCTGAAATTAAATGCTTGCACCAACGGCTCGTCGAGGTCTTGCGGCAAATCCGGACGCGCCACGTCTATTTTGTCTTTTACTTTCTGGCGCGACTCGTCAATGTCCGTGCCCGAAAGAAATTCAATGGTAATCGTGGTTACGCCTTCCGCCGTGGTGGATTGAATTTCTTTGACGTTGTCAATATCGTTAAACGGCTTTTCGAGTGGAATCGTAACCAGTTTTTCCATTTCCTCGGGCGCGGTACCCTCGTAAAGCGCAGTCACGAAAATGAAAGGGATTGTGATGTCGGGTGATCCTTCGCGCGGAAGGGATTGGTAACTTACAATGCCGGTCACCATCATCACCGCCACAAACACCATAACCGCAGTGCGGAATTGAATGGCGTAATTTGAGACGAGCATGGCGGGTTATTCCTCTCCGTCCTGATGCTCAATGCGCGCGCCATCCACAAGCAGACGGTGGCCTTCGACAATCAACTGCTCACCGGCTTTCAGGCCCGAGGACAAAACAACATTTTCCCCGCTGATCCGGTCAATTTTGACCAGGCGCCGTTCCGCCCGGTTGTCTTTGTTGGCGATAAAAACAATGTGTTCCCCTTTGCGCGGGATCACCGAAGATAACGGGATAACCACGGCTTGTTCGTTGTGCGCGCGCACAAACCGCGCGGATGCGATCATGCCCGCGCGCAGCGTCTCGTCTGGATTCGGCACGGTGGCTTCCACGCGAAAACTATTGTTTTCAGGAAACGCTACGCTGGCGACATGCGTGACTGTGCCTGTCATACGCGTCGCGCCAAGACCGGCTATTTCAAATACCAGCGATTGCCCATGCTTGATCGCGGCTATATCGCGTTCAGGAATATCCAGCGTCAATTTCATGGGATCGAGGCGCAGGACTTCAAACACCGCGCTGCCTTCCGGCGCAAATTCCCCGATTTCCACATACCGGTCATTCACCACCCCGTCAAAAGGACTGGTCACCAGGCATTGTTCCACATGCACCTGCGCTTCTTGTTTAGAGACCCGCGCGCGGTCCAACCGGGCGCGCACATGATCCACATCGCTGGTGGAAATCGCGCCGGTTTGCGCCATTTCGGTAAACCGTCGCATTTCACGTTCGGCTTCGCGCAGCTCAATTTCAGCTTGCGACAGCATGGTGCGCCATAAACGATCATCGAGTTTCAACAAAGCCTGCCCTTGGTCAACGCGATCCCCTTTGTCGGCCATGATTTCCACCACGCGACCGCCTTTATCCACGGCAAGCCGGGATATCGTATGCGCTTCCATGCGTCCCGGGATGCGAATAACATGATCCACTTCGCGGGGCTGCACCTCCTGTATGCGCACCGGAAACGAGCGTTCCGGCAAGGATTCGCGTTCCGGTTCGGAGCGGCGCAGTGTCATGGAAAGAATCACCAAGACCATGAGAGCCGCGATAAGTGACCATATAACGATGCTGGATCGTTGCGGTTTCTTGATTGGCCAAAGGCTCATATTCAGGGCTCCTGTTTCTCCTGGGTGGCCGGCCAGGCTGCGGCAAAATGCAAGTCCGCGAGAGATTGGCGGCAATCCAATAATGCGCTGGACCGGTTTAAGCGGGCGCGGCTTAAAGCCAGATTGCTGTCGGTCACATCAAGATACGTGGCCAGGCCTTGATCAAACCGCACCGTGGCAATTTCGAGCGCGCGTTTAGCCAGCGCTACAGCTTCCGATGTGCTGGCCAGTCGTTCGCGCGCTTCCTCGAGATTACGCCAGGCCACATCTATTTCCAATGCAACCGCACGGATCAACTCGGATTGCTGGTCTTCTTCCTGTTCGCGTTCGAGGCGCAGTATGCGATCCCGCGCGCGCCGCGCGCCGCCGTCGTATAAACTCCAGGTCGCCCGCAACCCCGCGGACCACTCCCATTCCCAATCGTCACTTAAAAAATCGCGCTGCCCCGGTTCGGACCCGCCGTATTGGGCAAACGCGCGCAGTTCAGGCAGATTCTCGGCGCGGTTCACGTCGCGTTCCGCGTCATTGATAATGATGGCTATTTCCACCGCGCGCAGTTCAGGCCGGTTCGCCAAGCCGTGTTGAATCAACGTTTCCCGATCCAGCTCCGGCAAAGCGATATCCAAGTCGCCTTCGAGTTCAAACGCGTCGTCATCCAGATAAATTAAATCGCGGAACGCGCGTTTAGCCACCGCTAATCTATTTTCGGCTTCGATCAAATTCGGGCGCTCATTGGCCAGCGCAACCCGCGCGCTTAACCAGTCAAACTCCGCCAGCGCCTGCGCTTCGTATCGCAAACGGGATTGCTTTTCAAAAGCTTCCAATTGCGCGACCGACGCTTGCGCAACGTCGCGCGCCTGTTCAAAAAACAAAACCGCATAAAAATCGCGTGTGATGCGGCGCACTAAATCCGATTCTACGCGCGCGCGTTCCGCGTCGGACGCTTCAATAAAATCCGACGCAATGCGCAAAGCCGCTTTTACCGCGCCGCCACTATACAACAATTGGCCTGCTTCCACGTTGGCCGCATACGTATCTTTGGTGCCAACAGGTCCCGATCCCGGAAATTCCGGAAGGTCGCCAATCCGCGTGTAATTCGCGTTTACATCCAACGACGGATAGACTTGCGCGCGCACATCCCGCACTTGCTCATGCGCAATCTCCACATTGCGGCGCGCTTCACGTAACGGAATGGAACGCTCAAGCCCGATGCGAATCGCATCTTCAATGGTATACGTGGCTACTTGTTCCCCCTGCGCCGGCCACGTCCAAAACGCAACCGTCAGGCCTAATATAGATACGAATAGTGTTTTCATAATTGACGAAACGACTCCTACGTGAATATCTTAACACTGTCAAGATATGAGCGTGAAAACTAACAAAAAAAATACGGCAAAAAACCCTTACCATCACGGACGGCTTAAGGAAAGCCTGATTGAGGCGGCCGCGAGCCTGGGCGCAAGCGAGGGCGTGGAAGCCATTACGTTGCGGCGGGTGGCCGCCGCAGCACGGGTATCGCCCGCGGCCCCGTATCATCATTTTGCCAACAAAGCGGATTTGCTGGCCGCCGTGGCGGACGAAGGATTCCGGCGCATGAACCGCGCCATGAGCCGGGCCGTGGCCCGCGTCAAAGAAAGCTCGGATGCGGAGCAGTTGCGGGCCATAGGGCTGGCATACATTCGCTTTGCATCCCGAAACCCGCATTATTTTCGCGTGATGTTCCGTCCCGAACTGGCGCGCGCCGCGCAGCCCGAACGCAACAAGGAAGGGCACGTTGCTTTTACACGCTTGATCGAAGCGGTACAACGCGCGCGCGGCGAAAAAGGCCCGCCTTCGGAATCGGTATTTGAATATGCGTTATACGCCTGGAGTCTCGTGCACGGATTGTCGAGTCTTTGGCTGGATAGCGCGTTGTCTCTCGATCCCCCGTTTTCCTCGTGGGGCATACGGCGCATGGCCGACCGCATCACCCGTATTTCCATGCCTGTCATGCAACAATCCGAATAATTTTTTCTGCGCGTTTTCCCTTTGCCACGCATTGACAACGCGCGTAATGGATTACACTATCACCCCATACGGAAGGGGATGGCATCACAGACATTTTATCCGGCGCTGTCCCGGCCTCGGTAAGCACGGTGCCCCTGAACGCCGACTACGAGCGGGCCACCTATGAATACCCCGTGCCCGGCCAGCCGACCAATCATTTTGGCCGTTTCCGTCTGGAATACGTGCCGTAAAATTAAACGAATGCATGCTCAGACGCGGCTCAGTCCGGCCAGCGCCGACTCCGGCGCCAGAAATTCCGCCGCAGCCGCCAGTCGTCCCAGCGCCACCGGGATAAACGAGGCAAAGCGCTCGTTGCCGGGCATTTTGCTTAAGCGCCCATACGCGCCCAAGGCCTGCGCCAGACGTTGCACAACCGCGCAGTGAAATAAATGTTCATCCACGCCACCGGCTCCTGTCCGGCTTGCATACACCGAAAGCCATTCCCGCACGAACGCGTCCGGCAACGTCACATACGGATCCGCCATCAACGAAGCCACATCATACACCGCAGGCCCCGCGCGCATGCCCTGAAAGTCAATCAAGTACGGGCGCCCGTTTTTGATCAGCACATTGCTGGACTGCAAATCCCGGTGCAGTAACACAGGAGGGCAGTGCGCTAATCTCCGGGATACCCGCGCCAGTTCTTTCCGGATTGTTTTTAAGGCTGCGGGCGACAGGCGCAGGCGCGGCATAACAAATTCGGTGATGAACAATTCATGTTCCCACCGGTACAGCCTCGTACCGAATGGCCGGCTTAAAGGCAACCCTTGCCTGTGCGCATCCGCCAATCCGCGCATGTGCAGCGTGGCTACATCATCGGCCAGCGCCCGGTACATACGCTTCCAACGCGCGGACGAATCATAAAAAAGCCGCTCCAAGGTCTGGGCGCCTGCATCTTCCCACAGTCCCCAGTTCCCTGTCCCTTCATGATGCAGCAAGGCAGGCACACGGATGCCGAGTTGCCGCAGAAAAAGCGTGTGCTGCGCGTAATAGGTGTTTTCCACGCGCGCGGGATCGTAGCGAACCAACATCGCGCTTTTTTTTCCATCCCGAACGCGAATAAAAGTGCGCGCGGACCCGCGCGGGGGGGCGTGGATGGCGGAGATCCGCTCCGGGTGCCAACCAAGCGCCGCTAATGTCTTCATTTCCGCGGGGGACAGACTGTCGGTGGCCCGGACGATTATGCTGTTCTCTGTCCCTGTTTCCACTTTCACGCTCTGGCCGATAATAGCGTGACGAAGTTGAACGCGGGGTGCCACCTCCGCTCCGTCCCAGATTACGGTGTTTTCGAGCCGGGCCGAGGACGCCACGCGCGCGGTTGGGGACACAGAAACAGCATGCCCAAAAGCCCGGTGCGCTTCGAGGTATTGCGTCGGCGCGCCAAGATCATACCAGACCGACCCTTTAATCTCTGTCCCTGCCACGCGCCAGCCGTCGCGTATAGCCGCGCGATACGCGTCAATAATTGAAGATGCCCCGCGCGCGGAAATGTATGCAAGTATTTCGGGGGAAACGAGATGCAAACCGCAGAACGTAAAAGTGTCTGTCCCTTTCGGCGCGGCAAAATCGGTAATCGTTCCATGGCTGCACCGGACGGAAAGCGGACCGCGCGTGCGGGTTAACCACAACGCGGCCAAGGTGCGGGGGGGGCGCAGGGCTTGGATGAGGGGTTCGGGGCGGGTTTTTACGGCGAGGTCGGCATTCATCAGCCAGAAAGGTTGAGTATCAAAAAACCAGGCGGCTTTACGCAGGGCTCCGCCCGTGCCAAGGATGTGCGGTTCGTATGAGACCGATAATTTCATGCCGTGCGGGGCGTATGCCCGGACCGCGTCCCACACCTGATCGGCATGATGATGCGCATTGATGAGGACCTCGCGCACACCCCAGTTCCGCATAAGATCAAGCGCGCGATACAACAACGGGCGATTACAAAAAGGCATCAACGCTTTAGGAATCAAATTACTTAGGGGCGTCATGCGTGTGCCATAGCCGGCGGCCAGGATCATGGCTTTTTGTATGGGTCCCCTTTTTTTCATCTTTGCAATATCATCATCCCCGTTTATGATAACAAGAAGATTTAATCGTCCCCCAGACGAACCATTAATACGGAGAGTCGTTTTTTGAGCGATCAAGGTGGCACGGCCCGCGAAGGCCATATTAAAAAAGTGTTGCAGGCCATTAGCCGCATCAATCGCCTGATTATCACTGAGCGGGATGAAAAAACGCTGATTCAATCAGCGTGCCTATACCTTACGGACATAGACTCATACTACAGCGCCTTGATTGTGCTTTTCGACGCCGACCAAAACACGCGGGCGTCCGCCTGCTCGGGCGAAGCGCCGGAACTCGCGCAATTGCGTGAACGCGTCGAAGAAGGCTACAAACCCGAGTGTGTGGTAAGCGCCATGACGACGGACCGCATTGTTACAATTGCGCACGCCGAACATTGTCAGGAATGCCCCTTGTCCCGCGCGTGCGCGCAACACCACGCCATGTCGGGCGCATTATGCTGGGATAACCGGACCTACGGCGTGTTGACGGTGTCCACCGACCACGAAGTTGTGGAAAGCGAAGAGGAACGCTCCATTTTTACGGAGTTGCTCGGCGACATTGCATACGCTTTGCACAAAATCGAAGCGGAACGTTTATATGAAAAAAGCCACCTGGCGTTAGTGGAAAGCGAAGAGCGCTTCCGTCTTTTGGCCGAGTACTCCCCTCAAATTATTTATTTGTGCCGGAACGATGCGAATTACTCGATGTTGTTTTTAAATCACGCCATCGAATTTATCAGCGGCTACGCCCGCGAACTTTTTCTGACAGGCCAAATGCCTTTTATTGAACTGTACCATCCTGATGACCGGGCGGGGATTGTCCGCGATGTAGATGAAGCCGTAGCGCATAATCGCCCATTCAAGCTTACCTACCGTATGTGTTGCAAAGATGGCTCGGTGCGCTGGATGGAGGAGTATGGCGGCATTGTGCCTATGGCCGATGGGGAAATCCTGTTGGTCGGCACCATCCACGACATTACCGAACGTCGCGAGGAAGCGATCGAACGCGAACGTTTATTTATGGCTATTGAGCAGTTGGCGGAGACCGTCTTAATCACCGATGCGCACGGGGCAATTCAATATGTAAACGCCGGCTTCGAGCAATCGAGCGGCTATGCCCGCGAGGAGGCGATTGGCCAGAACCCGCGCATGCTGAAAAGCGGCAAGCAGGACGAGGCTTTTTATCAAGCCATGTGGCAAGAGATTTCCAGCGGTCGCACCTGGACCGGAACACTACATAACCGGCGGCGGGACGGCACCGAGTACGAAGAAGAAGCCATTATATCTCCGATTCGCGACGCAACGGGCCGCATTACCAATTACGTGGCCGTCAAACGCGACGTCACCACCGAACGCACCTTGCATAAACAATTAATCCAATCACAGAAAATGGAAGCGGTGGGCCTGCTGGCCGGCGGAATCGCGCATGATTTCAATAATTTGCTGACCGTGATCATGAGCGCAGCGGGTTTTTTACAAAGCGCATTGCCCGAAGATGCGCCCGGACACGACGATGTAGAGGAAATCCTCAAGTCAGCGCGACGCGCGGCGGAATTAACGCGTCAACTGCTTGCTTTTTCGCGCCGCCAGATCATGGTGCCGAAACACGTGGATTTAAATCATGTGGTGGCCAATATGGAACGCTTGCTTCGTCGTGTAGTGCCGGAAAATATTCAACTGGATTTTGTGTATCACCAAGCTCCCTTGGCCGTCCGCGTGGATGCCGGGCAACTGGAGCAGGTTATTTTGAATCTGGTGGTGAATGCGCGGGACGCCTTGGGAGAAAAAGGGCGTTTATCTGTGGCCACCGCGCGCGCCGTGCCGCGGCCCAGAGATTGCGCTATGTTTGTGGATCAATCCGCATCCTTTGACGCGGAAATGGCGGTTATTCGTGTGTTGGATAACGGATGCGGCATCAGCGAAGACAAACTCCCGCATATTTTTGAGCCGTTTTATTCCACCAAACCCGTGGGAGCAGGCACGGGATTAGGCCTGCCTACCGCGCAAGGCATTGCACGACAGCATGGCGGCGCCATATCCGTGGAAAGTCGTGTGGGCGAAGGCACAACCATGCATGTGTTTATTCCCTTGGACAAAGAAACGAACCTTGAAGCCGAAGATATCGAGCAAGCGTCGCTGACCTTGAAAGGCGAAGAGACGTTGCTGGTGGTCGAAGACGAGCCCGGTGTCCGGCGTGTAATCATGCGCATGTTAAGCGACGCAGGGTACACCATTATCCTGGCGGAAAGCGGCGCGGAAGCGCTGGAAAAAGCGCGGGCGCACGAAGGCCCTATTCATTTGCTATTAAGCGATATGGTTATGCCGAGCATGAGCGGAGCGGAAGTCGCGGAACAGGTTCGCGCTTTGTACCCGGACATCAAAGTCCTCTTTGCTTCCGGCTACCCCGAATCGCATTTAACGCAAGCGGGATTGGACGTGGACGCGCGATCCCTGATCCGCAAACCCTTCAATCGCGCCGAATTGGCCAAAGCAATCCGGGAATTACTGGATTAGCTCCCGTCACTCCGTTTCATCACACTCTTACTCCCCACGCTTACCCGCCTACCCTTACCCGATATCTTCTCACCCCCGCCGTCATCACTCATTTCGTTTTGCTCATTCGCGTAAACGGTTAAGGCGCTCGGGTAAGTGTATCCGGTTAAGAGTGGCGGAGAAGAAATCGTTTAAGCGTCTAGCCGTGCACTCAAAGGCATGGTTCGCGGATTATTTTATGCGGCAACAAATTGATGGACTTCCTTGCGGATTTTAGAAGAAAGGGTGTCTTCTGCTATATCGAGATCATAATCCATTTGAAGTCCAAGCCAGAACGAGGCGGAATTTCCGAAATAGACCGATAAACGCAAGGCCGTATCGGCTGTAACACTTCTTTTCCCATGTATAATTTCGTTGATTCGGCGGGGTGAAACCCCCAGCTCTCTGCCAAGTTTATTCTGGCTGATTTCCATAGGCTTCAAAAACTCTTCGTTCAGGATTACTCCCGGATGTATTGGTGCAATCTTTTTCATCACGTCACCTTAATGATAATCAACAATTTCAACATGGGTTGCATTGCCGCCTTTCCATCTAAAACAGATTCTCCATTGCTGATTAATCCGTATGCTATGCTGTCCTTTACGGTTTCCTGACAACGCCTCAAGTCGGTTCGCTGGAGGGACTCTCAAGTCGTCCATGGTCGAGCTTCGATTCAGCATGCGCAACTTGCGAAAAGCAACTTGCTGGATATTGACGGGAAGTTTCTTTGAAAACTGCCGCGCAAATATCTTTTCTGTCTCTTTACACGTAAAGCTCTCTATCATTCCAAAGACAAGGTATAACGCATGTCGTTATGCGTCAAGTATGTTTTTGCAAAGGTCTGAAGGGGTCAAGTCCACGCACAATTGCAAAACGGTAATTCCTGCACTAACCCCTTCCGCCTTTTTCGTTTTGCTCATTCGCGGGAACGGTTAAGGAAGTCGGGTAAGTGTATCCGATTAAGAGTGGCGGTTAAGAAATCGTTTAAGTGTCCAGCCGAGCATTAACTACGCTTACTCCCCACTCTTACTCCCCACGCTTACCCGCCTACCCTTACCCGATATCTTCATTCCCGAGGCATTGGGGACAGAGCATTGCGGCCTCTCGGTTTATGGAGTACGACCGGAAGGCGCTTCGCGAACAGGGAGAAGTCACCGTCCGTGGTGAATATAGAAAGTTGTCGGCGGACGGCCACGGCACAGATCAAAGAGCGTTTGGGGTCACATTTAAACATTGTGAATGAGGCTGTGGAGGCTGTTAGGGGGTGTGGGGGGTTTGTGCGTTTCTGAGTGTCGGAGAGCAAGATCCGCGCACCCACATACTCACACACGCACACATTTCCCCGCGCGCGGAGGACGAGACCCGATTCCGACCCCGACCCCGACACCGGATTTGTCTTTCCATTAACCAATAAGCTCTAGCCAATTACGGTGTGGGACTATGGGAGTATTGGTGTTCAAGACCCACACACCTCCACACGCGATCCTTCGCCGGATCACCAGGGGAATAAAGTTGGATCAGACCCACAAAAACTACCGCCATGCGTTACAACAGCCAATGACTTCCCACTTCTTACTTCCAACTTCCGACTTCCGACTTCCGACCTCCGCCCTCCCCCCCTACCGGTCCACACGCGCGCTGCCGCCGCCGGCCAGTTTGCGGACTTCGGCTAGAGACGCCATCGTGGTGTCGCCGGGGGTAGTCATCGCCAGCGCGCCGTGCGCTGCGCCGTATTCCACAGCTTCCTGCGGATTGTCCAGTTCCATGAGGCCGTAGATGAAGCCGGACGCAAAACTGTCACCACCGCCCACCCGGTCCAAGATTTCCATGTCCGGGCGATGCGTGGCGGTGTAAAACGCGCCGCCGACCCAACACATCGCGCCCCAATCGTTGACCGTCGCGCTTTTTACGCCACGCAAGGTCGTCGCCGTCGCTTGAAAATTCGGATAGGTCTCCACGGCTTTGTTGATCATGCGCTGAAAACCGCTGACGTCCAGTTCCGTCAATTGATCATCCACGCCTTCTACCTCGAAGCCAAGGCACGCGGTAAAATCCTCTTCGTTACCGATCATTACATCCACATACGGCGCAATTGCGCGATTGATCTCGCGGCATTTGTCCTGACCGCCGAATCCTTTCCATAACGAAGGACGATAATTCAAATCATACGAAACCAGCGTGCCGTATTTCTTGGCTGCTTGGGCGGCTTCTATCACAACCGGACCGGTTGTCTCCGATAACGCCGCAAAAATGCCGCCGGTATGAAACCATCGCGCGCCGAGCGTCCCGAAAATATGGTCCCAATCCACGTCTCCGACGTTTAATTGCGAGACGGCTGTATGCCCGCGATCCGAACAGCCCACCGCGCCGCGCACGCCGAAACCCCGTTCAGTAAAATTGAGTCCGTTGCGCGCGGACCGGCCAATGCCGTCGTCCGCCACCCACCGAATCAACGACGTATCCACGCCCCCCTGTAAAATTAAATCTTCCATCAGTAGCCCGACTTCATTTTTTACAAACGCCGTTACTACCGCCGCGCGCTGGCCAAAACAACGACGCAATCCACGCGCTACGTTATACTCGCCGCCACCCTCCCACGCGCGGAACTGTCGCGCTGTGCGTATGCGCCCTTCCCCGGGATCCAGACGCAGCATAATCTCGCCGAGAGATATAATATCGTACGCGCACTCCTGTTTGGGTCGAACGTTCAACACACTCATAGTCTATCGCTTTCTCTTTCTATAAACGCGGAATGGTCATACCTCCATCCACCAATATTACTTGTCCTGTCGAATAAGCATAATCACCCCGGGCCAGCGACGCCACCACACGTCCAGTATCTTCGGGATACCCCCAACGCCGTTGAGGAATCAAGCCTTCTTCGATCAAACGATCATATTTTTCCTTCACGCCCGCCGTCATATCGGTGGCGGTTACCCCGGGCCGGACTTCATACACGGTAATCCGGTGTTCAGCCAAACGCACCGCCCACAACTGCGTGGCCATGCTTACCCCGGCTTTGGACACGCAATACTCACCCCGGTTCGGCGACACCATCGTGGCGGACACCGACGAGACATTGATAATGCAGCCGGTGTACGATGCATCGGCTGTTTGCTGCTCGATCATCCAACGCGCGACTGTTTGCGTCAGGAAATAGGGGCCTTGCAGGTTCGTTTTTAAGACCCACTCAAAACTTTCCTCCGACGCCTCCAACACATCCACCCGCTGTTTCGGCGCCACGCCTGCGTTGTTGACCAACACATGCAGCCGCCCAAAAGTGGATTTGATTTTGTCTACCATCGCCGCGCGCGCGTGGGGGTCTCCGACGTCGCATGCCGCATACAAAACTTCTGCGCCTGTCTTGCGTAAAGCATCCAGCGACTCCGAAGCCGCCGCTTCGTCCCGCACCCCGCAGACGGCCAGATCAAAGCCTTCCCGGGCTAGCGCCTGCGCGACGCCGAATCCGATGCCGCGCGTGCCGCCGGTAATTAACGCCACTTTTTTCATGACGCCAGCTCCGGCACATCCACCCACGTGCGTTCACGCCACGACTTCATACCAAGTTCCGCCAACTGCACGCCACGCGCTCCATCCATCAAGGTATAGCGCCACGGCTCATCCAGAGCCACATGACGAATAAATTCCTCCCACTGAATTTTGAAAGCGTTGTCGTAGACAATATTATTCGGCACTTTCTGCCACCCATCGTAAAAGTTGATCGGCTGGGGAATATCCGGATTCCACACCGGCTTCGGCGTTTCCGCCGCGCTTTGCACATACACTTCGCGCAAACCAGCCACCGCTGATCCTTTGTCGCCGTCCACTTGCACGGTCAGCAAATCGTCCCGCCGCACGCGCGTGCACCACGAACTATTGAACTGAGCTACTGTGCCGTCTTTCAACAGGAAAATCGCATAAGCCGAATCGTCTGCGGTGCATGGGTAGACAGCGCCGCTTTCGTCCCGACGTTCCGGCAGGTCGGTATTGCCGTAAGCGACCAGGCGATCAATCGGGCCGAATAAATTATCAATTACGTAGCGCCAATGACAGAACATATCCACCATGATACCGCCGCCGTCTTCCACGCGATAATTCCAGCTTGGCCGCTGCGCGGGTTGATCGTAATCCATGCCGGTAAACACCCAGTATCCAAATTCGCCGCGCACGGATAAAATGCGTCCAAAGAATCCCATTTCTTTAAGCATCCGTATTTTACGGAAAGAAGGCAGCCACAATTTGTCCTGCACCACGCCGTTTTTCAGGCCTGCTTGTTCGACCATCGTTGCAATACGCAAAGCTTCCGACGTTTCTACCGCCGTCGGTTTTTCGCAATAAATAGCAAGCCCGGCTTTTACGGCGCGTTCAACAAACCCGGCGCGTTGCAAAGTACCGGAGGCGTCGAAGAAGATGTCGGCCTGCCCGTATTTTCCGGCCAGCGCGCCATCGAGATCGGTGGTGTACGCAAATGGTTCCCCGGTGGCGCGGCGCCCGAATTTTTCCGCAAGCTGTTTGAGTTTGAATTCGCTGCGCCCGGTCAGAATCGGTTTCGGCATGAGAATCAAGTCATTGCTGACTTTAATCCCGCCCTGCTCGATAATCGCCGCAATAGAACGATCCAGATGCTGGTTCGTGCCCATGCGCCCCGTAACGCCATTGAGAATAATGCCAACCGGTCTAATTTCCATATATCCACTCCCCCTTCATCTTTCTCACCTCTGACTTCCGACTTCTAACTTCTTACTTCCGACTTCTGACCTCCGACTACTGACCTCCGACCTCCGACCTCCGGCTACCCACACTGCTTAAACTGCGCCCCTTCCGGCAGCGCAGGCACATCCACGCCTGCTTTCGGGAGCGTGCCGGCCAGTTCCTGTTTCCAGTGCGCCACGTCCCCGGCTGGGCCGTAGCAGTAAATCATTTTTAGCGGCGTTGACCCTTTGTTGCTTAATTGATGAAACACCCCGCTGGGGATATACACCAATTGTCCCGCGCGCACTTCGCGCACTTCGTCGCCCAGGCACATTTCGCCGACGCCTTCGATGACGAAATATACTTCCTCTTGTTCTTGATTGTGCCAGGGCACCTGACCGCCGTCCGGGTCCAGCGTTACAAAGCCCATCGCAAAATTCGTGGCCTGCACCGGGGAAACCCCGCCGACAAGATTTTGCGTGCGGCGCCGCGCGGGATAGCGGCGGCCTTCAATTTGTTCTAAATCTGCAATGATCATGAATTCTCCTTTTTATCGTCCGGCGCGTTGGGCCAACGCGCCCTACCTTAATTTCCGGGTAGGGCGGTGTGGCTCACACCGCCGTAAAACGTTAAATACGGTTCTTTGCCA
>Ga0208354_1000307_pt1 | contig 28619 bp, 21 predicted proteins | sample HotLakmasection4_FD_184727 | JGI IMG/M metagenome (GOLD analysis project Ga0208354, IMG submission 184727) | Hypersaline microbial mat communities from Hot Lake, Washington, USA - Section #4 (SPAdes) | ecosystem: Environmental > Aquatic > Non-marine Saline and Alkaline > Hypersaline > Microbial... | reverse complement strand
CCCGCTTCTCGCTGCCGATGGCGGCGACTTCCCGAGCCTCGTCGCCGCCCACACGGCCCTGGTCGAATGGCTCGCCGCCGACGCGACCGGCGACTCGTCCGAACTCTGGGCGAAGGAAGCGGGCGAGGCGACACGCGACTTCATCGCCCGGCTGATGACGGCAGCGGCGGGCGAGGCCGCACCGCCCGGCCATGCATATCCGGCGGTGCTCGCCGTCCTGATGGGCGGCGAGGCCGTCCGCCCGCGCAGCCAGAGCCACCCGCGCCTGATGATCCTGGGCCAGCTCGAAGCGCGGCTGGTCGAGGCCGATACCGTCGTCGTCGCCGGGCTCAACGAGGGGACCTGGCCCAAGACGGCCGAGCCCGGCCCCTGGCTCAACCGGCACCTGCGAAAAGCCTTGGGGCTGCCGCCGGTCGAGTTCCAGATCGGTATCGCGGCGCACGACTTTTTCATGACGGCAACGGCTTCGACGGTGCTCTTGACGCGCAGTGCGAAGGATCGGGGGGGCAGCCCGACCGTGCCGTCACGCTGGCTGCAGCGGCTCGACACGGTGACCCGCGCCCTGCACTGCCGCGACCGTCTCGGCCTCGATCCCGACCGGCTGGTCTGGGCCGCCGAGCTCGATCGGCCCCAGGGCCCGGTGCGCCCCTGCGCGCCGCCGGCACCCTGCCCGCCGGCCGCGGCCCGGCCGAAAGAGCTCTGGGTCACCGAGATCGAGACGCTGATGCGCGATCCCTACAGCGTCTACGCCAAGCGCATCCTCGGCCTGAAGGAGCTCGACCCGCTCGATGCCGATCCCGGCGTGCGCGAGCACGGGGCGATCATCCACGACGTGCTCGAGCGCTTCGCCCGGACCTACCCCGGCGAGCTGCCGCCGGAGCCCGAGGAGGCGCTGATCCTGATGGGCCTCGAGGCGTTCGAGCAGTTCGCCCACCAGCCGGAGATGCAGGCACTTTGGTGGCCGCGGTTCAAGCGCATCGCGCAGTGGTTCGTCGCCGAGGAAACCGCCCGTCGCCGGCTGGTCCGCCGGATCGCGGCGGAAAGCGAAGGGGCGCTGGTGCTCGGCCCCGACGGCAGCTTCACCATCCGGGCGCGCGCCGACCGGGTGGAGCTGCGCCGCACGGGCGGGCTCGGCATCGCCGACTACAAGACGGGCAGCCTGCCGTCGCTTGCCGAGATCAAGGCCGGGCTCAGCCCACAACTGCCCCTCGAGGCGGCGATCGCCGAGGGCGGCGGTTTTCCCGGGCTGGCGGGGCCGATCGAGGCGCTCGAGCACTGGCCGTTGAAGGCGAGCACGAAGCCCGGAGAGATCAAGTCCGCAGCCAAGGCCGAAGAGCTGGAGGCACTGATCGCCACCGCCCGCGACGGCGTCGGCCGGCTCTTCGCCCTCTTCGCCGATCCCGAGACACCGTTCTTCGCCGTGCCGCGCCCCGATATCGCGCCGCGCTACAGTGCCTACGAGCACCTCGCCCGGATCAAGGAATGGCGAGGTTCCGGTGAGTGAGCGGCCGACCCGTGCTCAGGGCATGGCCGCCGATCCGACGCGGTCGGTCTGGGTCACCGCCAATGCCGGCACCGGCAAGACCCGGGTGCTCACCAACCGCGTGCTGCGCCTGCTGCTCGCCGGTGCCGATCCGGAATCGGTCCTCTGCATCACCTTCACCAAGGCCGCGGCCGCCGAAATGGCCGCCCGGATCGAAAAGCAGCTGGCGGACTGGGCGGTCGAGCCGGATGCGGCAAAGCTCGCGGCCGAGCTCGACGCGCTCACCGGCGAGCCGCCCGACCGGGCGGTGAGCGACCGGGCGCGGCGGCTCTTTGCCCAGGTCCTCGACCTGCCGTCCGGCCTCGCGATCATGACCATCCATGGTTTCTGCCAGGGGCTGCTGCGTCGCTTTCCGCTGGAGGCCGGCATCGCCCCGCATTTCGAGTTGATCGACGAGCGCACCGCGAAAGAGCTGCAGATCGAGGCGCGCCGACAGGTCCTCGCCACCTCTGACCCTGGGCTCGGCCGGGCGATCGAGGACCTGGCCGTGCTGCTGGGCGACGCGGCGCTCACCGACGCCATCGGCCAATTCCTCGCCCGCCGCCAGCAGCTGGTGGGTTTGGCCATGGCACACGGCGGTGTCGAAGGCGTAATTGCGGCGATCCACAGGCTGCTCGAGGTTCAGTTCGGCGACACCCCCGAGACGATTGTCAGCCACGCCTGCCGGGCCGAGGAGGTCGACAGCGAAAACCTCGTTTCGGCGGCCAATGCGCTGCTCGGCGCGGCCCCCACGCACGCCAAGCGCGGTCGGACTACGCTCGCCTGGCTGAACGCCGGCGAAGCCGACCGGATGACGCTCTTCGACAATTATGCTCGGCACTATCTGAAGAAAGATGGCGAACCCCTTGCTTCGCTTGGTCCGCCGACGCTCGATCCCGCGCTCTACCGGGCGCTGATCATGGAGCAAGCGCGGCTCGAGCGCGTTGTCCAGGCGCAACGGGCCCTCGAGATCGCCCGCCGTACCGAAGTCCTGCTCACGGTCGGCTATGCCGTCATCGATGCCTATGGCGAAACCAAGCGGCAGGCGGCGGCGCTCGATTTCGACGACCTCATCACACGTTCGGAGATGCTGCTGCGCGATCCGGCCAAGCGCGACTGGGTGCGCTTCAAGCTCGACGCGCGGATCGACCATCTGCTGGTCGACGAGGCGCAGGATACGAGCCCGGCGCAGTGGGCGATCATCGAGCATCTGGTCGAGGAGTTCCACGCGGGCGAGGGGGTGGCGCGTGGCCGGCGGACACTCTTCGTCGTCGGTGACGAGAAACAGTCGATCTACAGCTTCCAGGGTGCCGATCTCGAGGCCTTCGCCGCCGTACGCGAGCGGCTGACCCGGCGTTTCGCCGCTGCAGAGCGCCCGCTGCAACAAGCGGTGCTCGATCTTTCCTTCCGCTCGGGCCCGGCGATCATCGAGGTCGTCGATGCCGTCCTCGGCGATGCCGAGATCCGCGCCGCTGTCGCCGGCGAGGCCGCGGTGGCGCACCAGACCTTCCGCCGCAATGCCCGGAGCACGGTGGAGGTCTGGCCTCTGGTCGAGCCCGCCGAGCGCCCGGCGCGGGCGGCCGAGGGCTGGCAATTGCCGACCGAGCGGTTCGATGCCGATGCGGCCGAGAGCCGGCTCGCGGAGCGGATCGCCCGGACCATCGAGGGCTGGCTCGAGCGTGGCGAGGTGCTCGAAGCCACCGGTGCGCCGATCCGCGCCGGCGACATCCTGATCCTCCTGCAGCGCCGCGGCATTGCCCAAGAGCGCATTCTCAAGGCGCTGAAAGAGCACGATATTCCGGTTGCCGGTGCGGATCGACTCGAACTCACCGACAGTATCGCCGTGGAGGATCTGGTCGCCCTCGGCGAGGCGCTGCTGCTGCCCGAGGACGATCTGACGCTCGCCGCCCTTTTGAAGAGTCCGCTCGTCGGACTCGACGAGGACGACCTCTTCCGGCTCGCCTTCGGTCGCGAGACGGCGCACCTGGTCGATCGCCTGCGCCGCCTGGGCGAACAGGGCGAGGCCCCCTTCGCCGTGGCCTGGGAGCGGTTTCGCGGCTGGCTCGCGATGGCCGACTTCATGCCGCCCTTCGAGCTCTTCGCCCGGATTCTCGGCCCCGAAGGCGGCCGCCGGCGCCTTTTGCAGCGGCTGGGCCCGGATGCGGCCGAGCCGATCGAGGCGTTCCTGGCGCAGGCGCTGGCCTACGAGGAGGGGCATCCGGCATCGCTTCAGGGCTTCATCCATTGGCTGGGTCTCGATGCCGAGAGCCTGAAGCGCGACACCGAGCAGGGCACGGATGCGGTCAGGGTGATGACCGTCCACGGCGCCAAGGGGCTGGAGGCCCCGATCGTGTTTCTTGCCGAGGCGGGACCCTATCGGCCGCAGGAGGCCAAGGACCGGCTGCTGTTCGATCCCGGGACGGGTTTGCCGCTCTGGCGGGCTGGCGCGGGCGAGCGCGATCCGGTCAGCCAGCGGATCGTCGATGCCATCGGCGTGCGGCAGGCGGCCGAGCGCTGGCGGCTGCTCTATGTCGCCATGACCCGCGCCCGCGACCGTCTCTACGTTGCGGGCTGGGCCAAGCGGACGGGCGATGCCGACGGTTCCTGGCACGATGTCGTCACCCGAGCACTCGGGCGGCTTTCCGGTGTCGAGCCCGGCGACGAGACGGGCAGTCTGCGGCTGACGCGCGGGATCGCCGGCAGCGAGGCGACCGCGGCACCGACCGAACGGCCGAAACCGGCACCACCGCCCGCCTGGCTCGACCGACCGCCGCCGCCCGAGCCGGTGCCGCAGCGGCTGGTGCAGCCATCGCGCGAGGCGGCGGCGGCAGTGGCCGCGGGCTCGCCGCTCGCCACGCGGACCGGCGACGCGCGGCTGTTCGGCACCGCGCTGCATCGTTTGCTGCACGAGCTCGCGGCCCAACCGACCGATGCTCGGGACACGGTGCTGGCGGCCCGCCTCGCGGCGTGGCCGGGGCTCGATACGGCCTCGCGCCGCGAGCTTGCACGGCAGGTGAGGGGGGTCCTGGAACTGCCCGCGCTGGCGCCGGCTTTCGCGCCCGGCAGCCGGTCGGAACAGCCGATTGTCGGCAGAGTTGGCGAGCTCGTGATCGCCGGGCAGATCGATCGCTTCGCCGTCACCGAGGAGGCTGTCTACCTCGTCGACTTCAAGTCCAATCGGCTGCCGCCGCCACGTCCCGAGGCGGTACCGCCGACGTATCTCCGCCAGCTCGCTGCCTATGCCGCGCTGTTGCGCTCCCTCTACCCGGATCGGGAGATCCGCGCCGGGCTCGTCTGGACGGCGGTTCCGGCGCTGATGCCGATTCCGGCGGCCGTCCTCGCGGCATACGCGCCGGGCCGGATCGTGGCCGCTTGACGGGCGTCGGTGGCTGATCCAAGACTCGTCGGCCGAAGCGGTATGGCTGGTCCATACCGCACCACCAGCACGGATTTGGCCAGGATGACTGTGCAGCAAACCAGCGACGCCGCGTTCGACAACGACGTCCTGAAATCGTCGACGCCCGTCGTCGTCGATTTCTGGGCGGAGTGGTGCGGTCCCTGCAAGATGATCGCCCCGCATCTCGAAGCCCTCGCCGACGAGATGAAGGACCAGGTGCGGGTCGTGAAGGTCAATATCGACGAGAACCCGCTCACCCCGACGAAATACGGCGTGCGCGGCATTCCCACCCTGATGCTCTTCAAGAACGGCGAGGTCGCGGCCACCAAGGTGGGCGCACTGCCCAAGACCAAGCTGGTCGAATGGGTGCAGGAGAGCATCTGACCTCGCGTTCTCGACCATGCCTGCCGCAGCGCAGCCACCCGCCCACGCCGGACTCCGGGCGTTTCTCGACGAGCATCCGCTGATCGAAGCGGTCGATCTCCTGCTCCCCGACCTCGTCGGCATCCCGCGAGGCAAACGTCTCGACATCGCCGAGCTGGAATCGGCACTCGCGGGTGACGCGGTGTTCTCCAGCACGCTCTATGCCATCGACACCACCGGCGCCAATGTCGACCGCAGCGGCCTGGTCTGGGAGGAGGGCGATGCCGATCGGCCGATCCGCCTCGATTTCGACACCCTGGCACCGGTTCCCTGGTCCGAGACCCGTGCACAGATCATCGGCGGGCTCGACGATTTCGACCGGACACCGTTCTTCGCCGATACCCGCGCGCTGCTGCGCCGGGTGGCCGAAGGCTTTGCCGCCTACGGGCTCGCGCCGGTCACCGCGCTCGAGCTCGAGTTCTATCTCCTCGATCCGGAACTCTGCTCCGACGGGCTGGGCCAGGTACCGGTCAGCCGCCGGCTCGGCCGCCGCTCTCGCGAATGCGAGGTCTACTCCTACGACCGGCTGACCGAGGTCGACGCCTTCCTCGACACGCTCCGCCACTACTGTGCCGCCCAGGACATCCCGGCCAAGGGGGCGCTGTCCGAGTTCGCGCCCGGCCAGTTCGAGGTCAATCTGAAGCACGTGAGCGATCCGGTCACCGCGGCCGATCACGCGCTGCTCTTCAAGCGGTGTGTCAAGGCCGCGGCCGAAGCCACAGGCTATCGGGCCTGTTTCATGGCCAAGCCTTTCGAGACGTTGGCCGGCAGCGGCTTGCACATCCACCTCAGCCTGCTGGACGGCGAGGGCCGCAACGTGTTCGCCGCCGGGGACAGCGGTGAGCGACTGCTGCGCCACGGTATCTGGGGGCTGCAGCAGGCGATGAGCGAATCGATGCTGGCGTTCGCGCCCAACGCCAACAGCTACCGGCGGCTGCAACCGCTCTCCTATGCGCCGACGGCGCCCACCTGGGGCATCAACAACCGGACCGTGGCGCTCAGGGTGCCGGCGGGGCCGGCCGTTGCCAAACGGATCGAGCTGCGCTCGCCGGGGGCGGACGCCAACCCCTATCTGGCGACCGCAGCGATGTTCGCAGGTGTTCTCTACGGCTTGGCGCACAAGGGCGATCCGGGCCCGCCGATCACCGGCAACGCCTATGCCGAGGCCAACCGCACCGTGCCGACCAACTGGGCCGAGGGGTTGCTCGCCTTCGAGCAGGGCGACAAGCTCACCCCTTATTTCGGCGAGCGCTTCAAGACGCTCTACGCCGCCTGCCGCCGGGCCGAGTTCGAGCGCTTCGAGGCGCGACTCACCGCACTCGACTTCGAGTGGTACTTGTCGGCGGTCTGACCTCAGCGTCGGAGCGCTGCTTCCTCGGCGGCCGGAAAGTCGATGTGGATGTGGTTGCGGTCCGGGTCGAAGATGTTGACCTGGATGATCGGAAAGCCCGGCGGCCGGCCGATCTCGTAGGGAATGCCCGCGCCCTCCAGCCGGCCGAGAAAGGCACCGAGCCCGCTGGCGCGGATGGCGAAATGCTCGATCTTGGGGGCTATCGCCGCCGGCTCCTCGGCGACCTCGACGAGGTGCACGATCGGCTCGCCGGCGCAATAGAGCCAAGCACCACCGAACGAGAAGCCGGGCCTGGGGCCGGTCTCCAGGCCGAGCACCTCGCGGTACCAGTCGACCATGGCACCCAGCCGGCTGGTCCTGACATTGACGTGATCGAGCCGCTGCAGACCCATGGTCGTCTCCCTGCTCACTTTGCTGGCCGCCCGCGGCACGATGCCCGCGCACAGCAGCGATAGCACATGCCGCCCGCTCGCTCGATGATTGCCGAAGGCGACAAAGCAGACTACGCGGGACGACCTTCGGGTCCTGCTTCGGCAGCGCTCGGCGCTGCCGGCCGAGCCTCCTGCGGAAACCATCGATGCAAGCTCGCCTCGCCGTGGTCCTGGCGCTGGGTACCACCCAGACCCTCGCCTGGGGCTCCACCTTCTATCTCCCGGCGATCCTGGCGTTGCCCATGGCCGAGACGCTGCGGGTCGAGGTCGGCGTCGTCTACGCCGCCTTCTCGCTGGCGCTGCTCCTTTCCGGTCTCCTCGGCCCGGCCGTCGGCCGGCGCATCGACCGGCTGGGTGGGCGGGACATGCTGGTCGTCTCCAACCTGGTCTTCGCCCTCGGCCTCGGCCTGCTGGCGGCGGCCGAGGGGCCGGCCCTGCTCTTCACGGCCTGGCTGGTCATCGGCGTCGGCATGGCCATGGGCCTCTACGAGGCCGGCTTTGCCACGCTCGCCGGGCTCTACAGGCATGCCGCCAGGGGGCCGATTACCGGCATCACGCTGATCGCGGGCTTCGCCAGCACCGTCGCCTGGCCGCTGACGACCTGGCTCGAACTCACCCTCGGCTGGCGCGGCGGCTGTCTGGTCTGGGCCGCGATCCACCTCTTGCTCTGCCTGCCGCTCAACCGTTTCGTGCTCCCGAAACCCGCCCGGCCGACAGCAGCCCCGGGCGGCGGCTCGACGGCGCTCGACAGCCGGCCGCCGCGCCTGCCGGGCGAGCTGCGGTTGATGGCGACGCTTGCGTTCGCCTTCGCCGCGACCTGGTTCGTCAGCACGGCCTTTGCCGCCCATCTGCCGCGCCTTCTGGTCGAGACCGGGGTCACGCCGGCGACCGCGCTCGGCGCTGCGATGCTGGTGGGCCCGGCACAAGTCGCGGCCCGAATGGTCGAGTTCGCCTTTCTGCCGCGCCTTCATCCGCTGACGGCGGCCAGATTTGCGACCATGCTGCACCCGCTGGGGGCCGCAGCCCTCCTGCTGATCGGTGCACCCGCGGCCTTCGCCTTCACGATCCTGCACGGCGCCGGCAACGGCATTCTCACCATCGCCAAGGGCACGCTGCCGCTCACCGTCTTCGGCCCCGACGGCTACGGCTATCGGCAAGGCCTGATCGCCGCGCCGTCGCGCATCGCGCAGGCCGCCGCCCCCTTTCTCATGGCGCTGGCCATCGACGGGTTGGGGCAGGGCGCGTTGCTGTTTACCGCGGCCCTGGTGCTCACCGCCTGCCTCGCCCTTTTCACCTTGCCGCGGACCACGGCTGCACCCGCTGCCATCGGCCAGCAAGCGTCAGCGAAGCGATAACGGTCGCGCAAAGCTCGGGCAGATCGGCCTGCGAAGGCGAAGACGACCTCGCACCTGCCGTCGCCTGGTCCTCGACAAAGCGGCCCGCTCCGGCAGCCTGCGGCGCGGGCCTCGTGGTCGTGGTCGACAGGGCAGGGGCCTACTGCCCGCCACCCAGATTGTGGACGTAGACGGTGAGCATCTTGACCACGTCGTCCGGCAGGCGGCCCTGCCAGGGTGGCATCACGCCGTGCCGGGGGTTGGTGATCTGCGCGCGGATCTCCTCGCGCTCGCCGCCGTAGAGCCAGACGGCGTCGTTCAAGGCCGGTGCGCCCAACTCGTTCATCCCACTGCCGTCTTCCATGTGGCAGGCGGCACAGTGCAGCTCGAAGTGCTCCGCCCCGGCAGCGGCGAGGTCGGCATCGTGGTCGCGCCCGCCGAGCGCCAGCACGTACTCGGCGACCTCGTTGATCTCCTCGCGCTGCAGAATGCCGTCGGTCCCGTAGGCCGGCATCATCGAAAAGCGGGCATCGACGTCGTCCTCGTTCCGGATGCCGTGATTGATGGTGTAGAGGATCTCGTCGAAGCTGCCGCCCCAGATCCAGGCGTCGTCGGCCAGGGACGGGTAGTGCAGCTGGCCGCCGCCGCCGAGGCCGTGGCAGGTGGCGCAGTTGTCCTTGAAATGCCGCTCGCCACCGTGCACCGCGAAGGCGCGCAGATCGGGGGTCTGGTCGATCTCCTCGGGCGTGAGCTCGGCGATCTGCTCGAGGAACACGGCCTGCGCCTCGCGCGCCTCGGCCAGCCGCTCTTCGAGCGCGACCCTCGAATTCGAGCCGAGGATCCCGGGCAGATGGCCGCGATGCGTCGGCCAGGACGGATAGAGGATCCACCAGAGCACGGAGAAGGCGATGCAGGCATAGAATACCCAGAGCCACCAGCGTGGCATCGGGTTGTCGAGTTCCTTGATGCCGTCCCACTCGTGACCCGTCGTCTGGACCCCGGTGAGCTCGTCCCGCTCAATTTTCTCGGCCATCCTTCTTCTCCTCAGGCGGCCGTCGCAGGTCGTCGGCCGGGTCATCGAGCGGAATTCGCGCGTGCTCTTCCATCTCACGCTGTCGTTTTCGACTGGGCCAGAGCGCGTAGGCGCAGATGCCGAGAAAGATCAGCATCAGCCACAAGCCCCAGAGCGCCGCGGCCCATTCGACAAGCGTATCCATCGAGCGCGCCGGGCCTATTGCCGGAGATCTTCGGTGCGGATGTCGGTGAAATCGACCATCCGACCCAGGATCTGCAGATAGGCGATGATCGCGTCCATTTCGGTCAGTTGCCCCGGCCGGCCGTCGAGCGCACCGATCTGCACCTTCGGGTAGCGGGCGAGCAGGCCGCTGTGGTCGGCATTCGGATCGGCCTGGGCGCGAAGATCGGCCCAGGCATTGTCGATCATCTCGTCGGTATAGGGCACGCCGACGATGCGCAGCGCCCGCAGGTGGTCGGCGATGTCCTCGTAGCCGAGGTTGCGGTCGAGCATCCAGGGATAGCCCGGCATGATGCTCTCGGGCACGACCGAGCGCGGGTCGACCATGTGCGCCACGTGCCAATCGTCGGAGTATTTGCCGCCGACCCGGGCGAGATCGGGGCCGGTGCGCTTGCTGCCCCACTGGAACGGGTGGTCGTACTTGCTCTCGGCCGCCAAACTGAAGTGACCGTAGCGCTCGATCTCGTCGCGGAACGGGCGGATCTGCTGGCTGTGGCAGGTGTAGCAGCCTTCGCGGATGTAGATGTTGCGGCCGGCGAGCTCCAGCGGTGAGTAGGGCCGCACCCCTTCGACATCCTCGATCGTGGTCTCGATCTTGAACAAGGGCACGATCTCGACCAGACCGCCGATTGCCACGGTGATCAGGATCAAGATCGCGAGCAGCATGCCGCGGGTCTCGATCTTGCCGTGATGCTTCATCAGGCTCATGGCGGCGTTCCCTTATTCGGCCGGCTGCGCTTGGGCGCGGGCCGGTGGCGTGTAGCCCTCGCGTTCGGCGGCGCTGATTTCGCGCCGCGTCGTGCGGATCAGGTTGTAGACCATGATCAAGGTACCGGTGAGGAACAGCACGCCGCCGAAGGCCCGGATCACGTAGTAGGGATGCATCGCCGCCACCGTCTCGATGAACGAGTACTGGAGGAAGCCGAGGCTGTCGTAGGAGCGCCACATCAGGCCCTGCATGATGCCCGACACCCACATCGCGGTAATGTAGAGGACGATCCCCAGCGTCGCGATCCAGAAGTGCCACTCGACCAGCCTGAGCGAGTAGAGCCGCTCGGCCCGCCAGAGCCTGGGGACGAGATAGTAGACCGCGCCGAAGCTGATGAAGGCGACCCAGCCCAGGGCACCCGAATGCACGTGGCCGACGGTCCAGTCGGTATAGTGCGAAAGCGCGTTGACCTGGCGGATCGACATCAGCGGGCCCTCGAACGTGCTCATGCCGTAGAACGCGACGGAGACCACGAGGAAGCGCAGGATCGGGTCGGTCCGCAGCTTGTCCCAGGCACCCGAAAGGGTCATCAGGCCGTTGATCATGCCGCCCCAGGACGGCATCCAGAGCATCACCGAGAAGGTCATGCCGAGCACCTGCGCCCAGTCGGGCAGCGACGTGTAGTGCAGGTGGTGCGGCCCGGCCCAGATGTAGAGGAAGATCAGCGCCCAGAAGTGGATGATCGACAACCGATAGGAGTAGATCGGCCGGTTCGCCTGCTTCGGCACGAAATAGTACATCATGCCGAGAAAGCCGGCGGTCAGGAAGAAGCCGACGGCGTTGTGGCCGTACCACCATTGGGTCAGCGCGTCCTGCACGCCGGAGAACAGCGAGTAGCTCTTCACCCCGAACCACGACACCGGCACCGCCAGGTTGTTGACGATGTGCAGCATCGCGATGGTGATGATGAAGGCGAGGTAGAACCAGTTGGCGACGTAGATGTGCGGCTCCTTGCGCCGCAGCACGGTGCCGAGGAAGATCGCCAGGTAGATGACCCAGACCAGCGTCAGCCAGAGGTCGACATACCATTCGGGTTCGGCGTATTCGCGGCTCTGCGTGACCCCGGTCAGATAGCCCGTGGCCGCGAGCACGATGAAGAGCTGGTAGCCCCAGAACAGGAAGCGGGCGAGCAGCGGGCCGCCGAACAGGCTCGCCCGACAGGTCCGCTGCACCACGTAGAGCGAGGTACCGAGCAGCGCGTTGCCGCCGAAGGCGAAGATCACCGCCGAAGTGTGGATCGGGCGAAGCCGTCCGAAGCTGGTCCACTCGAGGTCGAGGTTGAGCCAGGGATAGGCGAGCTGAAAGGCGATGATCACGCCCATCAGCATGCCGACCACACCCCAGAACATGGTCGCGATGACGAAGAGCCGGACCACACCTTCGTCGTAGATGTTGTCCACGCGAGTTTGCGGGGCAGAGAGGACCGCAGCCATGTCGTTCTCCTGGTTGACGCCCCGTCACCGCCGACGCGCGCCGCATCACCGTTCACCCGGGGGCTTGGTATGCCCTGCCTGGAATGGTGGACATTGATCCAAGTCAAACCCTTGTGAGGCGCGTTGCACTACGAACAGGGTGTCTTCGCAAGCCCGACGCCGCTTCGCGGGCAACGTGTCGCGGCGACGGCGTAGTCGGCTGTCCGGAACAGCGGGCATTTCTGTTGCAGAGCGGCGGCAATTACACCAAGACGATGCGAACCCCGGCGCCGGGGGAGGCGCTCGACAGGTCGAAGGGGAGATCTGAGGATGGCGGAGGAAGTCGTACCGGTCTTCGCCCAACGCAGCATCAAAGTACGCAAGCTGGAGCTGGACCAGCCCTGGTCGTGGCTGCGCAAGGGCTGGCGAGATTGTTTGAAGACGCCGCATGTCAGCTTGACCTACGGTGTGCTCGCGGCGGTCACCGGCTACATCATCACCTGGGGCCTGTTCGCCTTCGACGCGCCCTATCTGGTGCTGCCGTTCATCGCCGGGTTTCTGATCGTGGGGCCGATCCTCGCCGTCGGGCTCTACGAAGCGAGCCGACGCACCGAGGCGGGGCAGGGCACCTCCCTCAAGCAGGCACTCGCCGCCTTCCAGCGCAACACCAGCCAGATTGCGCTGATGGGCATGGCGCTGCTGCTGTTGATGATCTTCTGGGCGCGCATGGCGGCGATCCTGTTCTTCCTCTATTTCGGCCTCGAGCCGCCGGACTTCTCCAACCTGTTCGTCGCGACCTTCCTCTCGGCGAGCAGCTGGCCGTTCTTGGTCATCGGCACGACGATCGGGGCGGGCTTTGCGATCTTCGCGTTCGCGATCAGTGTCGTGTCGATCCCGCTCCTGCTCGATCGACCCGACGCCAACATCATCGAGGCGATCGCGACCAGCGTGCGGGCGGTGCAGGCGAACTTCGTGCCGCTCCTGTTCTGGGCCGGGCTGATCGTCGTCTTCACCCTGGCCGGGTTGATCACGCTCTATCTCGGCTTGATCGTCACTCTGCCGCTGATCGGCCACGCCTCGTGGCACGCCTATCGGGATATTGTCGCCCACGACGAGAGCTGATACCCGTGCCGCGGCGTCCGTCCGCCCCTCCGGCAGCCCACTGCCGAAGGATCGGTTCGGGCGCCCGAATGTCACAGCAGCAACCGCGCGGCGGTCCAGTGTTAGGGGAGCACGACACTTGGGTAACAACAACATGGTGAAGGGCGGCGGCGGTATCGTGTTGGCCGCCGTCGGCGCCTATCTGCTCAACAGCGGGACGGGCCCGTTCATCCTCGGGCTGATCGTCCTGATCGTCGGGATCGGACTCGTCGTGCACCTGCTGTTGAGCACGACCGAGGCGGACGGCAAGGGCGACAGCGGCGCCACGGGCGGCGCGGCGTCGGGCTCCGGGCTCGCCGGGCTCGCCGGGATGTTCGATTTTTCGGGGGTGAGAAACCTGCCGGCGATGAACCGCTGGGTGGCGGGTGCGCTGATGGGTGTCCTGTCCATGGTCGGGCTGTTTCTCTACAGCCGGGCGAGCGACGGGATGTTCGGTCTGTTCGGGGCGCTGTTGTTCTTTTTCGGCCTCGCCGTGATCATCGTCTTCGTGCACCAGGCGACCGATTACTCACACGAGCATCATTCGAAGAGCGACGAGGACAGCCCCTCGGATCAAGGGCCGGCCGCCGCCTGAGGTGGCCAGCACCGGCTGGCGCGACGAAGAGGTCGCCCGCCATCGTTATCGGCAGGCTCTACGAGCGCTCGGTGGTGCCGCGCCTCGTCCATTGGGGCATGCGCAGCGAGCGGTTGCAGCCCTTTCGCGCCGCCACGGTGGCGGCGGCGCGCGGCCGGGTGCTGGAGATCGGCATCGGCTCGGGGCTCAACTTTCCGTTCTACGGGCGCGATGTCGAGGAGGTTGTCGGCATCGACCCCGCCGAGCCGCTGCTCGCCCGGGCCGGCAAGGCCGGCGGTTGGATGCCCTACAAGATCCGGCTGATCTGCCAGAGTGCCGAGCATCTGCCCTATCCCGACCAGAGCTTCGACAGCGTGGTCACCACCTGGAGCCTCTGCTCGATCCCCGATGTCGAGGCGGCACTCGGCGAAGCCCGGCGGGTGCTGCGTCCGGGCGGGCGGTTCGTCTTCATCGAGCACGGTGCGGCGCCGAGCCCCGGGCTCTACCGTTGGCAACGTCGCTTGACGCCGGCGTGGCGCCGTCTCTCCGGCGGCTGCCATCTCGATCGCCGCCCCGACCGGCTGCTGGAGCGGGCGGGCTTCACACTCGAAACCCTGAAGACCGGCCACCTGTTCGACGGGCCGCGGCTGGTCACCTTCCACTATCGCGGCATCGCCCGCCGCTGAGCACGGTTCTGCTTCCGGGCGAGTGGCCGTTTCACCTTTGCCAAGCGCTGCCGGCCACGTCATAGTCGGCGGCCGACGACGAGGAGGGGACATGCGGGAAGTGACCGTCGCGGCCACGCAAATGGCCTGCAGCAGCGAGCGTGACGGCAACTTGGCCAAGGCCGAGGCACTGGTTCGTCGGGCCGCACGGCAGGGGGCCGAGATCGTCCTTTTGCAGGAGCTGTTCGAATCGGTCTATTTCTGCAAGGAGCAGTCGCCGGACCATTTCGCCCTGGCGCATGCGTTCGAGGGCAACCCGTTGCTGGCGCGGATGAGCCGGCTGGCGGCCGAGCTCGGCGTCGTCCTGCCGGTCAGTTTCTTCGAGCGCGCCAACAACGCCTTCTTCAACTCGCTGGCGATGATCGACGCCGACGGCCGGGTGATGGGTGTCTACCGCAAGAGCCACGTTCCGGACGGGCCCGGCTACCAGGAAAAGTACTACTTCACCCCCGGCGATACCGGCTTTCGCGTCTGGCAGACGCGCTACGGCTGTCTCGGGGTCGGGATTTGCTGGGACCAGTGGTTCCCCGAATGTGCCCGGGCCATGGCGGTGATGGGCGCCGAGCTGCTGTTCTATCCGACGGCGATCGGCAGCGAACCGCAGGATCCGACCCTGGACAGCCGCCACCACTGGCGCCGGGCGATGCAGGGCCACAGTGCGAGCAACTGCATGCCGGTGGTCGCCGCCAACCGCACCGGCCGCGAGACCGCCGAGCGGACCAGCGTCGCGTTCTACGGCACCTCGTTCATCACCGACGCGACGGGCGGGATCGTGGCCGAGCTCGGCCAGGAGGAAGGTGTCGTCACCGCCAGCTTCGATCTCGACGCACTCGCCAAGGCGCGTGCCGCCTGGGGCCTGTTCCGCGACCGCCGCCCGGACCTCTATCTGCCGCTCCTGACCCTCGACGGCCGCGAAGCCGGCCTGTAGCCGCCGAGCGGCTAGCGGGGCGGCGGCCGCGTCCCGTGCCGCGGGCGGGATCGGCTTTCCCGGGCCTCGAGCGGCACGATCCGGCCGAAAAGGCAGGGCTGTCCATTGCCATAGCTGCCCCCATGCCCGGGCAAAAATTGGATAAGAAAGATTATGACAAATAAATCACGAGACTGCCGATCGATCCGCGCCCTGCCGCAACCACAGCTACTCGAGCCCCGGACCCGCTCGACAGTGCTGCCTGCGTTTGGCCGGCTGTGCGGGTTGCATCGATGCCGTTTCGCTCGGGTGTTCCCGAACCAGCGGTCGAGGCCACGGACCATCGCCCCGACCATCAACGCGACAACCGTCCAGACGGTGGTCGATCGGCACCGCACCTCGGACGGTGCAACCTCGAAGCCATCCACGCAGCAGACGACGACACACGGCAGGTCGACGTGGTGTTCCGCGACCACGACCTCCGTGAGCTCACGGCCGATCGGCGGGACGAAGGCCGGGCCAGTCGGTGACGATGCAGCCGCTCACACGGCGCCGCCCGAGAGGAAGGCCGTGGTGGCGATGCCGTGGTCACCAGGATCAGCATCGGGCCGAGCCATGCGTCGACCTCGACCATGCGGCCGAACGCGGTGACCACGAGGATCGAGGAGCCCTGCCGGACCGGGGCGAGTTCCTGTTCGAAAGCGGCGAGCGCGTCGTCGAAGCCGGTCGAGAACCGGCCCAGGCGCCTGCTTGCGCTGCCCTCCCTGCTTGCGCTGCCCTCGTTGTGGTATCCCGGCCGTGGAAGCCCGAGGCGGCGATGCGACGGGCAACCGTTGATCATGCCGGGGCGCCACGAGCGGACGGGTGAAGATGCGCCAGCGGCTGAGCAAGAGCGTGATCGATGCGGAAACGGATATCGATCATACGAGGCATTCTATCCTAGATCGGCCTATCCGTCAAGGTGGGCTCGGGATCGTTCGGCATATTCTGGAGGTCGGGTGCCCTGCCCTCGCCGCTGTCGATGGTGAGCAGCCTGTCGCTCGCCACGCGAGTTGGATGAAAGCCGGGCGCAGGCTGGGATTCGCGGCAACGGGTGCGGCATCCTGTCAGCTCGGGTTCGTTCGCGGGACCCCGGGTTCGCTCGTCGGATTCTCGGGTTCATTCGTCGAAATCGGGCCCGATTCCCGGGTTCGATCGCCCTTTCATCGGGTTCGTTCGCAGGTTCTTCGGTCGAAATGTGACGGTATATGAACCATAAGCGATCGTGATGGCGCACAGAACGGCGCAGATTATGACAAACGAGTCGGTATATGACGCATCGCTCGGGTTCATGGTTCATATACCGACTCGTTTCTCGGGTTATGCGTCATATACCGACTCATCAATCGGCCGATTGTCGGAATCCTACAAAATGGCATAAGCGTTGCTTATGATCAAAATTCGCGGCCGCTGGTATTTATGGGCGTATTTTTTTGCATTCAGAGGATTCTCCGGCGGAAAATGGCCCGCCAGTTTCCCACCAAACGCTCTTTCCTGGCGAAGCTCGGGGATTTTCTCGTCGTGACCCAGGACAAAAGGCGGGGAAGATGATCTTCCCCGCGCCCCATCGGCATTTTCTCGATCGTGCGCGGCGCCGTAGAGGGGTCGTCGGGAGAACTATTCTACAGTACCTATGTGTGTTAAGAGAAAGTTCGTGATTTTCATTCAATATCGCGAATGGTGGAACAGGACTCGCCCGGGTGGAGGGCGTGGGATGGTTATGGGGTGGGCGGTCGGGGGGAATGCGCGGAGGAACGTCGGATCCTTCGTCAAGCCGCAGACGATCGGTGCTCACGTAGATCACTACGCTGCGCGCCGATCGCTTTGCCTTCCTTGGCTGCGACGTTCCTGCGCACATTCCTTGGGGGGCGTCGGGGCGCGTGGCTAGGAAAATAGATTGATTATTGGTTTATATTCCTTTATCGGGTGCGCCGTGACGGAGTTTTGGGAGAAAAGGGATGGCTTTTCAGTCGAATGGGCTGCGGGATGCGTTCGAGGGGCAGGGGGACGCGGGTTTCACCGTTTGGAGTTATGCGACCTTCGATCCGCTCGAGGCGGTGCTGACCTCGGGCTATTTCAACAGCTGCAAGCGGCTGGCGGTGGGGGATCTGATCTTCGTCGGCACGCGGCCGCGGCCGGTGACCAGTGCCTGGATGGCGGCACAGAAGCAGACGCCGATCCGCAGAGCACTTCTGATGGTGGCCGATCGCGACGCCTGGGGGCAGATCAACGTCCGCCTGGTCCAGGATTATGGTGGGCCGGGCGACGTGGATGCGCCGATGGGCTCGGGTGCTGCGGAGGTGAAGCGCGGTCGCGGCCGCCCGCCGAAGTCCGGCACACTCAGCACAGCAGGTGGCCAGTGATGAGCAGTTCGAGCGAGCCTCGGCTCGCCGCTATTGAATTCAGCCCGTTCACCCACGCGCCGCCGCGGGTCGAGACCGCCTTCTTTCCCCTCCCCCCGCCGGAGACCGCCACCTTGCCGAAACCACCCCTGGGCACCACGCACGGGCAGAAAGCCCGGCCTACGCGGCCCCACCGCCCGAACCTCCTGGCGATGGGCATGCTCTGCGGCCAGGACGCCGACCTGCTCGATGCCCGTGCCGCAGCGGCGCACACGCTGCACGTCGAAGCCGACCGCACCGCCCGAGACGCAGAGACCGCGGCAGCCGCCCGCCTGGCCTCGCCCGGCACAACACGGGCGCATCAACCTCCGACCACGGCACCCGCAGACACACCTTCTTGCCCTACGACACTGGCTTCGCCAGGGACGCCGGCCGACGGGAAGGCGGAATGGCGCCGGCAGACGATCACCGCTCTCGCCGAGCAGGTCCAGGCCACCCACCTTCAGCGCCGCCGCCTCACCGACGACCTCGCCGCCCTCGACGACAAAGAGAAAGCGCTGCGCCGGCAGCTCACCGAGCTGCTCGGGCGCTGAACGACGAGGACAGTAAGCGGGGAAGATGATCTTCCCCGCGCCCCAACGTCTTTTTTGGTGACGCTCGACCGGTATACGTCGGAATTGGTCGGCTGCATTTTACAGCTATACCATGTGTTAAGGGAAAATTCGAGATTTTCACGTAATCTGCCGAATGGTGGAACAGGTCCGGCGCCGAGCCAAGAAGCCAAGGCGGTTGGGGTGGGTGGTCGGGAGAGGTGTTGGGGATGTCGTGACAGATGATGCAAGGCTGGGGGGCGTGGTCGTGGGTGATGAAGTGCGGATGGAGCGGGCTGCGGCGAGAACGAAGGCTGGGGGGCGTGGTCGTTGGTCAAAAAAGATCTGATAAGGGGCGATTGCGCGCGGAAGTTTCTGGGGGTCTTCAGATGGTTGGGTTGGTTCTTCGGTGGTGATTCGGCGGCGGCTGCCGGTTTTTTTGGAAATTCGGGTGGTTTTCCGGCGAAAATGGCCGGGGGGAATGCGCGGAGGAACGCCGGATCCTTCGTTTGGGCTGCGGTTATTCTTGGGGCCTACCGGCCGGTCGGCCTACATGAGGCGTGTGCTCACCTACGTCGGTAGGCTCCGCGCGACTTGTCTTGCCTTCCTCGGCTGCGGCGATCCTGCGCGGATTCCGTGCGACACGGTGGTGATGGTGGCTGTTGACAAAATAGGAAGATTTCCTTATTGTCTCCCCCGGTAGCGGATTGCTGGAGAAGCGGCATGGCTGGTTCGGGGATCGGGGATGGAGCATTGCTTCGGGTGGAGACTTTGGCGGGGGTTCCGCTGTCGATCGAGGTGATCGATGCAGCGGCGCCTGTGGATGTGCGGGTGGAGGCGTTTCACGGGGCGTCGCACGGCACGGTGGGTCTTCTGCCTGGGGTGCCGGGTGGGCGGCAGGCGGTATTTCGCTATGTGCCGCAGGGCGGTTTCGTCGGGGTCGACGCGTTCGGCTATCGGCTCGCCGGCGACGATCCGGGGGCGATGCGCTGGGTGGAGGTGCGGGTCCGGGCGGTCAATCGGCGGCCGGTGGCGGCGGGCGACGTGGTGCTGGTCGAGGGTGACGGGCCGGTGACGTTCGATGTCCTGGCCAATGACCGGGACCCGGACGACGACGACGTGCGGATTTCCGGGTTCACGATGCCCCGGCACGGGAAGCTGGTGTTGGATGCCGAACAGCGTTTCAGCTACTGGCCGGGGCCCGGCTTTGTTCAATATCCGAGCCTGGGCGGGCACGACAGCTTCACCTACAGCATCCGGGACATCCGAGAGCCGGGCGACGGCCAGGTCGGCACGGCCGAGGCGCAGGTGACGCTGCTGCGGCCAGCCGTGGTGCCGCCGCCGAACACCCCTCCCCTCGCCACGCGCGACGCTTTGGTAACACCGCGGGACACGGCCGTCTCGATCGACGTCCTGGCCAACGATACGGACGCGGACGGTGATCCCTTGCGGGTGGTGGGGCTGACGGTACCGCGGCACGGCGCGGTGGCCCTCGAGCCCGACCAGTCGGTGACCTATACGCCGGCGCCAGGTTTCGTGGGCATCGACGACTTTACCTACACGATCGGCGACGGACGTGGCGGAACCGATTTGGGGATTGTGGCAATAGAAGTGACGGCCTAGCTGCCGCACCGCCGATCGTCGTTCAGCGCTGGAACGCGAGAAAGCCCGCTTCTTCGGAGACGGGCCTTTTCATACGCTATCCGGGTGATTTGATTAAGATTCTCCTAAAATCTGCGCCTTAAGGGAAAAGTCGGAATCTTCATTTAGACTCACGAATGGTGGAACAGGTGGCGCGCCGAGGTAAGAACAAGGGCGGTGGGGGTGGGTGGTGGGAGAGTGGTTGGCAGATTAGTGCCAGGATTGGAAAGGCTGGCGGCATTTGGGCGGCGGCGGGGAGGTGCCGGGTCGGGGTTTTGGTGTTCGGGGATGAAGGGCTGCTGTGGTAAGGTGTGATCGGTATTGATAGGCAGCGGGGTTGCCATGGCGAGTGCCTTGCCGAAGCCTTGGACGGTGGATGAGTTTCTCGCCTGGGAGCGGGAGCAGACGGAGCGGTACGAATTCGTCGACGGCGTCGTTCGGATGATGACCGGCGGAACGTTGGCGCACACGATCGTCAAAGGTAACCTTTTCGCCGCGTTGCGGGCGCGTGTGGCCATGCCGTGTCGGGTGCTCGTCGATGGCGCCAAGGTGGTGACGGCGTCGGCGACGCTCTATCCGGACGTTCTGGTCACGTGCTCGCCGGTGGTCATGGCCGACGACACGGTGCGCGAGCCGGTGTTGATCGCCGAAGTGCTATCGCGAAGCACCGCCGGTCATGACAGAGGAGCCAAATGGTTGGCCTATCGCGAGATCCCCAGCCTCGCGCATTATCTTCTCGTCTGGCAGGATCGGGCACAAGTCGAGCTCTTCTCACGCCAGGATGGCGGCGGCTGGGAACTCGCGATTGTCGAGGCCCCCGCCCTGCTGCGGCTCGAACCGCTCGGTGTCGAGCTGGACATCGGCGAGCTTTATGCGGGATTGGAGATCTAGAGTCCCCTCAGAGCGGGCGAGAAGGTAGGAAGCGGGGAAGATGATCTTCCCCGCGCCCCAACGGTTTTTTTGGTGACGCTCGACCGGCATGCGGTTCGCTCGTGTTAACAGTATTGTACAAGATTTTTGCGTGTTAAAGGAAAATTCGAGATTTTCACATAATATGCCGAATGGTGGGATAGGAGCCTCTCCGGGCCAAGAGAGCGGCCTGCGCGCCAGAAGACGGCGCCCTTCGGGTTCCGCCGTAACGGGCGGGGACCGCGGCAGATCTCTTCGCCGATGCATCCAGCATCGCCTTCGTCCATCTTTCTTGTCCGCGCCCGACACGCCGAAACGCAGCCCACAATCATGGCCCGGATAGCCCCCTGGGTGTCGCGCCGAGGTAAGAAGCGAGGGCGGTTGTGGTGGGGGGGCGGGAGAGTGGTGGGGGTTCCTGGGATCGACTGGGAAGAGGTGAGCACGTGAGATCGGCAGAGGTCAAACGCTTCCGAGGATAAGCGGATCGCGCGGCGCGGGCAGATCGGACTGGCCTGACGAGCAAGCTGGAAATGCCGAGGTGGCCCAGACGACTGAGCCCGCGGGCGATTAGGGCCATGGCCGAAGAGATCCGCGAGATTCGTAGGAAGAGCAAGCAGTTCGCCGACGAGCTTGCGGAGCCTGATCGGCAGCGGTGAGAGTTGCAGGCCAAGCTGATGGCGCTGCTCAAATCGTGCGGAAAGCGCGGTGGGGGTCGGGACGCGTGGAGCAACGACTCCGTCCTGCCGATTGACCCCTTGCAAGGCAATGCGGCCAAATCGCCCAAATCCCCGCAAAGCGCTACAGTTCACAAATATTTCTTGCGACTATGCCACACCCCATTGCCGCCCAGTCAGTAGAAAATATGCCCAATAAACTCGAATGATATATACCCTGTCAACTCACTCTCCAAACCCAAATTACTATTTTTTGTGAAAACTTTAAGGTTTTGATCATCCGCCATCAAAGATATTTCACCAATACGATCAGATGACTCCGAACTGACCAATAAATCTTCCAAGCGCACGCCATCCCAAGATAACTTAAACGCTCCACGAGCTCCAAAGCGAACGTCTGAGCCAAATTGGAGAATAACATGCAGAACACCCTGCGCCCATTTCCCAATAGAGAATAAAACAATCGGGCTCCGTTGGAGATCACTGAGCTCGCGTATACTAGTCACCTCTAGAATTCCGTATAGATCCGACTGAAACAACCGACTCCCACGCTCAACTCCGACCTCCCGACCGGCGAATCCGCGATAGCTATTCTGGCGGAGAACAACACCACCGCAAGCCGGAAGCACACAAACCGCGCTATCCGAGTTACCCACCGAGGCGCTCAATGTATTCCCCGAAAACTCAACGCCACTGAACGATAAGTTATCAACTATTCTTTCCCAAGACCCCCTAAATGTATTCCCACTAATCTTTGCTGAAACGTCTTCTCTCACATGCGACGCCGAGCCGCTCAAACCAGTAAGAAGCAAGCGCCCACAATCCTTAAACAAGTTGCCAGAAATCACTATCCCTGAAGGCGGTGGCCTGTCCGGCCGCCGTACTTCTACCCCAATCAATCCAGCTCGTGCGAAACGCGTGAAAGAATTATTCGCGATCAAAATTCCAGAAGAGTTCAAAATCAAAAAAGCCGCTTCTGTCTGAAGACTCTTACCATCATCGCTTGCGCCTTCGCAACAATTATTCGCGAAAATCACGTTACTGCTCGAATCTTCGACATGCAATGCTTGATATCTCATGTTGCGAAACGTATTTCCTGTAATTACCACACCGCCTGAAACGCCTGCCAAATCGACCCCAAAGCCACTATTAGTTTGATCGGAGGTCTGACACGAAAGCACGTTGTTCGCGATAACCACGTCCGATGCGGAGCCTAAATTAAACAAAATGCAATCTGCTGTTGCATTAAGAATAGAGTTACCTGTAATCCGAACTCGCTGCACGTTAGAGTCATTAAATATCACTCCATACCGACTCTCTGGAAAGTAGTTCGCTTCAATCACGACGTCTGCTAAAGTTTTTCCCAACACACTGATGCCATACGATCTTGGGCCGAAAATTGTATTCCCGCGAATCAACACATTAGAAGCGCCATCTTCGAGAACGACAACACGCCAGCCAGCTTCATTGCCCTGATAGTCATTTCCGATTGTCAAATCCTCAATCGCACAATCTGCACTCACACGCACAACCGCCTGACCTGATCCTGCATGCCGTCGGAATATGCGTGAAGAATTCCTGCCTTGCCCAATTAATCTGGTACCGGGAGGGAGCAACAAATCTCCGGTGGCCCTTTCTGTTCCTTCAAAAATATAGGTTCCCTCGGGCACACAAACTGTTGCGGCTACGTCAACCGCGGCTCGGAATGCCAGCAAATCGTTGGCGATCCCGTCTCCGATTGCTCCGAAATCCCTAACGCTGACGGTTTCACTAAGCTTGCTAGCTGTAGACCTGATATATTCACTACCGCTCAGTCCATAGCCGACTCGGTCGGCTGTCGCGAGGACTCTTGGCATCTTCCCTCCAAACCAGTAGAAGCCTGCCTGCATCAGGCCAACTAACGAGATAATCCTCCCCGTTCTCGAATGACGCCAACACGACGCCGCAGTCATAATCGCTCGGTCGTGCTGCGACGACCGCGGAACAGTGAAAAAACATGCGGCGAGTCAGCCGCATATTTTCCAGAAAATACGGTGTAACCCTTCAGATGTTAAGCAAGAACGAACAGTAGTCCCCCGATCCGCACTAGTACTCTTACGAGACAATCGCTTCTCGACCTCCTGCAATTCGCTTACCATACGCAGTCGAACAGACAACTAATCACCTCAAAGAAATCCGGTTGCCATCGTTGCCCAGGCGCCAAAGCGGGATTATAAAAAAGAGATTGAAAAATGGCGAAATAAAAAGCGGCTGTGAAAATAAAACAAGCGCAAGCGCGCTTGGCAGAACTCCAATTGCCCAATACAACGTTCTTTTACCTTCCAAAAATGGGGAAAAGTAAAAGATTAAAAACGAAACGAACCCAATAAGACCGATAGAGTCCACAGCTGCTAATAATGACGTATCTACTACACCCAAATGCGCCCTAAACATTCCCTCCCCAACTAATAACGTACCCCAATCAACCCAAGCCTCGCGCATCGATTCCAACCGATACAATATAGAACGCTCGGCAAATTCTGATTTGTCAATTATGCCAATATCTGGCGTGTAGAAAAGCGCCAAGATCGTTACCGGGAGTAAAAACACAAAAGCAACAGCCGAAACCATCTGATATTTCGCCTTAATACGAGCACAGAAAATAAAGAAAACAGAAATGATCGCTAGCGCGGGCGCCAATGTCGAAAAGGTCAGTATCATGCCAAAGGCGATTGATAGCTGCCTCCAGAGCCGACATCGATTCTGTTCACCAATAAAAATTGCTATCGCTAGAAAGACTGGCGCGATCCCTGCTTCTCGAAACCAAAATGATTGTCTCGGGATAGAGATCCCTGAAATCCAAGTCCAATGATAGACCGTCGACACGGGTAGATACAATTCCATCACAACGTGATAACCATAATCGACTCGACCCATGCTCAATGCTGGAGCAAATCCCGCGATTATTAAAAAAAATGTAATTATCCCCGATAAGCTGAGCAAAAGAATGATACTATGGTACAGACTGCAAAATCGGCTTAGCGAATTTCTATCCGCAATTAAAACGGCCGCCGCAATGACTATTGCAACATGACTGATAATCGTGTTGAATACAAAGTCTGCTCTTCCGACAGTCGAAAATGCGGCATTGAGGAACAAGAAAACCCAAAGCCCCATTAAGATACTGATTCTCAAAAAATCACTCGGTTGAAAGTTCCGAAGCAATAACGGGCGAAATGCTATAATTAACAATGATCCAGATAATATAAATAACGAGCCGAAAATTGCAAAAAGCTCTCCAGCCATCGTTGGACGCTCAAAAAAACAGCCCAGAACGATAAGAAGTACGCCAGCTTGAGGCAGGACGAAAGGCGCCTGCCGTGAACGGCCTTCCAATACAGTGCGGCGCTTGGCTCGTTTAACTGATGGCCGCAATCTCTCTACCACTATTGGCTGTATTTTCTTTGATCTCGCCATCACCTTCGACCAGAGCCCTCTCCGGCAACATCGCCCGCACGGCGAATAATAATTTCGCCAAATCGATTCATTCGAAGTGGATTAATAAATTCTCTATGTTGTCTGCTGTCCACAACAAATGGCGTAAGTATATCAGTCCGAATAATCTCAGCAACTGCTGCGACGTCGTCTGGGTCAACAACCCGTCCGAGCTTTTTCTCCGATGTAATGCGGCCAACTACGTCCTTATTGCTGGCAATAACTGGTATCCCACGGGCCGCGGCCTGCACCAGTACACCGCTTGATCCCCGATAATTTCCGTTATAGGTCAATAAGATGCAATCCGCCTCATCAATTACGCCAATGAATTCTTGATCTGACAACCGACGATCCAGAATGAGAATATGTATACCTTTATGGCTATCTTTAAGGCTAGCCACTCTTTTGCAACAATCCTCCTTGAAATCAGCACTTTCAAAGCTCCCAGCGATCACCAGCAGAAATAGCCGACAAATGCCTTCAGGAAGCAGCTCAATCGCGTCCAAGACCTGCTCAATTCCCTTTTTGCGGGGCTTGAGGGCACCAATAATCGCAAAAATTCGCCTTCCTTCGCGACGCGCACAATCGACAACGTTACGAATTTCGGTGGGGGCGTCGCCCGTAGTAAAATCAATTGGTTCTGGCAAATAGCTTATCTTCCCTCTTGTCCATTCCTCAGCTCGCAGAGCATCTGCCACGGTAGCATCCAACACGTAGACGCGCTCAAGATTTTTCCTAGCGAAGGCCATCCGATATAATATTCGGCGATAGGATGGCCATCTCAGCACCGGAAGGCTGGGAACTCTAAACCATATCCCGGACAGCGGCATCCTTGCCAATCCGAGTGCGACTGGGAGCAAGGCCTGATCAAGCCAGCTGTGAAACACGCCGCCTTCGTTCTGAAGGCGCGCATTTCGCTCTCCGTCAAGAAGTTGCCAAAGCCCACGGAGCACCAGGTTGCGGTGGCTGCAACGCCGGAGTTCGCGTTCACTCAGCGCACAAAATTTTACCCTGTCAAAAGACAAGCCACCCATCTGGTCAATGAGTTCATAGCTCGAAGCAACTATCAACGGTCTCGCCGCCACTCCGGCCGCCTTAACAACTTCGCGAAGATAAAACGCATGATGACCGCTTGCGTAAAACGGCGCAAAATATAACATTAGAACACTTTACTCACAAACTCTCACGAACGAAGACCTCTCAAATAGGGCCTGTTTTTTGTGGCCAAGATACCACTTATATGGTAATGCGCTGCTGATGACGATATTTTCCTTAAAAACATTTTTGTATTCTAAACTCAACGCACTAGATACATAGCGTCAGCTAACGAAATTTTATCAAAAATTCTCAGCTTCCCCCCAACTGTTGCATCATAAATAGCACGGCCGGCGTCTTTATAAGCGCTACGCGCTAGTCGATAGCCTCTTTCGCATTCAGCTAAATCGGGCGTGCCCCAATACGTGCCAGCGCTAAAATAATTCGGGTCAAAATGATTACCATCTGGCCCTTCAATTTTTTCATAACTCAGTGATGGACCTTTATAGCTAAAATTATGATCGATACCAAGCAATATTACCGGATTGGCTCCCATCCAAAAAGCCATCTGCAAAGCGGTATAGGTTACGGTTGCCCCGGTTCCAAATCCGTCTACAGCGTCGAATGAAAACTCGCTGCTGGAATTAACGTTAAAATAATTCAATGTCGCGCGATTTCGTCTTTTGACGAAACTGCGCGATTTCCAGGCAAGGAAAACCGGGACGGCACTGCTGGCCAAGGCGTTCTGATGCTGACTTGCAACAATACTATTGATGCACATAATGAGAGATGGTCGCCACTTCGTTCTGTTGAAAATGAGATCTATTTTATTCATTCCGATTGATGGGATGTGCATGAATTCATCGAGCGGTGTAAGGTTCAAACTCGGCCCATTCCCAACAACAAGCATCGGTCTATCTAATTGACTGTTGCGTAGCGCAATTAGTTCCTGTGTATTACCGAGTAAGCGGAAACTCCACCGAGATACTGCGTAACGCACCGGCCGAGACAGCGCTATAAGGCGCCTTTGGATGGGCAGCTTACGGGGCAAGGCGCTAACCACTTTCTGATTCGCAGCCTAGGATTTCCCAAACGACTATCCTTCCCCGGACGAACGTATCCATCGTCCGCTGACTAGCTCTCAATCTTTCTAGGCTAGCAACGCTTCTTCGACTCAACTATACGCTCCTTTCTCTCTTGCGCTCAGAAACATCATCAGTCAGCAAAAAGTCAACCATATCTGTGATAGATCTAAACCAGATATCGCTGCCTGCCAGGAGATTTCCATAGCCCCACTTCGCATGAACGAACTGGAAGCCAGCCCGAACGCTCGCTTGACGATCAACTTCCATGTCGCCGACATAGAGCGAGTTATATGGATCGCATTTTGCATTCATCGCTGCCAACAGCAATTGGTCCGGGCATGGCTTCCCGCGCCCTTCGGAAACTGCCTCAGGAGTGATGACACTACTAAAGGGTACATCGGAGAAAAATTTCTCGATAATCGAATGCGTTCTTTCGCGACCTTTCGATGTTACCAACGAAACCGCTATCCCGCAGGATTCTAGCGTTCTCAATGACTCGATGACCCCGTCGTAGACAACGATTTCGGAAATATTTTTCTCTGATATATCATCGTAAACGGTTTTTACATAAAGTGACAGCGCTTCCGGCACGCCAATCTTTTCTAGGATTGTCATGAAAGGAAGCCCTATACAATCCGCATACGATTCAAAAGGAATCTGGAGCCCGGTAGCTTTTTGCACAGCAGCCCAAGCCTTGCGCATTACGGGGAGGGAGTCGATCAAGACGCCATCAAAATCAAAGCAAACGTGTGCGACATTATGATGCGACGCTTGTGAATTAGCTATATTAACAAAAAAACGGTCAGCGGCATATTGATCATCGTCTGGATCATAATGCAAAAGAGATCGTGCGAGATTGAAATCCTTCGGCTCATCAATATCGATTGCCTCACGCTCATCGACTTCGACCAGAAAAGGCTTTCCGTAAACACGCGTTCCATATTGGAGATACGAATCGCGCTGAAAGACATACAGTCCGCTCGTCTCTGCATATACAGGAGATAGATCTTGTGTCTGTTTCATGCGGTTCGGGTCATAGTTCAGCGGTTTATCCTCGAACCAGCAATATGTCTGCATTCGTCGGACGGCAAGTGCACAGTCATATTTTCCAGATGTAACCGCGCGCACACCTGCGCAAATAGATTCTTCGCTTATAAAAGGCCCAGTAGCGTGGCACAGGACAATAATCTTTTCATCAAGCTGCGAGACCGCATAGCCAAATAGTTCATTGGCGCGCGTCTCATCGGTATCAAGATTTCTGGGCCGAAGCAACAACCTGGTTTCTTTTGGATATAGTTGCATAATCTGCGGCTGACTCGTGTAACAATAAACTTCGTCTATTTCGTCGATGGAAAGTAGTTTCGCAAAAATATGATAAGAAAGTGGTTTCTCGCCCAACTTTAAGAAGTTTTTATTTGGCAGCCTTCTTGAAGACAGCTTTATTGGGACGATTGCAGCAACAACCATTACTTAACTCCTTACAGCCAAAGGGCAGAGTCGGCTCCTCGAAACCTACTCGTAATCAACTCCTCGTAAAGGGCTTGATGTTTTGCGGCAATTATTCTCGGGGCAAACCGCTTCAAAACATCT